>ENA-ORRU01001992-ORRU01001992.1-human-gut-metagenome-genome-assembly--contig:-NODE-1992-length-11361-cov-3.291438_pt1 | contig 11361 bp, 5 predicted proteins | sample MGYA00242184_ERZ509151 | MGnify/ENA primary metagenome ERZ509151 (study PRJEB26280, sample SAMEA2338667) | human gut metagenome | biome: human gut; feature: human-associated habitat; material: faeces... | reverse complement strand
ATCCCGTCCAGCGAACAGGCAAGGACGCAGGCACCATCCGCCGCGAGATAGACTGTGTCTTCCCGGACGGCCATTGCCGTGATGTTGGAGTAGCCGGTCAGAGCGGCGTCCAGGCTGGCTTCCATGTCCGGGCCATGGAGCGCCCATTGGGTCCCATCCTCCCCTGCCGCTTCCAGCGAGAACAGCCGCTCCCCGTTCAGCGCGGCCTGCACGACCCTCCCGTCCGGCGAGACAGCCAGCGTCTGCACGACGCAGCTGCGGTCGGGCGCGTAGAAGGCGGCGGCCTCGGTATCGTTCTCCGCTTCGTCCTGCGCGAAGATCATGCCGGTCAGCACCGCGCCCTTGTCGTACGGCAGCAGATGTTCGCCGAGGTCAAGAAGCTCCGGCTCTGTGCGGCCCAGCCGGTACTGCGTCGCGGGGATCCGGACGGAGAGACCGGAGATTGTCTGCTCCGGGTCGGTCTTTGCCGTCTGCGCCGGTTCCGGCGCGGGCGGACTTTCTTTTTTGCAGGCAGAACAGGCGCACAGCAGCACGCAGGCCAGCAGGAACGCAAAAAGTCGCTTCATATCCGCACCTCCGAAAGTTTACTTTTGTAGACTTATCATAGCATGTAAGTTTACTCTTGTCAACCTTTTAAGACATATCAACTTTCAGACTGATGCAGCGCCCAATGGCTTCCACCGGTGTGCAAAAACGTATGTAGTTGGCAGGGGCGTGGCTCTTCTCCTCCCGATTGAAAACAGTTTCTTTAACGGCATTTTGGTAAATGCGAATGCAGTATCCCATTCGTTCGTATGGGCCGATGCCTATATCGCCCCGGCAGAATGCACGATTTTACGGAAAATGCAAAAAATTCATATCTTTCCAACGGGCCGATGTGGGCATCGGCCCATACAACCAAGCGAGTAAGGGCACACGAATTCGCCGAATCGCTTCTGTTTTTACAGTTACCTGCCGCTTGACCACTCAAGCACTTCGCGCCAACTCTCCCTTCAGGGGAGCCTTGGGAAGGGTGCAAAAAACAGGCGCTGCCGGAGCAGCGCCTGTCTGGAACTTGGTTGTGGAATTAGCCCAGTTCGGAGAAGTACTTGATGGTGCGGACCATCTGGCTGGTGTAGGAGTTCTCGTTGTCGTACCAGGAAACGACCTGAACCTGGGTGTCGCCGTTCGGCAGGGGCAGGACCATGGTCTGGGTGGCATCGAACAGGGAACCGAAGCGCATGCCGATGATGTCGGAGGAAACGATCTCGTCGGTGTTGTAGCCGAAGGACTCGGTAGCTTCCGCCTTCATCTGGGCATTGACCTGCTCAACGGTGACAGCACCCTTGACAACTGCGTTCAGGATGGTGGTGGAGCCGGTCGGGGTCGGAACACGCTGTGCGGCGCCGATGAGTTTGCCGTTCAGTTCCGGGATAACGAGGCCAATGGCCTTGGCAGCACCGGTGGAGTTCGGGACGATGTTCTGAGCGCCAGCACGGGCACGGCGGAGGTCGCCTTTGCGCTGCGGGCCGTCCAGAATCATCTGGTCGCCGGTGTACGCATGAACGGTGGTCATGATGCCGGACACGATCGGATACTTGTCGTTCAGAGCCTTCGCCATGGGCGCGAGGCAGTTGGTGGTGCAGGAAGCAGCAGAGATGATCTGGTCTTCCGCGGTCAGGGTGTCGTTGTTGACGTTGTAGACGATGGTCTTCAGGTCATTGCCAGCGGGGGCAGAGATGACGACCTTCTTCGCGCCAGCCGCGATGTGCGCCATGGACTTTTCCTTGGAGCAGTAGAAGCCGGTGCACTCCAGCACGACGTCCACGCCCAGCTTGCCCCACGGAGCATCCGCCGCGTTCTTTTCGGCATAGATCTTGATTTCCTTGCCGTCCACGATGATGGAATCTTCGGTCGCTTCCACGGTGTGCAGGTTTTCACCGATCTTGCCGCAGTAGGAACCCTGAGCGGTGTCATACTTGAGCAGGTGAGCCAGCATCGCGGGAGAGGTCAGGTCGTTAATCGCGACCACCTCGTAGCCCTCAGCGCCGAACATCTGACGGAACGCCAGACGGCCGATACGGCCAAAACCATTGATTGCAACTTTAACAGACATAATGAATTTCCTCCTTATTACCTGCCGGCTGGATGCCGGCCAATATACTGTGTGTTCCACAACATTCTGCTAAATTATACCGCATTATTCTTCTGCTGTCCAGTATTATTTTACCCAAAAACCAACGGTTTCTGCCTTAAAATCTTTACAATTTCGTCTGTTTGTCCAAACAATTTGTTTGGCTGGCTGAAAAAGTTTTGAAAGCAGTAAATTTTCTGTAAACATCGCAGAAATCAGTCTGTGATTCCATAGATTTGTTCATAAATCCAGTGTATTCTAACTCTGTTTATTTTGAATTGAAGGATCGTGACCCAATGCTCGAACTCAAACAGATCTCGAAGGACTACCAAGCCGGTGACGCTGTAGTTCATGCGCTGAAAAACGTATCTATCCGCTTTCGCAGGCATGAATTTGTCGCCGTACTGGGCCCGTCCGGCTGCGGAAAAACAACGCTTCTGAACATCATCGGCGGACTGGATCAGTATACATCCGGTGATCTGATTATCAGCGGACGCTCAACGAGGGATTTTTCTGCGCGGGACTGGGATACCTACCGCAACCATTCTATTGGCTTTGTTTTTCAAAGCTATAACTTGATTCCGCATCAGACGGTATTGCAGAACGTGGAACTTGCACTGACGCTCTCGGGCGTAAGCAAGGCCGAGCGGAAAAAGCGCGCCGTGCAGGCGCTGGAAAAAGTCGGGCTGGGCGACCAGCTGCGCAAGAAGCCAAACCAGATGTCCGGCGGACAGATGCAGCGCGTTGCGATTGCGCGTGCACTGGTCAACGACCCAGAAATTTTGCTGGCCGACGAGCCGACTGGCGCGCTCGACAGTGAGACGTCGGTGCAGGTCATGGAACTTCTAAAGCAGATTGCGGACGAGAAACTCATTATTATGGTCACGCACAATCCGGAGCTTGCCGCGCGCTACGCCACGCGGACGGTGCGGCTGCTCGACGGAAGCATTCTGGCGGACAGCGCGCCGTATGAAGACGCGGCGGAGCCGCCGGTGCAGCCGGAATCCGGTAAGCGGCGCACGTCCATGTCGTTTTTTACGGCGCTGGGTCTGAGCCTCAATAACCTGATGACAAAGAAGGCCCGCACGATCCTGACCGCCTTCGCGGGCTCCATCGGCATCATCGGAATTGCGCTGATCCTGTCCCTCTCCAATGGCATTCAGACGTATATCAACGACGTGCAGGAGGACACGCTTTCGTCCTATCCGGTGACGATCGAGGCGGAAAGCGCGGATATGTCCGGCATGGTGACAGCGCTGATGGGCGTACACAGCGAAGAGGCCGGAAAAACGCATACGGACGGGCGCGTCTACGCGTCCAACGTCATGTATGATCTGATGCAGAGCCTGAACAAGAACGGCACGCAGACGAACGATCTGGAAGCCTTCAAGCGCTATCTGGATAACCCGGACAGCGAGATCCACCAGTATCTGACCTCGATCCAGTATGCCTACGACCTGTCTCTGCCGGTTTACACAAAGGATGCCGACGGGAATATCGTCAAGGCCGACGTGATGGAGCTGCTGCAGAACATGATGAGCAGCATGTACGGCGGCGATTACAGCAGTTATTTTTCACAGTTCGGCAGCTATTATTCCACCATGGACGTCTGGGAGGAATTGCTTCCGGATGAAGACGGAACAGGGATATCCCCGCTTTTAAAGTTGCAATACGACGTGCTCTACGGCAGATGGCCGGAGTCTTACGACGAGGTTGTGCTGATTGTGAGCGAAAACAATGAGATCTCCGATCTGGTTATGTACGCAATGGGTCTTAAAACCGAACAAGAAATGACAGACGCCATGCAGGCGGCCATGAATCAGGAAACGATTGAAAAATCGGACGCAAACTGGAGTTATGAAGAACTTTGCGGGCAGAGCTTCCAGCTGATTCTTCCGTTTGAGACCTACTCCAAAGATGCGGACGGCAGTTGGACGGATTTGAGTCAGACCGAGGCCGGAATGGATTATCTCTACGGCTCTGACGAAGTCGGCACAACGCTGAAAATCGTCGGTGTCCTGCGCCCGAACCCGAACGCAGCCAACAGCATGGTACGCGGATCGCTGGGGTATACAAGTGCACTAACACAGTACGTTATTGACGCAGCCGCGCAAAGCACAATCATCCAGCAGCAGCTGGATGATCCGGAAACCGATGTTTTAAGCGGTCTTCCGTTCAAGACCGGCGAAGAAGAAACGCCGGATGCAGCGCAGATGCGCGAAGCGGTCGAAGCCGTTCTGGCAGATGCAGACAAGCAGCGCAAAGCGCAGATGTATACGGATCTGTCGGAGCAGGCGCCAGACGCGTATCTGGACGGCGCCGTACAGCAGGCCATGGACGGCATGACACGCGAAAAAATCGAAGCGCAGATGACGGACTCTTATGCGGAGCAGATGGGAACCGATCCGGAAACCGTACGCGGGTACATTGCGCAGATGGACGACGAGACGCTGTTCGATTATGTTGCTCAGATGCTGCGTGAGCAGATCGCCGCACAGTATGCCGAAACCGTCTCTGCACAGCTGGCCGGCCTTTCATCCGAACAGCTGGCCGCCGCAATGGAAACGGCAGAACTGACAGATGAACAGTTTTCGTATCTCTATGACACATATGTTCCCGCCGCTTATTCGGAATCGACCTATGAAGATATGTTGGAAGCGCTTGGGTATGTGGAACGTTCCAATCCGTCCAAGATCAATCTGTACACCTCCACATTTTCAGACAAGGACGCCATCGGCGATTGCATCGAGCGCTACAACAGCGCGCTGCCGGAGGAAGATCAGATCACATATACGGACTATGTTGCATTGCTGATGCGTTCAGTCACGACGATTATCAACGCCATTTCGTATGTCTTGATTGCATTTGTCTCGATCTCTCTGGTTGTTTCGTCGATTATGATCGGCATTATCACATATATTTCCGTGTTGGAACGCACGAAAGAAATTGGCATTCTGCGCGCAATCGGCGCGTCAAAGCACGATGTTTCACGCGTATTCAATGCAGAAACGCTGATTGAAGGTCTGATTGCAGGTCTGCTCGGCGTGGGACTGACGCTGGTGCTGATTCTGCCGATCAACGCAGTCGTTCAGCATTTGACCGGTATTGCCTCGCTCGGCGCCAAGCTGCCGTGGCAGGCCGGTGTGGCACTGATCGCCATTTCGATGCTGCTGACATTCCTCGCCGGGCTCATCCCGTCGTCGCTGGCGGCAAAGAAAGATCCGGTCGTTGCACTGCGGACAGAGTAAAAAAAGAGCCTGCCGAACCCATTCAAACGGGTCGGCGGGCTTCTTTTCTATTTCTCCATGAAAAAACCGTGCGGTTAGAGAAATTCCTCATTCATAAAGGTAGACGCGGGCTTCGTACGGACGCGTGAGAAAGCTGTTCTCCTCACAGGTATCGTCGTAATTTGTCAGAAGCAGCTTCATATCGCTGAGGGAGAAGTTATAAGGTGCCTGAAAGCGCACAGGCTTGTCGGTGAACGAACAGATCACCAGCAGCTTTTGCTCCTTTGTTTCGCGTGCGTAGACATAAAGCTTGTCAGAACCCTTATAATACTCCTGATAACTCCCGTCACGCACAACGGGCAGGCTCTTGCGCAGGGCAATCGCTTTCTTGTAAAAATTCAGGATCGAATCCGGGTCATTCAGTGCCTGTTCCACATTGATGCTCTTGTAATTCTCATTGATATAAAACCACGGCGTACCGGTCGTGAACCCGGCGTTTTCGCTGTCTGTCCACTGCATGGGCGTGCGGGCAGAGTCGCGGGACGCACGGTGGTAGAGCGCGAGACGTTTTTCCTCCGGCCAGTCCGGGTGTTGATTGCGGGTCTGCACGTCCTCGTACATGCTGGTGCTCTCCGGTCGCCAGTTCGTCATGCCAATCTCCTGCCCCTGATAGATGAACGGCGTGCCCTTCAAAAACAGATAGCTGACGGCCAGCATTTTGCCGCTCTCCACGCGATACTGCTCGCTGCCGTAGCGCGAAATGACGCGCGGGTGATCGTGATTTTCGAGATACAGGGCATTCCAGCCGCGTCCATCCAGCTGCGTCTGCCAGCTGGAAAAGGCACGGCGCAGGCGCTTTAAGGAGAATTTTCGCGGCATGTAATCTGTAAAGAAACAGTCAGCGCACATGCACTGGAACTGAATCATCATGTCGATCTCATTGGTGTCCGACTCTTCAATGTAATCCAGCGCACGCTGCGGCGTGACGAGCGGTGCTTCGGCGATGGTCATGCAGTCGTAATTTTCCAGCACGTCGCGGCGGAATTCCTGCAGATACTCATGGATGTGCGGGCCGTGATTATAAAACCGGATGCCCTTGAAAACCGGGAACAGGTAATCGTCCGGCAGGCCCTCCTTTTTTGAAATAAAGGTGATGACATCCTCACGGAAGCCGTCAACACCGAGATCGAGCCAGAACTTGAGAATCTTCTTAACCTCCGTTCTGACAAGCAGATTATCCATGTTGAGATCCGGCTGCTTGACGGCAAACAGGTGCAGATAATACTCCTGCCGCAGATCATCCCATTGCCATGCCTTGCCCTCAAAATGGCTGTCCCAGTTATTGGGCAACTTTCCGTTTGGTTTGGCGGACCGCCAAATGTAATAATCGGTATACGGCGCAATGCGCCGCCGGGATTTCTGGAACCATTCATGCTCGTCGCTCGTATGATTAACGACCAGGTCCATGACAAGTTTCATCCCGCGCTCGTGCAGGCCGTCCAGAACAGCCCGGAATGCCTCCATGCCGCCGTATTCCGGCGCAATGTCCATGTAATCCGAAATATCATAGCCGCAGTCCGCTCCGGGCGACGGATAGAGCGGCGAGAACCAGACACCGTCAATGCCGAGTTCCTTCAGATAGTCCAGCTTCTCTAATACTCCCCACAGATCGCCGATCCCGTCACCGTTGCCGTCGCGGAAGCTTCGGGGCCAGATCTGATAAAAAACCTTGTCCTTAAACCATCTTGTATGACGCATATTCATTTCTCCCCCATGCCGTTTGTTGGTTTCCATAACAACAACATTATTGTAACATAACATCGGGATTTCGCTATATGGAAACCTGAACAGATTTTCAGGTCCGCTTTCGTCCAAAATTGACACTTGCAGGCGCCCTGAAAAAAACATACAATAAGAACGCGTATATGTAAATGAGAATGAAGGAGGACACCCCATGCGGCTACAGTTCCCAGAGGGATTTTTGCTCGGTGTCAGTTCCGCTTCGGCGCAGATCGAGGGCGGGGAGGTCGGCAGCAGCTGGAACGACTGGTATCATCAGGGTAAGATCAAGGACGGATCCGATCCGGCAGTCGCCAATGACCATTGGAACCGCTGGCGTGAAGACTGCGCACTGATGGCCGGGCTGCATCTGTCTATCGCCCGCATAGGCGTAGAATGGGCGCGCATCATGCCGTCCCGCGGCGAGGTCGATGAAACGGCGATCGCGCACTACCGCGCAGAGTTGGCGTACATGCACCAGCTGGGCATCCGCCCGCTGCTGACCATCCATCATTTTTCCAATCCCATGTGGTTCGAGCGTCTGGGCGGGTTTGCAAAGCGAGAAAATCTCGATGATTTTCTGTCCTTTGCTCAGCTTTGTGCCGACCGTTTCGGCGATCTGGTCAGCGACTGGATCACCATCAATGAGCCGAACGTCTATGCCACCAACGGCTATTTCTTCGGTGACTGGCCTCCCGGACATAAAAGCTTCTCCGAGACGTTCACAGTGCTGGAAAACATGGCCTACTGTCATATCCGCTGCTACCAGATGCTTCACAAGACGCGAGAGGCTATGGGCTATTCTGACACTATGGTCGGCTTTGCGAATCATCTGCGCGTATTCGAGCCGGAGAACCCCAAAAATCCCGTACAGGCTGCCACGGCCAGAGCCGTTGAATGGCTGTTTCAGGGTGCGGTCACGGAGGCCATGTCCACAGGCGTCTTCCGTCTGCCGCTCCGGAACCACTGGAAGCTGCCGAAGGGCGAATACTGTGATTTCCACGGCGTTAACTATTACACACGTTCAACCGTCACGGGCTTTGCCGACGGTGTTCGGAAAAACAGTCCGCGCAATGATCTCGGCTGGGAGATCTATCCCGACGGTCTTCCACAGGTCGCAGAAAAGCTGGAAAAGCTTCTGAAGCGTCCCATCTGGGTCACGGAAAACGGAACCTGCGACAATCAGGACACCTTCCGTGCCCGGTATATTTACGAGCATCTGAGGGCCATGCTCCGCTCCGGTCTGCCGTTCGAGCGGTATTATCACTGGTGCTTCTGCGACAATTTTGAATGGCTTGAGGGAGAAAGCGCCCGCTTTGGCCTCATCAACGTCGATTACGCTACTCAGACGCGCACGATCAAGCGTTCCGGCGAATTCTACGCCGATATGCTCCACAGCGGCGGCGTGACAGACGAGGCCTACGACGCTTATATCAGAGGGGAGGTTTACCACATCGAATGATTACAGTCAAGCATGGCGTATTTCATCTGCAAAATGAAAAGAATTCGTATCTGTTCCGCGTCAGGGACGGATTTTTGGAGCATCTGCATTTCGGCGCACGCGTAAGCGCATCCGACGCAGACGCACTCGCTGTCCGGCCAGGCTGCGGCTGGGGAGACAGCACGCTTTACCGGGAAGATTCAAATGCCAACTGCATGGACATTTTCCCTCTCGAATGGAGCGGCTGCGGGCGTGGAGACTACCGGGAAAGCCCGCTGGAGTTGCTGCAAAACGGTACACCGATCTCTACAGATTTCCGCTATACCGGTTGTGAGGCGCTGAAGACTCCCCTGCCCTCCGTGCTGCCGGCCTCGCGCGGGCAGACGGTTCTTGCCGTCTATCTGGAGGATAAAGCGGCAAAGCTTCGGCTTACGCTTCTATACGGCGTTCTGCCCACGGTCTTCACGCGCAGGGCAATTCTAGAAAACTTCAGCGACACGCCTGTCTCTATTCAAAAGTTCATGAGCACCTGTACGGACATTCCGGGTGATTGGACAATGCACACCTTCTCCGGCGGATGGATTGCCGAGATGCAGCACACAAAAACACCTGTCACCATGGCGCGCTCCTGCTTGGAGAGCACGACCGGCGCGTCATCCAGCCGCGCAAATCCCGGCTTCCTGCTTGCCGCACCGGACGCAACAGAGACAAGCGGCACGGTCTGCGGATTCAATCTGCTCTATTCCGGCAGTCATTATCTAAGTGCGCAGAAAAGCCTGCAGGGCCTCACGCGCATAATGCAGGGTATCTCTCCCTCGAATTTCAGCTGGCAGCTTGCCCCAGGTGGCCGCTTTGAGACGCCAGAGGCCGTCATGGCGTGGTCAGATGCGGGCTTCGGCGGCGTGACCGATTGCTTCGGCCGCTATGTGAATGAAACGCTCGTTCCGCCGTATTGGAGAAACCGGCCCCGGCCCATTGTCTACAACAGCTGGGAGGGCTGCATGTTTGATTTCACAGAGGCGAAGCTTCTGCGACTTGGCAAAGCCGCAAAGCAGCTTGGCTGCGAACTGTTCGTGCTTGACGACGGTTGGTTTGGAAAACGCGACAGTGATACAAGCAGCCTCGGCGATTATTCCGTGAATCCCAAAAAACTCCCGAATGGACTGAAGGGCCTCGGCGAGAAGCTGAACGCCATCGGGCTGCAGTTCGGGCTTTGGTTTGAGCCGGAGTCCGTCAGTCCGGATTCAGACCTGTACCGCAAGCACCCGGACTGGGCGCTGCATGACAGTCTTGGCCGCGAGGATCTTCTGGGCCGCCACCAGCTGCTGCTTGACCTCACAAAGCCGGACGTGCGGGACTATATCGTCGAAAGTGTCGGCAAGGTTCTTGATTCCGCGCCAATTTCCTATGTCAAATGGGATATGAATCGACATTCCTGCGCACTTGGTGCGAAGCAGCATGAATTTGTCCTCGGTCTTTATGATGTGCTGCGCCGCATTTTTGAGCCGAGGCCGGAAATTCTGCTTGAAAGCTGCTCATCCGGCGGAAACCGGTTTGACTGCGGCATGCTGTTTTTCTCGCCGCAGATCTGGTGCTCGGACAATACTGACCCGGTTGAGCGTCTGCGTATCCAGCAGAGCCTCAGCTATCTATATCCGCCCTCCTGCTTCGGTACGCATGTATCTGCAAGTCCGCACGCACAGACGCTGCGCGCAACGCCGCTTTCCACGCGCGGAAACATCAGTATGTTCGGATGCCTGGGCTATGAACTGGATTTGACAGAGTTGCTGCCCGTTGAGTTGACGGAGATAAGGGCACAGATCGAGTTTTACAAGGCACACCGCCGTACGCTTCAATACGGTCGCTTTACAAGAGACAAAACGGACAGCGGCGGAACAACCTGGCAGGCGCAGACGGAAGAAGAGACAGTCGCAGGCGTGTTCCACGGAATCCAGAGCGCAGCGCCTGGCTACGAACGTCTGCGTGTGGCAGGGCTTGATGCACAAACGCAGTACCAGCTTGACAGCCGCCCGCAGCTGCTGCGCGTCGGCGATTTCGGTTCGCTTCTGCGCCATGTTCTGCCCGTAAAACTGAATCCAAACGGTCTTGCCGTACAGACGGCGGACAGCTATTACAAGATGTATGACGGCCAGCAGACCGTTACGGCCTCCGGCGCAGCCTATTCCGCCGGAATCATGCTTGCACCGCGTTTTTCCGGAACCGGCTATAATGCGGACGGACGCATGCAAGGCGATTTCGGCTCCAATGTTTATTTCGTTCGGGAGGTGCAGCCATGAAAAATCTTGACCGCCGCAATAAATATTTCTTCGGTCTCGGCACGATCGGCCGCGATATGTTCTATGCCTTCGAGGCAAACGCACTTTTATATTTCCTGTCCAACATTCTTTCCTTACCCATTCATGTGTTCGCAGCGGTAAGTCTTGTGCTCTCCGTCCTGCGCATCGCCGACGCGCTGAACGACCCCATCACGGGCCTTGTGATTGACAACATTCACACAAAATGGGGCAAGTTCAAGCCTGCGATTCTGGTTGGCGGCGTTGTGTCCGTAATCTTTTATCTAATTCTGTTCGGCAATGTCGGCACCGGCACGGCCTATGTCATTTTCTTTGCGGTCGCGTATGTCCTCTGGGATATCAGCTACGGCATCAACGACATTGCCTATTGGACGCTCCTGCCCGCCCTGACGCAAGATCAGAAGCAGCGCGAGAATTACGGTGCGTTCGCACGCATCTGCGCGAACATCGGCATGTACATCATCATGGTCGGCTGGCAGCCCATCA
>ENA-ORRU01001987-ORRU01001987.1-human-gut-metagenome-genome-assembly--contig:-NODE-1987-length-11386-cov-5.784485_pt1 | contig 11386 bp, 4 predicted proteins | sample MGYA00242184_ERZ509151 | MGnify/ENA primary metagenome ERZ509151 (study PRJEB26280, sample SAMEA2338667) | human gut metagenome | biome: human gut; feature: human-associated habitat; material: faeces... | reverse complement strand
AGGCAGCCGTAACATGTCTGCAGTCTGTATGTCTGCTACTTCCTGAAAAACAGACATCAGTTCCGGCAGGTTAAAGAAGTTCGCAAAACGGGTCTTCATACGGTATCCACTGCCCTCTGGCGATAATTCTAGAGCTGTTACCGTCTCCCCAAATGCAGATGCCCAGTTATCAAACATTCCTAACTCCATTTCCTGCAGACGGTCATACTGCAGGTATCTCTGGATAGTATATAATTCTGTCATACTATTTGACACGGGAGTACCTGTTGCAAAAGTGATCCCCTTTCCACCTGTGATTTCATCCATATAACGGCATTTATTGTACATATCCATTGATTTTTGGGATTCACTTTGTGCAACCCCGGCAACATTTCTCATTTTTGTATACAAAAACAGGTTCTTGAAACCGTGCGATTCATCTACAAACAGCCTATCTACACCTAATTCTTCAAAAGTAACAACATCATCTTTTTTCTTTTCATTCAATTTCCCCAGCCTTACTTCTAAACTTTTCCGGCTTTTCACCATCTGCTTGATAGTATAGTTTTCTCCCTGCTCTTTTTTTGCCAGTGTGATAGCGATTTCAATCTCATCAATCTGGCTTTCTAAAACAGCACGCTGTCTTTCTGCAGAAAGAGGGATTTTTTCAAACTGGGAATGACCGATGATAATCGCATCATAGTTTCCCATAGCGATTCTGGCACAGAACTTTTTCCGGTTCGCCGGTTCAAAATCTTTCTTGGTTGCCACCAGGATATTGGCTCCCGGATATAACTGCAGGAACTCGGCTCCCCACTGCTCTGTCAGATGGTTCGGCACGACAAATAGATTCTTTTGTGATAATCCCAGACGTTTGCTCTCCATTGCAGCCGCTACCATCTCGTAGGTCTTCCCAGCTCCTACTACATGAGCCAGAAGCACATTATCCCCGTAAAGCTGATGTGCGACAGCATTTTTCTGATGTGGGCGAAGTTCAATTTCCGGGTTCATTCCTGGGAAAGTCAGATGACTGCCATCGTATTCACGGGGACGGATACTGTTAAACCGTTCATTATAAACTCTTACCAGTCTTTCACGTCTCTGTTGATCTTTGAAAATCCAATCCTTAAATGCTGCTTTCATGGCATCCTGTTTCTGTGATGCCAGCATAGTTTCTTTTTTATTGAGGACACGAATCTCATCCCCATTTTCATTGACACTCTTATCATAGATACGAACATCTTTCAGATTCAGTGTATCTTCCAGAATCCGGTAAGCATTTGCCCTCTCGGTTCCATACGTTGCATAGGCAAACGCATTTCTTGGACTGTCTGCATTTTTCCCGGTAATCCGCCACTCACCATTCACCTCAGAATATTTTACCTGTATCTCCTTCTGTGCAAGATACCACGGAGTATGAAGCAGTTCCCTCATAAAGTCCTGATAATCCGATGGTTCAATCCAGGTTGCTCCAATCCTTACTTCGATTTCAGATGCTTCCAGTTCTCTTGGCTGAACTGCTTCCAATGCACGGACATTCGGTGTGAATTCCGGGTGATTCTCTGCAAAGGTTCTTGCTGTGTTTAACTTCTCCCTGACATTTCCAGATAAATACTCATCTCCACTCTCCCACTGGTCTGTCAGTGGGTTCTTAAATATAACTCCAACCAGTTCCTCCGTGATTTTTTCTTCTGTCTTTCCTGTCAGCTGTGCCATATAGGACAGATCCACCTTTGCTCTTTCATTCAATGATAATGCTAAGGCTTCTGTCGCAGTTTCCACACTGGTTACCGCCACTGCCTTTTTGATGGTTCGTTTCGTAAACATGTCTGCTTTTCGCTTCAATGTTCCATCTTCGTTCAGGTCTTCCAGAGAACACAACAGACAATAAGAAGCGTCATCAGAAAACGCCCGCTTGTTTGCATTACTTCCGATGACTCCATACTTTGCTGTGTAAGCATCATATACTTGATTCAATTTCTCCTGCTGTTTGTGAATTTCTTCATCTGTTACGGATTCTTCCATCTGCATGGCAATCAGTTCACGCACCGTGTCTCGGATCTCCACCATACCTTTTACACGTTCTGCAGTAGCGGCAGGCATCTTTACCTGATTCATCAGAGAGTTAACACGGTAATATACCTGATCATCTACAACCGCATAACTGTAATTACGAACATTCGGATCTGCCGGGATACTCTCTGGTACATCATCCAGTTCTGCATCCACATCAACTGCAGGTGCCATATTTCCATGAATATTCCTGACAGCTTCTGCAAGCTGGACTTCAAGATCAGCACCTTCTATCGGCATACAGGTTGTTTCCATACCATACGGACCGGATACCTCTTTCATCTCACCCAGAATCATTTCCGGATGGTCTGCAAAATACTGATTGACCGTAATTCCATTGGCATCACTTCCAAGATTCACCCACTCCGGCATCTCTTTTGTCATGCTGTCACGCTTCTGGAAGAATAAAATATCTGCACTGACTTCCGTTCCTGCATTTGCTTTGAATGCTGTGTTCGGCAGGCGGATGGCTCCAAGGAGATCGGCACGTTCTGCCAGATACTTTCGGACTTCCGGTGATGCTTTATCCATGGTTCCTTTTGTTGTGATCAAAGCTGCCACACCACCCGGACGCAACTGGTCGATTGTCTTTGCCAGAAAATAATCGTGAATACGGAAGTTATACTTGTTGTACTTTGGATCGAATATCTTATAATCTCCAAATGGCACATTTCCCATAACAACATCAAAAAAGTTATCCGGATATGTGGTGTTTTCAAATCCCGTAATGCTGATATTGGCATTCTGGTAAAGCTGTTTTGCAATCCTTCCCGATATGCTGTCCAGCTCCACTCCGTACAGCTTACTTTGCTGCATTGGTGCTGGCATACTTCCGAAGAAATTGCCGATACCCATAGAAGGCTCCAAGACATTTCCGCCTTTAAACCCAAACTGCACAAGTGCGGAGTTAATACACGTTGCAATCTCAGGTGAAGTATAAAAGGCATTATTTACAGTTGCTCTTGCCGCACTGTATTCCTCATCAGAAAGAAGCTCTTTCAGCTCTGCATACTCTTTGCTCCACGCTGCATTATTCTCATCAAATGCCTGTGACAAACCACCCCAGCCGACAAACTTTGATAAAACAGCCTGCTCCTCCTGTGTTGCAAGTCTGTTTTCTGCTTCAATCTGCTTTAGTGTACGGATTGCGTCAATGTTCCACTGGTATCTGGTCTTTGCACCGCCCTTTTCTGTTTCCCACAGGTTATAGTGGAAATTGATTTTAGGCTGTTTTTGTGGTTTTTCCTTTCCACTCTCACCTTCCACTGGCGGTAATACTTCCGGTACAGGTGTTTCAGTGGCAGCCTCCTGTGGTTCGGTATCATTCTGTGAAATATCGGCTAATACTTTCTTATCATCAGAAATTATATGACCGTCTGCGTCAATCTTGGTATTCCAGCCATTTGCAATCGCACGTTCCCTGTTCTCAAGACGGTTTTGTCTTATACTGTCCTCAATATCAAAGAACCTGCAGTAAACAGGATTCATTGTTTCCCTGTCAATCTTATTTTTTATGGTCTGATAGATTGCTTTCTGATCCTCTCCACAGTAGAATGGCTGTTTTACCATATAGGATAAGATTTCATAGACATCACGCCACGATACGGTATCCTCTACTCTCTCTCCATTTCTGTTTTTATAGCTTACTTTCACATCTACACTGCTTAAAGTGTATTCGGTAAGCCCATACTGATTATTGCAGTATGCCTTTCGCTCACCCTCTACATTTCCCATAGCTATATCACTGATAAGCTCCAGCTTATTCGGCATAAATGCAAAATCCGACTGCACCACATCCATAAGGAAAGCACGGAATGGTGTGTAGCAGCTACATTCCGACACAAGTATCTCAATGGCATCTCTCAAATCTTCATCCATTTCTGCCACACGCTTTGCATAATCAATCGGCTTGATATACTTTAACTCAGCCGCCTCCCTGTTTACGGCATAACTGTCAGGCTCATCAGGAATTGCATAATCATCAATCTCTGATTTTTCCTCCTGCGTATCAACTTCACTGTATTCTGCGTCAATGACTTCATCATCTTCACGAAGTCCGTCCATTGCAAGCTCATCAATACGAGGTCTTTCCGGCTGGTATTCCCCGGTAAGGATAAGCACACCGATTTCCTTTTCGACATTTTTCCACGAAACATATCCTTCTACTTCTCCATCTTCATCTTTCCATTGGATACGAAGTCCCGAACCGTGAAATGTGTCATACCCGTGCAAGCCCAGACCGTCAAGCGGCCAGCTTGCACCGCCCTGACCATACTCTGCCTTGATACGCTTTGCTCTGGTTCCTGCGTCTATCTCTGTCTGATAGATTTCACACACCCTGCCTTTTCCACCAACAAAGCCAGTTCCTCTCATAAGTATCTCTTTTACATACTCACTTGGTACACTTTCCGCTTTCTTCGGATTAAGATAATTATATTTTCCGGCAAGGGCAGCCTTTTTATCCTCCTCGAACTGACGCATAAATTCATTGTGTCTGGTTTCCTCCGGCTGCTTCACACCAAAACTTGCCTGCCCGTTTTGGTCGAAAAAAAAGGAAGCCTGTGTATATTCGGCTTCCTTACTGACACCCAATGAGTTAATCTCATCAAGCTCTCTATTCAATTCTTGCTGTGTTTCTAATGAAACTTCATCACGATCTGGTGGAGCACTACTTCCTCCGCCTGCATCTTCGCCTGCTCTCTTATCTTCCACATCTCCATTGTCGATGACGGGTTCTGTGGCTTGTGCTTCATTAGATACTGTCCCTCCAACTGGTCGTAAAGCTGGTTTGCTTCCTTCTCTACTTCCGATATCTTCTCGTACATCTTCCCGAACCTCATCAGTGTCTTGTACCTTGCCGGTTCGTTCTCTAAATGATACTTCATTGCCATTCTTCCGTATCTGCCCAGCTTCGTCAAGTCCTCTGTCTCGTCCGGCATTGTCAGCTCCGGATACAGCAGACCGTCCACTTCCTTGTAATTCATTGCTTCTAACATATGATATTCTCCTTCCGCTCTCAATCGTTTTTAAATTCTTGCTAAATTCTCTAAGAACACTACAGGAGACATCGCATACAAGGGAACCAAGACGGTAAACTATCTCCTCATCTTTGATGTTTACAATCTGACTGAAATCCTGTTCTTGCACAGATAAGTCAAATCCACATCTCGTCCCTACAGCATACATAACACTGGAATATATTAACTGCTCCATATTGCTATCCTGTTGTAAGCCCTTGCGTTTTTCGTTGAATTCCTTTATCACACTACCTGATAGCTGCATAAATTCGGACATTCTATCCCCGAACTCTTCTTTTATTATATTCCAAACGTTTGTTCCTGTAAACTGTTTTAGCGTATTTTTTAGTGATTCTACATCATCGCTGTCATACTGCTCCATCTGTCCTTCCGATACCAGAAAGTCTGCATAATTTTTCAGGTTTTCCCCTTCCAAATCCCAAGTCAGCTTTACATTCTTTCCGCCCGTATCACTGATGTCGAAAATATATCTCATACGGGAATTAAGTGCCCTTGAGGGGAAGATTGCACAGCCCTTTGCTCCACGCTTTACATATCTTCCCACTTTCTTCCAAGTGTCATAATCTGCCATAAGGGTACTTTTCTCCGGTGATCTCTGAGCTGTTACCATAACGATATTATCAAATTCATAGCGGTATAACTGACCTGCGACCTTTAGTACATCTTTCCAGTTCTTTTCAGAACGGGTGATGTTGCTGATTTCAGAATCATATATCGCTTTGACCTTCATATCAACGCCCATATGCCACTCTCCTTTTACTTCAATAATTCTGCAAACATTTCCTTAAAGAGCTTTGACTCCTCCCTGTCAAGCTCAATCACAAATTCTGCATCAACCGCCTGTCTATCACATTTGCCCTTTCCTTTTACAATCTTTCGCATAATCCTGAGAAGCACATAACACTGCTTTGACTTGGCTATGCTCTGCTTAAAGGCAAGTCCGTCGCTGTCAGCCGACTGCTGTGTCTCATAGACAATCACATTCAGCTTTCTGCTGATTTCCTCAACTTTCTCATATGGAATACTGACAGACGATTTTACCTCTCCCGGTCTTTCCCATTCCTTATGAAGTTCGTTTAATAAAAATTCCATATCCTTAATAACTGCTGTCTGCTCATTTTTCATCGTGTCTTTCCTCCATTTTCCTTTAATGAAGAAGGGAGCTGTTCTTCGCTGTATGGCGAAAAATCAACTCCCTTCATATCCTCTGCGTCAAGGACTATCTTTTCTGAATAATACATATCCATTGCCTTATTTATGGCTTCGTCTAGGGACTCTGCCTTTACTGTCTCTACCCTTGAGAGAACTTCTTTTATCTCAATATCAAATTCTTTTTCCATTCGATATCAGCCTCCAATTCCATTTTTCCTCATCGGCTCTTTTTTTCTTTTACCTGTCTTTCCTTAAAACCTTCATCATACTTTCCATCTTCAAGCCTGTCATAAAAATATTCCTCCTCTATCGTTCCAAATTCCTTATACATCTGGTGCAGGAAATCATTCTGCATATTTTTTGGAATATCATCATCCTTTGACAAATCCTGATAAAAATAAAACTTCTGCTTGAGTTTCGCCCTGTAATCATAAACATCTTTTATCTTTTCAGGTGTCCCGTATTCTCTTTTATATGCCTTAAAGTTGGTCTGCGAAAGTGTGGAACCAAGATAAATCCCGTGCTCCCACGATACCCCGATCGTTGTGTTATCCTTAGTTGGCTCCTCGTCTTTCGGATATCGCTTATACTCTGTTGCTCCAAGAGCAATCGTGAGAGAGCCGCTTTTCATATCCATTACCACAAGATTGCGTGGAGATAATGCTTCAAGTACCATATAATCGTGGTCATTAAAATTATGAAATGTCTGCCCTCTTTCAAATGTCCTGTCGCATTTTTCATAATGCAGGATAAAGTCATCTATCCAGCCTCTATCCGTCATTCCAATCTCATCCATCTTTGTAATACACTCTGGGGAACTTGTTGCCTTATCAAAGTAAAATTTCTTTGAATCATTATAATATCCTTGCAAAAAGCGTCCCAGTTCCACATCATCTCTACAGAATTTTGCAAAAACTGTAACATTTGCTGCCCTGTAATACTCTGTAAAACCTTCCGCAAGCGTTCTTCCAAGAAGCAGCATCTGATCTGCAAGCTCTGACATATCATCAATGGCAACGAACTTCTTATAATCTTCCAAAGTCATAAGCATATTTCTTTCTGTTCCCTTATAATTCTCCATTACAAGAATCATATCCTTTAAATCCATTCTTACCTCCTGTCCCAGAGAGGACTTTCGCCCTCTCTGCCAATTTTCTATGGTCTGCCAATTACTACAATTTTTCCGACACTTGCCACATCACGGTAAACTACGCCAACTCTTTCATTCAGGGCTTCTACCACCTTGCCATTGCCGACATATACTGCCACATGGCTGATATTCTTATATCTTCCGTTGTTTGTGAAACTGTAAAAGATAAGATCACCAGGCTGCATTTCATCATAAGATACGGTCTTTCCTGCTTCATCAAGTCCCTGTGCTTCTGCCGCTGCTGTAGTTGCTCCTCCATGACTGATATTCACACCTGCATCCTTCCATGAATAATACGCAAGTGAACTGCAATCATAATAATTGCCACTATCTCTTAATTCCTGACTGTAAGGATAACCCACTCTGTGAAGGGCATAAGAGCAGACTGCTTTCTGCCTGCTATCTGTAATACCACTGAGGATTGCATTTATTTCATCCTCTGTCATGGAACTTACTCCGGGGCTTCCACCGCCTCCACCGCTTCCACTTCCAGCATATCCAAGCTGTCCCATAAACTCAGGACTCATGATCTGCTCAAGCATTTCTATCTGATCAGAATTAAATCCATAAACGGAAATCATATCTCTGTATGATTTGAGCGTAACATTTACATACAGTACCGACTTCGTAACAGTTGTTACATTGCCATCTGCGTCTGTTTCCTCCACATCTTTTGTTCCACTACTTGTAGTATAAGAACACATATCATTTACTACAGTCTGCAACCACCCCTTTGATATATCATTCATAATTGTTGCAGTATCGCCTACACCATACTTAACCATGTAGACCGCCATAATGTCGTAGTAGTTACTTGGATTTTCATCCATTCCCTCATAATCTACATACACCAGTTCGCCAAAGTCATATCCGGTATGTTCATTCACTTTGGTATTCACATCACGGTTAAATTCAGACACATAAGCACTTGTAACTGTCTGCACTGTATCTCCTGACTCCAGCGGCGGTAAAAATAAGGCAAATGGTGAATTATAAAGAATCGCTATCACAGCAATAACCGGAACTGCAACGATTACCACTAAAAGAACCAACAGCAAAAGTACAAGTCCGATAATCGGAGCTGCCGCCTTTATCCAGAGAACTGCCTTTTTTACAATCAGATCTTTTACCAGTTTTATAACACTGTCCGTCTGATTTTCCTGTTCTTTCATCTTATCCAGAAAAAATTTAATCTTTCTGCTACGGTTCGCTACTTTCACATCCTTCGCCTCAATAGATACACCCGTGGCATAGCCTGCCGCCATGCCGACTGCTGTACCTGCTCCCGGTGCAACCGCTGTACCTGCCGCTGTGGTTGCCGCTTTTGCCGTAGTTTTGGCAGTTTCTTTTGCAGTGTTCTTAGCAGTTTCTTTCGCTGCTGTCTTTGTCGTGTCACCGGCAACCTTTTTTGCCGTATCACTGGCAGCTTTCTTTCCCATCTTTTTTGCCAGCTTCTTTCCTGTTTCTACCTTCTTGATACGCCTCTTTGCTTCGGCTGCCGCTTTCTTTCTGAAAAGTGACGCTCCCCTTGAAGCAGTTCCCGTAACCGGACGGCTTGCTTCATATGCAAGATAAGCTGCCTGTGACACTTCCTGCCCGCCTTCCACCTGCTCTGTAACTGCTCCAGCCGCAAGTGCTCCCGTTCTTCCTGCTATATGAAGATTGGTATTCTTCGTCTTGATAGAAGTATTGGACTCCCGTATATTTCTCTTAAATTTTGAAGGTTCCTTTTCTTTCTTCTCTGCCTGATGAATGGTACTCTTACGATAAGACTTCTTTTTACCTGTATCATTTATCTTTGCACTGGCAATTTTCGGACCACGCTGTACGGTGTAAATGTTACTGCCCTTAATTTTAGCCTTCTTCGGTTCATGCATATGAATCTTAGCTTTTTTCTTAGTGTGAATGACCATAGGCTTGTCATCCACTTTTTTTATCTTCAATGTTCCCACCTTCTTTCTGTATCCTTAAAAAAGGTAAAAAGTAGCCATCCGGAACTTAGTCCAAATGGCTGATACATTGCAATTCTAATCAGCAAATTTTGCCTCCCTTTTCTTCTGCTCCGCAATCTTTTCGTGGATATTGGTGTTATACAGTCTGTAAAGGTCAGTGTCCTTGCTGATCTGGTTATCAAACGGAATTACCACGGAACCACACTTGATAAGTCCCATTCCCGATGCAGTATTGGTTACGAAACGAAGCTGTGCCTCTGATACACCGATAACCTCTGCCATCTTGGAACTGTCTGTATTCGCCTGCTTTAAGAGTGCAACAAACTCTGAATTTGCAAGCATTGTAGTAGCTGTGTAATTCTGTAAAAGGTCCACGACATTCTGGGTGATACCCGTGCATAATCCACCCTGTTTTCTCACTTTTTTCCAGAGCTGCTGTAAATATTTAGCAGAATACTCCGAATTAAGCAGGACGTGGAACTCATCAATATAGAGCCAAGTTGCCTTGCCCTTCTGTCCGTTTTCTACAATTCTGTTCTGAATGGACTCCATCATAACAAGCATTGTAATAGGACTGAGTTCTGTACCTAAGTCCCTGATACCATATACTGTAAATCGGTTATCTACATCAACATTTGTCTGATGATTAAAGATATTCAGCGAACCATTTACGAAAAGCTCCAAAGAAAGTGCAATGTCCTTTGCTTCTTCTTCTGGCTGTTCCATAAGAATATCGTAGAAATCGCTCATTACCGGGACATACTTTTCCCTGCTCCTTGCGATGTCGATATACAGCTTTCTCACACAGCGGTCAATGATTGACTTCTGTCTGGAGTTTAAGCTGTCCCCGATACACTGCTCACAAAGACCAAGCATAAACTCACCTTTTTCCCTTACCATTCCCTTTGAATCATTCGGATCAAGGCTCCACACATCCATTTCCAGCGGATTTACATAGTTGTCCGTGTAAGTGGACATATTTACCACAGTTCCGCCATAAGTCTGTGCAATATCAAAATATTCGTTCATCGGATCGATGACGATAATCTCATCATCTCCCGATAAGAATACACTGCCCATTTCCATTTTACAGAAGAATGATTTACCGGAACCCGGTACTCCGAATACGAAGCCATTTCCGTTGATGAGCTTTTTTCTGTTGCCAATATTTACATTCTTGCTAATCTGATTGATACCATAATAGTTTCCTGTGCTGTCATTAAGCTCCTGCACATTGAATGGCATAAGCACCGCAAGTGACTGGGTAAGGATAGTACGCATTGTTTCCACCTGTCTTACGCCAATCGGAAGTGCCGTATTGAGTGCTTCCCTCTGCTTTAAGTAGTGGGTATCAATCGTGCAACTATTTCGCTTTCCAATTGTTTCCACTGTTTCGCAGACACTCTCAAGCTCCTTCTTACTTTCTGCCATAAGGATAATGGTAACTCCTACAAAGAAAAGACACTGGTCATTCTCACGGACATCATCCATAATCGCCTCAATCTCTTTTTTCTCCGTTCTCTTTGCATAAGAGATTTCTGTGGAAAAGTCATTATTCTTGTTACGGACTCTCTGCTGTTTGATGATATCTGACTCAATGCCAAGATATTTCTTCTGCAGCACCTTTGTAGTCAAATCCTTTGGCACAGGCACTACATCAATACTGGTAATGGAGTGGACAGGAAGGGAAGTAATCTCATTGATAAACCTGTCCGATAAACTGCTGGGATACTTTTTGATAAAAAGTGCCTTGCAGTATTTACTCTCGTCCTCAAAATGGTCTGGAAAGTATTTTACCATACCATTACATAAATCATTCTTAAAATCTGCTCCGACCTTCTTTGCTGCTTTGATGTCAAAATCAAAACTGCCCTCATCGCCAAGATGATAATAGTCATAGAGCACTTTCAATCTTTCATTGCCGTTAAGCGGCACAATCTCTGCACCCAGCTCAATGAAAGCCTTGTGTATCGTTGCCTCAAGTGTGGCAAACTGTGCCTTTGCCTCCTCGAAGTTCTTTCTCTCAATCGTGATTGTCAGGT
>ENA-ORRU01001978-ORRU01001978.1-human-gut-metagenome-genome-assembly--contig:-NODE-1978-length-11404-cov-7.163274_pt1 | contig 11404 bp, 6 predicted proteins | sample MGYA00242184_ERZ509151 | MGnify/ENA primary metagenome ERZ509151 (study PRJEB26280, sample SAMEA2338667) | human gut metagenome | biome: human gut; feature: human-associated habitat; material: faeces... | reverse complement strand
GATTACAAATCTGACCCCAATCGGGCAGACGACAGCCGCAACCTGCACCGCAGTGCGTTTAACTGGGAGAAGGCAAAACAGCGCACCCAAAAGGGTACGCTGCCGAACAAGCTGTGGCAGGGCATGGAAGAACTGCGCAAAATGCGAGCAGACGAGTGCTTTGCCCCGGATGCGTGGGTAACTACATGGGACACCCACAACCCCGGCGTCCTGGCATTGGTACGCAAGCACGGCGAGGAAACGCTGGTGGGGCTGTTCAACTTTACCGAGTACCCGGCAGGGGCCTGTCTTGACGCTTTGGGCGGCAGTTACCGTTCCGCAGACGGTCAGCCCGTCTGGCTGGCGGATGTAGAGCTGGAACCGTATCAGGCACTGCTCGTGAAGAATGTATAAGCCTTAAGGCAGACATATATCCCCGTTCGGCTGCACCATCCATGCAGGTGGTTATGAAATGATTGTCAGGCATTTTACGTTTATGCCTTCAGAATTGGTCTAATTAGAAGTTTTCTTCCTTTCCGTGTTGTATCGTTATTCTGTGTAACCCATTAGAATGCACTTTCCGGCGAAAAAAAAGAGCCTGGAGAACCTTACCGATTTGGTAAGGCCCTCCGGGCTCTTTTTACTCCAGTTAGTATCAGTCGGTCAATAGTAAGCGCAAATTGCTTACGGGACGTGCACAATTCACGGCGACAAGCCACCTATGACGGATTTCATCAGCAGGGCTTGCTCATCATCCAAAACTGCAATCCGTTATCTGCGGCGCTCGTAAAGTGATATTCTCTCCATCACTTCCCGCTTTCAGGGAAGATAATTTTGTTGACAAAGAAGAAAATGACCATAGACACGCCGCCGTTCAAAACCGTCGTGCCGATGTTATAAATAAAGTCCGGCACCAGCAGCCCGGCTACGGCAACCCATACGCAGTTGATGGAGTTGACGATGCAGGTGATGACGCAGAAAGCCAGCACATACCACGCAATCTGCTTGCCTAAATTGCCCTTACTGCGGAACACGAAATTGCGCTGGATCGGGAAGTTGATGCACTCACCAATGACCATGGCGATCATATACGCGCAAAAGTACGGCAGACCGCCGTGGGCGGCATCGTAGCCGAGGATGTTCCACTTGAAGGTCTCCCCAAACAGGGTCACATCCACGCCGGGCCAGCCGAAATCCACCACCGGCAGACTGCTGAACGCAGCGGGCAGAAATTGCAGCAGCAGATACTTGAACACGGTAATCAGATTCGACACGATGACGAACAGACCGCCCTCGCGCACCCACTTGGCTGCGGCGGGGTGTTTTGCCGCAAAATTATTCCAAAACTGCATAATGCAACCTCCATCAAGCGCCGCGCAGACGCTTTTCCATCTGCGCATTCAGCACCACATTCTTAATTGCTTCATAAATCACCCGCACAAGCCCCAGGATCCAGAAGCCCTGCAATTCCATAACAATGCCGTCCACCATGCCCATGCTGATGGCGCCGTTCGTCATCTTTGCCAGGGCGCGAAGGGGCATATTGTACTGGAACAAGATGTTCAGGTCCGGCTTGCCGCGCTTATAGCTGACATCCAGCAGGATCGTCAGCACAAGCCAGACAAGCCAGCCCAGCGGGCTGCGGGCGTGGTTCAGTTCGCCCAAGGTCAGATTGCGGTCAATTTTGGTTTTTCCGTTCGGGATGGGATGCCCCAACAGCTTTTCAAAGTCTGCATCGGAAACGTGCAGCACATCGCCCTTATAATAGCAATCCAAGTCCCTATCCTCATACGGATGCACGGTAGCCGTTCCATGCACGGAGATTTTCTCGCACAGCCGGATGTCCTCCACGCTTGCGCCGACAAGCAGCTCGTACTCGCCGCCCTCGATTTCCCAGTGGTTAGCCTTGACATTCCAGAAACGGAACGCCTTATCGTCCAGCGTAATGGTGATGCGCTGTTTCTCACCGGGGGCAAGCGTTACGCGGGCAAAGCCTTTCAGTTCCTTTACAGGGCGGAAAAGCTCACTGTTCTTTTTAGCAACATACAGCTGCACGATTTCCGTACCTGCCACGCTGCCGGTGTTCGTTACGGTAAGGCTGACCCCCTGTTCCTCGGCGACCATATCGCTGTACGCAAACGTCGTGTAGCTCATGCCATAGCCAAACGGGAAGCGCACAGCTTTTTCCGCCGTGGTAAAGTAGCGGTAGCCGATGTACAGCCCCTCGCGGTACTCCACAGTCTTGCGGCGGGTGGCAAAGTCGGCGGCGCTGGGTACGTCGGCGTAGGCCAACGGCCATGTTTCTGCCAGCTTGCCGCAGGGGTTGACCTTGCCGGTCAGTGCATCCGCAACGGCGCCCGCCCCCGCCTGACCGCCTAAGGCGGCGTACAACAGGGCTTGGCAGTTGTCCAGCCACGGCGTTTCGACTACGCTGCCGCTGTACAATACCACGACAATTTTCGGGTTGACAGCCGCCACAGCCTGCAGCAGATCCAACTGATTTTGCGCAAGGCGCAGATTGCTGCGGTCAAGACCCTCACTCTCGGCGATTTCATCCAGACCCATGCACAAAATAACTGTATCCGCCTGTGTCGCCAGTTCGCAGGCGGATTTCTGCAAAGCAGCATCCGGCTTACCGTGGCGGTCAAAGCCCTGCTGATACCCGATGACGTTCAACTCGGAGTCAAGCAGCTTATCCAGCAGCACATCCACCTGTGTTGAGTTCACCATGCTGGAGCCTGCGCCCTGGTAGCGCGGATTTTTGGCAAAGTCGCCGATGACAGCCACCTTGCTACCCGCCGCCAACGGCAGCAAAGAGCCCTCGTTTTTCAGCAGCACAAGGCTTTCCTCGGCGGCGCGGCGGGCAAGCGCATGATGAGCTGCCGCATCAAACTCACGCGGGGCAGCGTCCAGCGCAGCCTTGGTGTCAAACACCAGCGGCAGTAACTCTGACAAGCGGGCATCGATGTCGGACTCAGAGATTTTCCCGCTTTCCACCGCCGCCAGCAGTTCGCGCACACTGTCCCCGCCGGGCGCGGGCATTTCCAGCGTGGAGCCGTTTTTCACACCCAGCGCGTGGTCGTTGCTTCCGCCCCAGTCGGTGATGACCGCGCCGTCAAAGCCCCACTCACCGCGCAGGATCTCCATGAGCAGGTGCTTATTCTCGTTGGCATACGTACCGTTCACAAGATTGTACGACGACATAATGCTGCGGGGATGCCCCTCTTTGACGGCAATTTCAAACCCGGTCAGGTAGATTTCCCGCAGGGTGCGCTCGTCCACGATGGAATCCGAAGCCATACGCCGCGTTTCCTGACTGTTGACGGCAAAGTGCTTCGGGCAGGCGGCTACGCCCTTGGACTGGATGCCGCGAATATATCCCGCCGCCAGCTTGCCCGCGAGATACGGGTCCTCGGAGAAATACTCAAAGCTGCGCCCGCACAGCGGGTTGCGCTTCATGTTAAGCCCCGGTCCCAACACCACCGACACTTCCTGCGCAGCGGCTTCCTCGCCCAAGGCTGCGCCGATTTCCTCGCCCAGCGCGGCATCCCAGCTGTTCGCAACAGCCGACGCTGTGGGGAAGCAGGTGGCGGGCACGCTGGGATTCAGCCCCAAGTGGTCGCTCTCCCCCGCCTGCTTGCGCAAGCCGTGGGGGCCGTCCGACAGCCAGATCTGCGGGATGCCGTGTTCGGGCATACCCCGCGTTTTGAAGGTCTCCGCGCCGGAAAGCAGCGCGCATTTTTCTTCCAAGGTCAATTCTTTCAGCAAAAGTTCTGTATTTTGCATATATTTTCCCTTCTCATAAGAAAAGCCGCATCCAACGCCTGCAAGCAGACATCAGACGCGGCTTTCATTCAGTAAGTACCGTTATGTTTTATCAGGGACAATGGACGCTTACTCTGCCGCCAGCGTGACCACAGCCTCGTTGATGGAGTAGGTGGTGCTGGAGCCCCAGCCGGAGACGATTTCGTCGTGGGCGGGGATGGTCAGCTGCTTGCTGCCGTCCTCACCCTCGGTGATGGGCACCGTCAGGGCATCGCTGCCGTTCAGGGTCATGGTAAGGGCATCGTCCTGCGCATCCACCAGCGTGCCGGTGATGGATGCAGAGCCGTCGGCGGCAGTCAGCGTGCAGACCTTGTGGGAGTAATCCACCAGCAGCACGGCATCCGTTGCGGTGGGCGTTTCGCCCTGCACCAGCTCATAGCTGCCCGTGTACTGCTCGGTGACCAGATCCTCGACCTGCACTTCAAACGTAGCGGTCGCACCCAGGAAGGAGGCCGTCACGGTCTTGGTGCCTGTGGTGTCGCTGTCGTAACCGGTGAAGGTCAAGCGACCGCCCCAGATGGACTCCTCCGCACCGTTGGCGCGGGTAGCCGTCACAACCAGCTCGCCCGGGTTGAAGGTGTCACCCGTGTAGAAGGTGCGCAGGTTGGAGGCATCGATCGTCAGGCTCTTGGCAGGGGCATAGGGCTGACCGTAGATGTTGATGTTGCGGGTAATACTACCGCCCCAAACGCCATAGCTCAGGCTGGCTTCCATGCTGTATGCGCCGTGGTCGGTGTCAAAGATGAAGACATCCGCATCTGCGCCGCCATCCACATCGGTGGGGCGCACAGTGCCGTCGGCGTCCTGATTGCCCAGCAGATGAATGACGAAGTTCTTCTCGCCGTTTTCATCGTAGTTGTACCAGTAGCCGTAAACATGGGAGATAGAGTCGCTGCCCACGGAGGTGCTGGGACCGCTGAAGGAACCCCACATCGAACCGTCGGTGTAGCAGTACATATCCAGACAGCCCGGATCCACGAAGGTGCCGAAGCCTTCGGTGTACTGGCCCTCGAAGAAGTAGGCGACTTCCCCGTTCGGCTCCTTGGCTTCCCAGGTTTCCTGCGGGATGGCAATCAGGTCATCCAGCGTCTTGGAAACATACTCGTTATCGTTGTAGTTCATAACGGGACCATCGGCAGAAGTCTGCGCCGCATCGGGGGCAACCTCCGCATTGTCGGTCGAGGGCAGGCTGCTGCTCTGCAGGGAGAAACCGCCCACGCAGACCGCAGCGACCACGACCACCGCACCGGCGGCAGCAAGCTGTTTTCCGGAGGCTTTTGCCTCGCCGGTTTTCGTCTGCTTGCAGAAGCAGGCGATCACGCTGAGCAGGCAGGCAATGAACGTGCCGACCATATAAAACACGCACAGACCGGCGTTGCCGCCCGCAAAGGTGACATGGTTGATAACATCGGCAAAGACGAAATACAACTGCACAACGACAAGATACAGGGCAATGTTATAAATGACCGCCTGAATCAGCGCGCTGAACGGAACGGAAACAAAGAAGAAAACGAGCGAAGCGGCAGCACCGACCAGCAGCACCACGCCGGGCATCGTGCCGGAGTGGCCCAGAGGGGCGGCCGTGGCCTGTGTGGACAGGAATACAATGCCGGTGATCAGCGCGACCAGCGCTGCGGCAAGGCAGAACCAGCTGCCCAGCCCTTTATTTTTCAAGCCTTTATTCATCGGGTTCCACCTCCATCAATTCTTTTTGGCAGCACGATTTTTCCGCTTTTCCTCGGAGAAAACGTCCGTGTAGGTATGCAGCACATACATCACGACAGCGGCAACTGCCACTGCGCAGAACACAGCATCGAGAGCGCGCAGGGTCGTCTGCCACCACGGGGCTGCGTCGGAGACGACAACGTCCTCCGCGCCGGAGCCGCCCATAGAGGACTGCAGCATGATGTAGTACAGATAATGGTTGGAGTCAATGACCTTCTGCAGCAGGTCGCCGTCATCGGTGCTGGTGATCAGCTTCTCGATTTCGGTCGGGCGGGCGGTATCCAGACAGAAGATGTTGTTGCCCGCCATCAGCATTTCGGGGGCGGAGGAATACTCGGATGCGGTCAGTGCATCGTCGATGATGTAGCCGCCGTAGTTCCACTCGTCGCGCAGGATGTGCTGGATGCCCTGGCTGGCAGCGGCGTACATAACGCCGATACGGTTGTAAGCGGTCATAACGCCGAGAGAATCGCCCTCAGCCAGAGAACCCTCAAAGGCGCGCATATAGATCTCGCGGATGGCCTGCTCGTTCGCAAAGGTGGAGATGCCCTGACGACCGGCTTCCTGCTCGTTCAGGAAGAAGTGCTTGACCGTGCCGATCAGACCCTTGTTGCGCATACCGTGGGAAACGGCTTTGGCAGCATAGTAGCTGAGAACGCCGTCCTCGGAGAAATACTCAGAGGTACGACCGGAGTAGGGAGAACGCAGGGTGTCCGCGCCGGGCGCGTAGGCGATGGGGATGGACGCATACAGCGCATCCTCGCCGTACATCTCGCCAAAGCGGGTCTGCACATCGTGGTTCCAGGTTGCGCCGACGATGGGCAGCGTAGCCCAGCCGGTGCAGTTGCGGCGGTCGCCGTACTTAAACTGACCGTTCATGCCCTCGGGACCATCGACGATGGTGCAGCCGGGCTTGTTGACAGCCTTGACAGCCTTGATGCCCTTGGAGTCGCCCATGTTGATGAGCAGATCGCTCAGCGTCAGCTGAGAAAGGAAGTCGTTCCACTTCGGGTCGTCGAAGGCGACGCCGATCATATCGCTGAAGTTGATCTTCTCATCCAGCTCCACGCCGAGGTTGAAGTCGGAAACGCTCTTGGCGTCGGCTGCCTTGACGTAGGTCTGCATATTCAGACCGTTGTACAGCTTATCGTTGACCGTCAGGGTCTCCAGCGTGGTGGGGTAGGTCGTATCCCACGCGCTGCGGGACAGGTAGGTGATTTTTTCGTCGTCGTTCGCCCAGTAGTTCACATCAGCGTCGTCGAAGGTATTCGTGACTTCCACATCGCTGTTGTAACGGGAGTTGCGGTACTTCTGGGTATCGACCTCGGTGTTGGGGGCGGTCCAGGTGGCCACGGCGGCGGTGTTGCCGGTGACGACATTGCCGTCCTGATCGATCAGCTTGCCCGCAACGGCGTCACCGCACTTGGCGGCCAGCACATTGTTCAGTGCCTCGTGTGCGCCGTTGCCGACGGCGAAGTAGTAATCGCCCGCATCGAGGATGTAGCCCTTTGCGCCGTTGGCGTCATAGGACGCGAGGAAGTAGCCGGGCACATCGACCGTGACAGTCTCGGATGCACCTGCAGCCACGTCGATCTTGTCATAGCCCAGCAGCTGGATCGAGGACTTTTCGACGTTGTTCTGCTTGTCGTAGTCGGTGTAGGGGGACTGTCCGTACAGCTCCACGGTAGCCTTGCCGTCCCTGTCGCCGGTATTGCTCACCGTGACGGTCGCCGTAAAGGTGTCGGTGTCGCTGTTGTAGTCCAGTTTGTCAAGGCTGTACTCATAGTTCGTGTAGGACAGACCGTAGCCGAAGGGGAAGCAGACCTCCTCGGCGTAGTTCCAGCCGTCGGTCGAGGCTTTGGTGCCAACCGCGGAATCGGCGTTGCCCTGACCGAGGATGGTGTCCTCGTAGCGGGTCTCGTAGTAGCGGTAGCCGACGTAGATACCTTCGTTATAGCTGACAAAGCTGTCGCCTGCCGCGCGGGGCGTTTTGCTGCCGTAGTTGTAGGCGTGCAGACCGAAGTTCTCGGCACTGGGCGCGGACAGGGAGTTGGCGGCAAAGGTGGCGGTGGTGTGACCGGAGGGGTTCACCTCACCGGTCACAACGCGGATGGCGCCGGGCATACCGTAGAAGCCGGGGTTGCCGACCCACAGCACAGCGTCAACATTGTACTCGTCCAGCCAGTCCATCTCCATCGCAAAGACGGAGTTCAGCAGGACGACGGTTTTCTTGAATTTGCCGGAATCCTTGATTTTCTGGAAGATCGCCTTCTCGTTGTCGTCCAGCTCCAGCATACGCTTGCCCTCGTCGTTGACCATCGCAAGGTCGTTGCCCTCGGTGGCAAAGCGGGACAGCGTAACAAACGCGACATCGCCGTAGGACGCAAACGAGTCGGTGACGCTGCCGGTGAACAGCGCCGGGTCATATTCGCCCACGCTGGAAACGCTTCTTGCTTTCGGCGCTTCGGCGGAAGCGTAGGCGTCCAGCACGGTCTGGTTCACGTTGAAGCCGGCATCCTGCAGGGCGTCAACGGGGGTTTTCTGGTAATCCGGGTTTGTGGAGGAACCGCCTGCCGTGCTGCGGAACACCGGGTCGATGCTGCCGCGGCCAAAGACCGTGACGTTGCGCTCAGACTCGGAAAGCGGCAGGGCATTGTTGCGGTTGTAGAGCAGCACGCTGCCCTCTTCCTCTTCCTGCTCACAGAACTGATAAGCGGCTTCGATGTACTTTTCGTAGCTTGCGTCAGACAGGGTGCCGTCAGCAGAGAACTCCGTGCCGCCGTAAGATGCGCCAGCGCCTTCGATGCCGAGTGCGTGGTTGACTTCGCCTTCCTGCTGGAACGCAATAGTCGTTCCGGTCAGGACAAGGTTGGCCACCAGCACAGCCGCGCCGGACAAGCCCAGCCAACGGCGGGACTTGCTTGAGGTTTCCTTTTGTGCCATAGGTTTTTCTCCTTCCTAAACTGTCACAGATGAATGATACGATGCGCTTGCTGCCAAGGACTGCGCACTTCCCTTTTGCAGAAACCTTTCATATCTTTTTCACAAAACCATCATAAAGGGAAGCGTTGACCGGGTCAATGGAGTTGGCGCAAACGTCAAAAAACACGGCACAAATGACAAAGAAGAAAAGCGACCTCCTTTCGGCAGCCGCTTTTGGGTTATGCAGTTTCTTTTTGGCTTTTCCCGCAGGGGAAGGTGACAACTAAGTAAAAAATCGAGTCCTCCACAAAGCAGTCTGCCGTGCCGCCGTACAGCTCGGCAATGCTTTTGATGCTTTTTATGCCGTAGCCATGCTCCTCGGTATCCTGTTTGGTTGTGACGATAGCGCCGTCCCGCAGCGTCGGCGGTGCGGGGGTGTAGTTCTGCACGCGGATGACCGCCATGTCACGGCAGCGGCTTATGTCCAGTGTGATGACCCGCTTAGACGCATCGCTTACCTGCGTCAGACACTCAATGGCATTGTCCAGCGCATTGCCCAGCAGGGAGTAAATGTGGTAGTGCTTCATATTCTCCAGACAACTGCCGTCTGCCGAGCAGACCAGTTGAATCCCTGCCCGCCCGCAGAGTGCCGACTTTTGGGTCAGTGTGATGTCCAGCGCCTTATTCCCGGTGAGATAGCGCAGGTTCAGGTTGTCCATCTCTTCTTCCAGACGGGCGCGTTCCTCATCTGTGGCGCGGGAATACTGCTGTTTCAGGTCATGGTAGCGGATGTTGATTTTTTCCATGTCTTTTTTTGCCTGCTCATACTGCTGCTTGTCACATTCCAGCAGCTGCGCCAGCGTTTCATTCTCTTGTTCCAGACTCTTGATGCTGCAATTTGAAAATTCCAACGCCAGAATCGTGATGGCAAACAGGATGCAGAACGCATTCAGCGCCAGATAGGCGGTCAGGTAGGACTCTGCGCTGCTGTCCAGAACATCCTCCAGCACAACACTCAGGTAGACCGCGGCAATCAGGAAAAAGCCGGAGTAAAGCACAGTCTTGACATTGTCAAACAGCAGGCGCCCGCGCCGGATGCGCAGGGTAAACAGCAGGTAGATGACCAGACAGACCACAAGGTTGCTGAAAAGCAGAATGACAAAGTTGACGAGCCTGTCCGTGCGCCCATGCTGAAACAGCCAAATAATGGGCATATAGGCCAGCTTACTGGTAATGTGCTGCACCGCGTAGGCACAGGTTGTATAAAACAGGGCGTGCAGCGGGCTGCAGTCAAAGCTGAACCATATCAGACCAAACAGCAGCGTCGTATACAGCAGCAATCTTGCCCAAAGCGGCAGAAATGCCAGGGTGTCCGTCAGCGCGAGAAAGACCCATACACCCGCCGCCAGCCGCGGAACGAAGCAGCTGCGGCGCTGCCCCCACGGGACAAACAGGCCAGCGCATAGAATCATACCCAGCTGGATTTGCTGGTTCAGTATCCAATTTATGACAGGCATGGGTCTTCCCACTCCTTTTTTGCCATATATCGGGAAAATGCTTCGGTGAAGGCGTCCTTGTAAGTGCGCCCGATGGGCAGTGCCGCCCCGCCGATATAGACATTCATACGGCTTACCGCCGTGATACAGCGCAGGTTCACAAGATAACTGGCGCTGCATCGTACAAAGCCGTAGGGCGTCAGCTGCGCCGCGATTTCCTGCATCGAACCGCGGTTTTTGATGATCTCGGTCTTACCGTCCCCGCCGCAAAGGTTGTACAGCAGGTCGTGCTGGCGCACCTCCACATAGGCGATTTCCGCTGCATCCAGCAGCCGCGTCACGGTGCCGTCCTTGACGACAATGTGCGGCGGCGCAGTCTTTTGACCGGCGCGCTTTTGCAGCACCTTCAGCGCCCGCGTCAGATACATATGGAAGGAGTACCACTGTATCGGCTTTACAATAAAGCCCAGCGCGCCGACACTGTACCCGTTCAGCGCGAATTGCTGCAAATTCGTGCAAAAAATGAGGATGACGTCTTGATCTGTCTCCCGGATTTTTTCGGCCAGTTCCATGCCGGACATCTGCGGCATATCAATGTCCAGATATAAAATGTCAAAATCACGGTCTTGCGCCGCCAGATAGACTGCCGCACAGTCGAACTCCTGTACGTTCAGTTCTGTGCCGTTCTCCGCGCCAAACCGCGCCAGTGCTTGTTTCAGTTGGTCTCTTTCTTGTTTTTCATCGTCCACAATGCCGATTCGGATCATCGTGCGTTCCTCCCCCCGCGCAAAGATCTATACAAATATGATATACCCCCGAACGCAGCCGCGTCAACCTTTTACGAGCGAATCGTCCAATTTTTCCAAGATATTTTCGGAATGCTGCGTGCTGCGCATGGAAGATCCTTGACCACCGTTTGACCGCTACGGTGGCAAAGGAATAAAAAAAGCAGCAGATACATCGGCAAAATAACAGCACAGCCCCCGCCGGAAACTCATAGAGCTTGGCGGGGGCTGTGCTATTTTAATCAGCCAATAGTTAAATCAGGCCCATCAGGCTGGGCAGGCCCAGAGACAGGGCCGGGATGTAGGTGACGGCCAGCAGGGCGGCAACCAGTGCCACAAAGTAGGGGATCAGCTTGGACGTGACCTGCTCGATGGAGACATGACCGATGCCGCAGCCGACGAACAGAACCGAGCCGACCGGCGGGGTGATGTTGCCCAGGCACATATTGAAGATCAGCATAACGCCGAACTGGATCTCCGTCATGCCAAAGCTGGTGGCGATGGGCAGGAAGATCGGGGTGAAAATCAGGATGGCCGGGGTGATGTCCATGAACATGCCGATGACCAGCAGGATGATGTTCATGAGCAGGAAGATGATGTACTTGTTGTCAGTCAGGCTCATCAGGCCGTTGGAGATGGCTGCCGGGATGCCGGAGTAAGCCATAACAAAGG
>ENA-ORRU01001976-ORRU01001976.1-human-gut-metagenome-genome-assembly--contig:-NODE-1976-length-11415-cov-3.985211_pt1 | contig 11415 bp, 16 predicted proteins | sample MGYA00242184_ERZ509151 | MGnify/ENA primary metagenome ERZ509151 (study PRJEB26280, sample SAMEA2338667) | human gut metagenome | biome: human gut; feature: human-associated habitat; material: faeces... | reverse complement strand
TTTTTTTCAAAAATAGAAAATCATAATCTACAAATTTAATATTCCCCGTAGGGAACGGTTAAAGGTGTGGGAACACGACAGCCACCCCACAGCACAACAGGCAACAGGGTTGCCCCTTTGCGGTTTAGGGTGTAGGCAAGACAGCCACAGTACCCACAGCCGACAGGGTACACCCTTTGCGGTTGTAGGTGTGGAAACACAACAGCCACAACCGTTCAGGAGCTTTCCTAGTGGGTTACGGTTGTAAGTGTGGAAACACAACAGCCACAACCGTTCAACGGGTTTGTCCCTGGTTTACGGTTGTAGGTGTGGGAATACGAACCACAACTGACCGACCAACGGGGTTTACCTTACGGGTTACGGTTAAGAGTGTGAGGGTACCCCTCCCTTTGTGGCTATAAGTAAATAAAATTCTAAGGAGGAACTTAAAATGCAAAAAGCAAACGGCAAATTTATTGTCAGAATCGAAACATGTGTTGACTGCGGAGATGAATTCATGATCGATCTAGAAGAATTTATCCAGAAAACTGAGTCAGGAATGCGTCTTCCCAAAAGATGCGTAGCTTGCAGGAAAAAACGCAGATGCGAAAGAGATCCATATGCCGGCTGGCTTTCAACACTGGGAAGATATCCAGCAACTAAAGGCCATCGTCATAGCGTACATGGCGGCAGATAACGAAAGGAAGGGATCAAATAATGGAATATTTTAATTGTTTTAATATCGTGAAACTAGTAACTGATGAAGCATCAAACCAATTCTCACCTTTATTTAGTGAAAATTCATTAAAACAGTCTCGTCTAAAATCTCAATGTGATTATATTAATAAAATTGCAACTCAATATAATGGTATCTCCTGTGAAATAGAGATTGATTCCATCACAATGGAAATTAGCATTATGCTTACACTTGCTGATAAGCACCTTGCCTTGTCATCTATTAACTGCCCACAGCCTGTCAAATCAGAAATATATCTGAACGAGGAGTATTTAATTTGTTTGGATTTTCTTGTTCCTGGCATTTGGTCAAAAAGTCAACCACGAAAGGAGGTTCCAAGATGCTTGAATTAATTTGTGTAATTATAATCAATGTATTGATTAAAGTGATTTTTGAGGATAATTGGAAACCCTTCATCGTATTGGTTATTCTTTATCTTTTTTGTTCTTTCATAGGTTCACTATCATAGTAGACAACCTACTGTCATCTGTAGAGTATTTTGCAGATAGCAGTAGGTTTTCTTTTTATCCTAAATAGCCTGTCGGCTTGCTTCTGTAACCAGCATCCGGTTGATCTTCTCCTGCAGTGTTTCCTTTCAAGTTGTTTCCCGAAGGGATTGCAGCGAAGTTGCTTAAAGGCTCTGTCGCCGTTACAGATAGTACCCAGTACCATATGGCGAAACGCCATATCACTGGGCAATGGCTGTCGCTGTCCCTTTGACAAAATTTCCGTTCCGTCTGTTTTTCAAAAATCCTATGAATCAGATTTTGTGAAAATAAAAAAGCCGACGCAATTTCAACTTTTACAAAAGTCCAAAATACATCGGCTCATTCCTTTGACCTGATCGGTCATTATTCATTTTTTCTGACTGGCTCATACAGTCCATTTTTAATAATGAGCAAAAAAAAAGGCACTAACTTTTTTACGGTTAATGCCCTTTTGGTTAATCATTAAAATTTTATTTCGTCCACAAGATCAGATACATGTTGGAAATGCTGTTGTTTACGCTTTTCCTTTTGCTCGTTCAAACGGTTCTCTCTTTCTTTGATCTCTTTTTCTCTTTTATTTGCTTCCTCAACACACAATAGCAAAGTATCTCTATGGTAATTTTTCACTTCATCAATTGTTGTTCCGTTTAAAATAATTTTTGATCCTATAACTGAAGCAATCCCTGGTCTATGCATAGTGGTAAATCTAGGTGGACTGTTCCATATTGCGACAAATATTTGTCCCCATAATCCACTAGGTGTTTTTGATAATTGAAATGGAACTGAATACAAAGCACTTCCTCGGCTTCCGTCCATTTTCGGAATAGTCACTTCATTTGTAATTATACCTAAGATATGAATTGCTTCTTCCTGATCTAAATTTTTTTGAAAATTCCCTACTGTAGATGTTTTTTTCCCAATAGCCGGCTTCTTCTTTTTTCCAAAGATAGTAGTCAGCAAGTCATGATATTGTTCTTGAGAAAATGGTGTTTCTGACAAGTCAATACTCAATTTTCCTGCACAAAATTTAGGCAATGCCGTCTCAAAAGTGCCTCTTCTTAATACAGGAATAAACTTTCTTTCGTTATGATGATTGAATAATTCATCAGAAATTATATGCCCCTCATACCCTACACCACCAGTTCTTTTATCAGCTTTTTCCTTATACAATGGTGTACAGATAATCAAAACATAATCTGCATCCGTAATAGATTGTTCCATAAATTGTGGTAAACGATCACCTAATGATAAATCATATTGATCAACTACAACATTTATCCCATCAGATAATAATTGATCAGCAAAATCTTTTACCCATCTTTTATGCTCATCACCATCCCATGAATATGATATAAACACAGTTGGACAACTGGCATCCACGGTATATCTTTGTTCCATCTTTTTATCCTCTGTTACGATATCTGAATATGAACTGTATCTTTCTAGCAAAAATTTATGTAATTCTTTTGCTTCTGGATTATTTGCAAAAAACGGAAGTTCCGCTATCTCTTTTATAATGGAGAATTGTTGTTCTCCTGAAAATGAAGATAAATTTTGGTACATAGCAGTTCTTTTATTTTTTACTTTTTTCCCAAAATCTCCCCAATCTGTTGTAGCTATCGGAATATCTACCCCATATTTAATTGCATATTTATTGCATTGTTTAACCAATTCAGCTCGATTCAATCCTTGTGTAGTATCGGCCAAAACATCAGCGGCATATGATATAAATACATCCGGTAATTTATTTGTACTAATAACGGTTCACTCCCTTATTTATTGTCAGTTCCATAGCTGTTTTTCAGAATCATTTTTACATATGTTGAAATTCTGTCGCTCGTCTGCATCTATTTTACCATTTCCGGTGTCAACATCGAATTGAAACCTGCATATGAAGAAAAGCCCAGTATATAAATAGCCATCGCAAAAGTAAGATCAGTACCTTCAATAGAACTCTCTTTTGCAATTTCACGCAATTCATCAATAACTGTATCATGCGGAACAAGATTTTCTCCTTCCGTTTCAACGACCTTTTGGATTACTTCTGGTAAGGGCATGCATATCTGATAGAAAGCATCGTCCTGTCCAGTTACCAATGCGTAAAATTTATCCATACTCACACGATGAATCAGCATATGTCCCACTTTCTGATTGTCCACTGAAGTTTCCCATTTAATGTTCTGAGATTTTTTTGCAATTGCCTCAACTAAAAAAACATGCACAGTCATCATCTTTTAATCACTGGCTCTGCATTTTTATAAACGTTTTTCCAGCTGCTGCTGAGTTCATCGTATTGTGCTTATTTTTCATTTCTACATATACTCGGTGAACTACTGATCCATCTGGTAATTTAATTCCATATGGTTTTGTATGTCTTTCCTTTATCATGCGATAATAGACCTCTTACATTTTCAAATAAAAACATCTTAGACTGTAACTTTTCCAAAAATATTGCATATAGAACTCATTCAGATCACTACATTTATTTGAGATTTCTGTCATATAGTCAAAAACAACTTTTCCCTGTTTTGGCGATAACTTCCGAATTACCTTTTGCACTTTCAGTTCCAGTTCTTCATTGAATGGATCATACTGCTCTCCATCTTTTTCCTGATAAACCTGTTCCATTCTTTTTCCGATCAGATCATTCAGGAACTCTTCCATATTTTCCGTTAATTCCATCTTTTTAATCTCCCATTAATCTGATTTTGATTGTTTCCAGACATATCACCGCCCAGCCAGAAAGTACGGACAGGATATAAAGTATAAAACCTGCCAAAAGCATTTTGCCTGCTTCTGTGCCTGTTTCCTGTCCGAATCCATAGCCTAAGATTGCTGTAATGCAGATGATTCCCGACAGGGCATGAAATACAGTTGCAGACAGCTATATGCTGAACATAGGCATCAGTTGTATCAACGTCAGCATATCCGCTGACTTTAGGTAAGCAATCTGCGACTTTTGAGCATAAAAAAACACCGGTTGCATTTCTACAACCGATGTTCTAGGAAACGCCTTTTTACTCTGAAAACTGTGTTTCTATGTTTTTCTTCGCTTCCTCAAGAGAGATTTTTCCAAGCAGTAGACCAAATATCCCGATGCTTAACCTATTAAGATAGTCCGGGCAAACTATTGTCAGAAAGTCTGCTGTTTCGATAGGCGTAAGTTCATAAAAGTCATACGGGATAACCATTGTATATGTGAGATCGTCATAACCATCTTCTGTTTTATATAATCTTCCCAAATACAGATACTGTGAATCATATAGCCCCTGCCCGACTCCATCTCCGGTACGCGGAAAGAACGTTGCATTGATATAGTTCAATAGCTCATAGATCTCCATCTGTTCACTACCCTTTATGATCTTAGATGCTGACTTCGTATAATAAACCCTTGCTTCTGCACTACCATCATAAAACCAGATGCAGGATTCTACAGCCCGTTCAGGAGCGTTCTCCATTCCTTCATATCTCATAGTTAGTCTCACTGTTTCTTCATCAATATCCTACTGATACTTGATGTTGTATGAATTCAGATACTCTTTAAACTTTCTGCAAGCTTCATTCTTATTCATGTCCATAACCGCCTTCCTCACAAAACTCAAGATAATTCAAATTCGGCAATGAGTGTTGCATGATCCGGATATCCATGAAGGTAAGACCAATCAGAAAAATCCGTTCCAGCTTTTTTATAAATACCCGATGTGTCCCATTTGATAAATTTTCTGTCATAGCGGTAATTTGAGACTTCTATACCTCTACTTACGATATGATCTTCCGGGAATTCGTAGTCATCGCTCATTGCATCCTCTTTATAAATACTCTGTCCGTTAGGTGTATACACAGTGTAATCCTGCTTACCACAGTTTATACATCCAACATTCCATTCTTCAAGATCTACACCTCTTCTGTAATTATTAAAATCGCCTACAATAAGGACATGCTCACATTTATCAGTGACAGAAAGTACATACTCCATCTGTTCTCTACGCAAAGCAGCCTGCTGTTTGTATTGCTTCTGTTGCTCTGCTTTACTTGCATTGTTATCAATGCATCTTGCCATTGTGATTCTTAACCCGCAGAATAGAAATTCTTTCTCCGTATCTTTCTCCTTTAAAATCACACTGGTAAAGTTAGGCATGTTATTTTCCCATGTCACTTCTGTAGTCTGGGCACTATCTAAAACTGCTTCAAACTTTTCTTTCTTCCAAAATAAAAGTAATTCGTTTTGCTTATTATCAGTGTTGGCTGTGGGTTCCTTTGGATAATAATCGTATTCATCGCCAAATGCGTCGTCGAAGAATTGCATATAATTTTTGCAAAAAGCAAACTCTGGCAATGAGCCGAGATCAGGCTTTTCTTCGTGAATCTCTGTGACAATTACAGCTGGCAGAGAATTTTTTCCATCTTTATTTGTTGCCTGATTTACGTTGTGTTCTAAAACTTTATACTTCATCATGTTGCATCCCCTTTCAAAAGATTCATTAAGTACCTTCCTTATTTTGTATAATGTCATAACATCCGTCGTATCTGTATCTGCTATTTTTTTGATTATCTGAAGACGAATAGAATCTATACTATCTTCCGTCTCCATGAAATCTTTAGATTCAATAGAAAGGGCACAGATCAAAAGAATATCTATTATTTGAGCTGGAAAAAATGATCTTCCAGTCATCTTATCTATTATTCTTTTCATAGATTCAAGATTTGTATTGGCTTGTGCAGTTATATTAAAGTTCACGGGAGTTCCTGATCCTTCCTGCTTGACATCAGATTCTTTAATTGCTTTCTTAAGAACTTCTTCGTTATTAACGTACTGCTTATATCCTTCCAATAAAGCAGTAAGAACATATCCCTTTGTCACTCGTAGATCAGGATAGTTATTTTTGGTAATCACTTGTAAATTGTCCAGTGTTCTCTGCTGCGCCTTTGTTCTAAGATACATATATACACTCTCTTTCTATACACTCTAACATTATCTATTGCACTTTATTATTATCTTTAATGTATATTATAAACTATTTTTTCTACATGTCAACACTTTAATATGCACTTTTACGCTTTGATCGCTATTCCTCCATCATCGCCACCAGCTTGATATGTTCAAGGGCAGCCTTTCTGGCTTTGTATGTCTTCAATTCCTTCAGCAAAGCAATAGCTGCTGAGATATACGGATCTTCCTCCGCAGGATTCGTGCTTTTAATGCCTCTGTTACACCTTCCACACTTCTCATTTGTGCTTCAATCAGCTCATACCGTTCCTGTGCCTGTTCGTTAAGATCTGCCAGATAGCTGTCCAGTTTTCCGGTCAACAAAAGATAAGAATACATTCCCGATTTATGTTTTTTCAGATATTCTTTCCGAAGCATTCCCCAGTACCCAATCGGTCTGGTTTCTTCCGGTAATGATAGCACTGGCAGGTAATAATCTCCTATCAACACATAATCTAATCCATTCCTGTCATCATGTAGTATTTTCCTCTGATTGCTCATGTCCTTCTCCTCCATCAAATCTTTCTCTGCTCTCGCATATATGCTTCAAATATACTTCTTCGAATCAGCACTTTTTTTCTGATTTTATATACCGCCCCTGCTTCATGTGCCATACAGACAACGGGTTTGATTCCCAGTCTGTAGTATTCGCACGCCATGTTATAGGTCACGTAGTCATGACTCATAAATTCCAGATCTTCATCATCAATTTCATCTGAAAACATCCATACATTACCGCTCATCTTTTATCTCCTTACCCTTTCCTGTCGCTGGTTCATGGAATCGTTCCAGATAGGCGTCAAAAATATCCCGGTTGATCAATACGGTTCCATCTATTCTGTAAATCGCACCTGCATCACTGGCGAGTTCAAAAAGTTTCTTATGAGAAATGCTGTAAATAATCTCTGCCTGTTGATAACGCAGATACTGTCGGCGCAATTTTCTAAGCTGCTCCGGTACTTCTTTCATACTTTTGATTGGTTTATAATTTTTATCCATGATGTTTTCCTCCAAAATTAGATTTACTGTTTTACAGAAGTTGACTGCCGGGATATATTTTTGTACGAAAAAAAGCACTTCTCAGATTAACTCTAAGAAGTGCTCTTGTTGTCATGCATATCAATCATTGATTCAGTGAATCAATTTTGATTTCATTCTCAAACCTGTGGCCTTTCACCTGAAATTCGTCATGCTTCATAACGATTCATTATTATCCCAAATTTTGTTGTCAACTGTGGCCTGACATCATGGTTTTAAAGATTTTACATTTGATTTTAATAGAGCTTTGCACCTGCTGGGATTCTGTCATTTACCATCAGAAAGTTCTGTCCTTCGTGACCGTCTTCCTCGTGCACTGCTGAAATCAGCATACCTTCGGAATCAATTTCCATCATCCGATGGTCTTCATTGTCGGGAACAACAAGACGTCGCGAATCGACTCTGCATTTGTCAGCAGCATGACCAAACGATCGATTCCGATACCAAGACCTCCTGTCGGAGGCATGCCGTATTCCATTGCCTCGATATAGTCTTCATCGATGCCTTCTGCTTCATCGTTTCCGGCCTTGCGCTCTTCGACCTGGGCTTCAAAACGCTGACGTTGATCGATCGGATCGTTCAATTCCGTGAAAGCATTGGCATATTCGCCGCCAAGAATATAGAGTTCGAAACGATCCGTGAAACGCGGATCATCGGCATTCTTCTTGGCAAGAGGAGAAATTTCGACAGGATGCCCATAAACGAACGTCGGATCAACGATCTTGTCTTCACAGAATTCTTCAAAGAATTCATTGATGATGTGACCGACTTTCCAGTAGGATTCGTAATGAACGCCATGTTCGTCCGCAATCTTGCGAGCTTCTTCAACGGTCATTTCCTTCCAGAAATCAACGCCGGTATATTCCTTGATCAGGTCAACCATATGTGCGCGCTTGAACGGCTTGTCAAAGTTGACTTCCGTTCCTTGATACGTCACGATGCTGTTGTCGGAAACGACCTTTGCGGCAGCCTTGAAGATGCCTTCGGTTTCATCCATGACGTCCTTGAAGTCGAAATAAGCAGCATATGTTTCGAGCATGGTAAATTCAGGGTTGTGATGCGTATCGATGCCTTCATTACGGAAAACGCGTCCGATTTCATAAACGCGTTCCATTCCGCCGACGATCAGGCGCTTCAAATGAAGTTCAAGCGCGATGCGCAAATAAAGCTCAATATCGAGCGCATTGTGGTGCGTGATGAACGGACGAGCAGAAGCACCGCCGGCCTGTGTATGCAGGACGGGCGTTTCAACTTCAAGGAAGCCGTTTTCGTCAAGATAGCGACGAATTGCCGTCACGATGCGACTGCGATTAACGAAACGATCGTAGCTTTCGCGATTCGTAATCAAATCAAGATAGCGCTGACGATAAATTTGTTCAATGTCTTGCAAACCATGATATTTGTCAGGAAGCGGACGCAACGCCTTCGAAAGGAAAGTAAGCTTTGTTGCCTTTACGGTCAGTTCGCCCATGTCAGTCTTGATGACCTGACCTGTAATTCCCAGGAAATCACCGAGATCAGAACGCTTAAAGATGTGGTACATGTCTTCTCCGACTTCATCTTTGCGGATATAAAGCTGCATTCTGCCGGTTTTATCCTGAAGATCTGCAAAACCGACTTTTCCTTTGCCGCGTTTGGCAACCATGCGCCCTGCAATCGTTACGATAATGTCTTTGTCGTTCAATTCTTCCTTGTCCATGTCGCCATACTTCTCATGAAGTTCCTGGTTCATGGAATCACGTTCAAAACGATGGCCGAATGGATCAATGCCTGCGTCGCGCAATTCTTGCATCTTTTCGCGACGAACGCGCATTTGATCGTTCATGGTTTGTTCATTAGCCATTATTAGTCCTCACTTTCTTTTATTCACACTTTTTTAATTATATCACATGTTTTGCTTGCAAAGCTATGCTACTTGCTGTTCCTTGCCTGATAGTCAGCCAAAAAGCCGTCAAAAATTTCATGCATTTCTTCTTCAGTATCTGCACTGTTCAAAGCTGCTTTAGCTCTTGCGGAACGAGGGATGCCCTTTAAATAATACGCCGCCTGGGAACGAAATTCTTTCGGCCCCATTTTCTCGCCTTTGGCCAGAACCAGCCTGTGCAAATGTTCTTTTGCAACGATGATTTTTTGATCCGGCGTTGGTTCTTCCAAAAGTTCCCCCGTTTCGAGATAATGCACGGTCTGCTTTAAAATCCAGGGATTGCCCAATGCTGCGCGCCCGATCATGACGGCATCGCATCCGACCTCATCAAGCATTCTTTTGGCATCCTGAGGCGTTCTGACGTCACCATTTCCCATGAAAGGAATCGTCAATTTGCCGGCAACCTCATGAAGAATGTCCCAGTCCGCATGTCCTGAATATAATTGCTTTCTCGTTCTGCCGTGCATTGCTAATGCTTTGGCGCCGCCTTCTTGAGCTGCCAAGGCATTTTCGACTGCGTAAATATGATCTTCGTCCCAACCGGTTCTCATTTTAACGGTTACGGGTTTGTCAATCGAGTGCGTTACCGCATCCACCATTTCATAAACCTTGTCCGGATCAAGCAGCCATCTTGAGCCGGCATCAGTTTTCGTAACTTTTGGAACCGGACATCCCATGTTGATGTCAATAATGTCGGCACTTGTGTTTTCAGCCACGAATTGAGCAGCTTCTACCAAAGATTCTTTGCTGCCGCCAAAAATTTGAACGCTGACGGGATGTTCCGTCGGATCGACAAACAGCATTCCAAGCGTTTTTTTGTTTCTGAAATGGATTCCCTTGTCAGAAATCATTTCACAAACAACAAGACCTGCGCCAAACTCCTTGCAGATCAGTCTGAATGCAACGTTCGTCACTCCGGCCATTGGAGCCACGACGACCTGATTAGGAATCGTGACGTCACCGATTTTCCACTCCATTTTTTCACCTCATCAGCTTTCTCTTGCTTCTTTTTCGATTTCGCGCAATTCATCTTCCGTAAAATGATATTCATCGCAGCAAAAGTGACAAATTGTAGTGGCACCATGATCTTTTTCAATCATTTCATCAATGTCTTTTTTAGGAAGACTTGCCATTGCTTCGGCAAAGCGTTCCTTTGAACAGTCGCATTCAAAGGAAACAGGCATTTTTTCAAGAATTTCAAGCTCATCCTCATCAAACAGACGCTTGAGAATGTCTTCCGGTTTCAATCCGTTTTGCATCATTGTCGAAATCGGTGCAATCGTTTGAAGCGTATGTTCAAGCTTGTCCAAAATTTCATCAGGACATCCCGGCATGACTTGAATCATGAATCCGCCGGCCGTTCCGATTGTGTTATCGGAATTTACAAAAACGGACAATCCGACTGATGAAGGAATCTGTTCTGATTTCGCCAAATAATAAGTGAAGTCCTCGGCAATTTCGCCGGAAACAAGCGGCACCTGGCCAGTGAACGGTTCCTTCAAGCCGTAATCTTTCGTAACGGCCAAAAAACCTTCCGTTCCGACGGCACCTTTGACGTCAATTTTGCCTTTGTCGTTTAACGGCAGATGGACGTGCGGGTTTTGAACGTAGCCCTTGACCGTTCCCTTTGAATTTCCGTCAATTACGATTCCGCCAACGGGGCCGTTGCCGTTGATTTTGACGGTCATCTTCTCATCACCCTTAAGTGACGACGTTGCCAGAAGCAGCGTTCCGATCATGCTTCTGCCGAGTGCTGCCGATGCGGCACTCCATGTATCCTGACGCTTTTGAGCTTCTCTGATCGTTTCTGTCGCATCAATTGCATATGCGCGCAAATGACCGTCGCAAGCCAAGCTTTTAACTAAATAATCAGACATTCAGTATCTTCCTTTCAATGTATCCAATCAGTTATTCTAACATATAACTTATCCTCAAAACAAGATAAGCACTCATTGCCGTTTCTAACCATGATTTCCACCGATCCGCATAACAAGGAGTCTGGGAAAAAGGTCCCGGTTTCCTTTTAAAATAAATTAAATGCAGTACTGCTCAACTAATTTATCCAAGATCTCATTTAAATTTACGGACAAAGCAGCCGTTTTTGATGATTTGTCCGTAAGCAAAACGCATTTTACGGACAAACCGGCATTTTCCAGCGATTTGTCCGTAAATTTTTGGCCATTATGATGATGATTTACGGACAAAAGACTCTTTTCGGAGCATTTGTCCGTAAAACCGGGTCCGAAACGTCTGAATTTTTACG
>ENA-ORRU01001965-ORRU01001965.1-human-gut-metagenome-genome-assembly--contig:-NODE-1965-length-11449-cov-3.200018_pt1 | contig 11449 bp, 3 predicted proteins | sample MGYA00242184_ERZ509151 | MGnify/ENA primary metagenome ERZ509151 (study PRJEB26280, sample SAMEA2338667) | human gut metagenome | biome: human gut; feature: human-associated habitat; material: faeces... | reverse complement strand
GGAGCCGGATCCGGCTCTTGGAAACGGTGGACTTGGCCGTCTGGCAGCATGCTTTTTGGATTCCATGGCAACATTAAATCTGCACGGTGATGGTGTAGGCTTGAATTATCATATGGGTCTGTTTAAGCAGGTGTTTGATCACAATTTCCAGAAGGAAACACCAAATCCATGGATTCAGGATCAGAGCTGGCTTCGCCGGACAGATGTAGGATATCCTGTTATTTTTCATAATAAGACAGTCCAGTCTGTTATGTATGAAATCGATGTTACAGGCTATGATAATAAGGTGAACACCCTCAAGCTGTTTGATCTGGACAGTGTGGATGATTCTATTGTTCAGGGAGACGGAATCTGGTTTGACAAGGATGAGATCACAAAGAATCTCACCTTATTCCTTTATCCGGACGACAGCGATGTACAGGGGCAGCTGCTGCGTATTTATCAGCAGTATTTTATGGTCAGCAATGCCGCACAGCTTATTATTGATGAGGCACTGGCAAAGGGAAGTACTCTTTATGATCTGCCGGATTACGCCCAGATCATGGACGGCTACGGAAAGCTTGCGGCTAATATATTAAAGCAGAACGATATACCATATTTCTTAGATTACAAGCGCCATGTGACTGACAATCCATTCATTGCTGCAATTAACGGCGCGCTTGGAATAATTGAGAATAATTACAGCTATGACAGTGTTCTGGGATTTCTTAGAACCGGAATGAGCGGAATTGAACGCGAAGATATTGATTTGTTAGACAATTACTGTGTTGCAGTCGGAATCAGAGGCAGAGCAAAATGGCATGAGCCGTGGATAAGAAAGTTCAGGGGAACAGTCAATAATACTGACCTGGAGAAGCTTAATTCACTAAGAACAATGATAACGGATATGTTGGACCCATTGGAAGAAGTGATTAAGTCAAAGGAATCTGATGTTGCTGATATGGTAAAGGCACTTTACGAATTTCTCGTGCGTGAAGATATGGAGAAGAAGGTAAGTGTGCTTAATGACAGCGAGTACACTGGTGATGAATATACCCAGTTATATAAGAAAGTTATAGAAGTATTAGATAAAATGTATGCTCTTCTTGGAAGCGAAAAGGTTGGTATTAAAGAATTTAACAAGATACTTGCGTCAGGATTTCAGGAGATTAAGATAGGACTTATTCCGCAGACTAATGACTGTGTTGTTATAGGTGATATAGAAAGAACCCGTCTTGATAATATTAAGGTTATGTTTTTTGTTGGTATCAATGACGGAAATGTTCCTAAGAAGGCTGATTCAAGAAGTGTTCTGTCAGAAAGCGACAGGGAATATCTTGAGAATAAGGGGATTGTTATGTCCGCTTCTGTAAGGGAGAAAGCATTTACACAGAGATTCTATCTGTATCTTATTATGACGAAGAGTGCGGAGAAGCTGTACATGTCATATGCTGTGAAAAACAGTGAGGGTGCGGTGTTAATGCCATCTTATATTATAAGAAACATGAGAAAAATGTTTTCACATTGCCTGAAGTTATCTTATAAAGACACGGCACAGCAGAATTCTTATGTAACAATACCACATGCGGCTTACAGCTATGAACAGACTGAAACTGCTGCAAATGTATATGAGGACATTATAGATTCACTTACTGGCGGCAGGCTTGTCGGAAGTGTAACTTCTTTTGAGAACTTTGCAGAGTGTCCATTGAGATATTACTTAAGGTATGGAGTTGATTTAAAGGAAAGGGAAGAATTTACATTTTCACCGGTAAACTTCGGCGTTGTACTGCATGCTGTTATCCGTGAGGTGTGCGATGAAATCAAGAAAAACGGTGAGTCGTACTATCTGATATCAGAGGAGAAGCGCCGCGAGATGGTAAAAAGAAGTGTCGCTGCAATTACTGACATATACCAGAACAGTATCCTTAAGGATTCAAGCCGTAATTCATTCATGATTAAGCGGATGGAAGACCTTGCAGACCGCACTATATGGGCGATGGGTGAACAGTTAAAATGTGGTGATTTCGTGCCATTTGTATTCGAGCATAAGTTTAATATGGAAGTCGGAGACGGAGACAGAAAGCAGCTTATGAGCGGAACAATTGACCGCGTTGACATATGCGAAAACGGCACAGATGTATATGTAAGAATTATCGATTACAAGACAGGAAAGAAGGATTTCAACATAGTAAAGACCTACTACGGAATTGATATCCAGCTTATGGTCTACATGGAAGCGGCAATGAAGCTTGTGGCGAAGATGCGTCCGGGTAAAAATGTGATTCCTGCCGGAGTGTTCTACTACAACATAAGTGACCCGATTGTATCTGCGACAACAGAGAGTGCAGAAGAGATAGAGGATAAGATTAAGGGTGAACTGCGTCTTAAAGGAATGGTTAATTCGGATAAGGATATTGCCGAGAAGATGGACAATACCGAGGGTACATCACTTAATATTCCGGTTAGCAGAAAGGCTGACGGCGGATTTGATTCACGAAGAAGCAAGGTGATGAATACAGAGCAGTTTAATATGCTTGGAAGATTCGTTGATGTAAGGGCGGTTGATACCGCGGATAGAATTGCAGGTGGTGATATCAGGAGAAGTCCTTATAAAGATGGACAGTTTTCAAGCTGTGACAGATGTCCTTACGGGGCAGTGTGTGGATTTTCAGTGGATTTGCCGGGCTGCAATTACAGAAAATTAAAGAAATTCGATGATGAAGTGTTATGGAATAATATAAAGGAAGGGGTTGATGAGAATGGAAAGAAAATGGACACCGGCGCAGAAGAGTGCGATTGATACAAGAGATTGTAATGTGCTGGTTTCAGCGGCTGCCGGTTCAGGTAAGACTGCTGTTCTGGTTGAGAGAATCATTTCCATGATTACAGACCCTGACAAGAATATAGATATAGACAGGCTGGTTGTTGTTACATTTACAAAGGCGGCTGCAGCCCAGATGAAAGACAAGATAAGAAAAGCACTTGATTCAATGCTTGACGAGAATCCGGGAGATGTGAACCTTTTAAGACAGATAACACTGCTTAACAACGCACAGATAACAACAATAGACAGTTTCTGTCTATGGATAATCAGAAATCATTTTCCAGAGGTTAATCTGGACCCGGGATTCAGGATAATGGATGAGGGTGAGAAGAAGCTTATTGAAAATGATGTATTGGAAGATGTGCTTGAGGAATTCTATGCCGAAGCAGATGAAGAATTCTTTAATCTTGTTGATGCATTTGGCATGGGACGGGACGATTCAGGGCTTGTGAGCACTATAGATAAAATATACCGTTTTTCACGAAGCAATCCGTGGATTGATGAGTGGTTTGACGAGTGCATGTTAGTTTATGATGATGAGACTTACGATAATCCTGCAATTAAGGAGCTGTATGATTCAATTAAAAATGTACTTCTCGATTACCGTGATAAATACAACAGATTAGTAGATATCTGTTCTGAGCCGGCAGGACCTGCAGCATATACAGGTGCTTTGCAGTCTGACCTGCTTGGAATTAATGAGATGATTAATTCACAGAATTTTGGAGAGCTTGGCAGAAGAATAAGAATATTTTCATTTGAAGCCCTGTCAAGAAAGAAGGATGCAGGAGCAGACCCGGATATTAAGGAATATGTTAAGGGGCAGCGAAAGCTGTTTAAAGATTACATAGGACGGCTTAATGATAAGATATTCTTGAAAGATGATGAGGGAATATTTTCAGACATGCAGGGAGCAGGTATTCAGATACGGACTTTACTTAAAGTGGCAAAGGTGTATGCCAAGCGTGTTTCAGAGGTGAAGCGAGAGAAGGGAATAATTGATTTTAATGACATGGAACATCTTGCTCTTTCAATACTTGTAAAGAAAGAAGATGGAAAGCTTGTATACACAGAGACTGCCGACAAGCTTGCAAACAGATTTGAGGAGATACTGATAGACGAGTATCAGGATTCCAATCAGCTGCAGGAGGTTATTCTTAATGCGGTGTCAAAGACGAGACTGTCAGGTGAGAATAACAATATATACATGGTTGGTGATGTAAAGCAGAGCATATACAAGTTCCGTCTTGCCTGCCCGGAGCTTTTCATAGAGAAGTACGATACATACGGCGAGACTGGCGATAATGTTAGAATTGAATTACAGAAGAATTTCCGAAGCCGGGAAAATGTACTTGAGTGTGCCAATGATGTGTTCAGTCATATTATGAACAAGAATTTTTCAGGAATCGGGTATGACGAATCGGTAAGGCTTAATGCGGGGTTTCCATATCCTGAGTACAGTGACAGCAATTATGGTGATGGTGCCAACAAGAGTACAGACGTTATTCTTATATCTTCAGAGAATGAAGAAGAGGCGACAACAAGAGAACTTGAGGCAGACAGGCTTGCAAAGCTGATTGAGGGAATAGTTGCTTCTGGTGTAAATGTATATGATGCAGATAAGAATATATACAGACCGGCAGAATACAGGGATATTGTAATTCTTACAAGGTCAGTTACAGGCTGGGCGGATACATTTGCAGATGCCCTGATGGACAGGGGGATACCGGCGTATACCGATTCGTCAACAGGATATTTCAGCGTACGTGAGATACAGGTAATCTTAAGCATGCTTACGATAGTAGATAATCCGGTTCAAGAGATAAGCCTTGCGGCGGCGATGATGTCTTATTTTGGAGGATTTACGGCAGCGGAGCTTGGAATGGTGAGAAAGCTTGGCAGGGAGTATGTGGATAAGAATGTGCATAATAATCTGTATGAACATTTGAAAGCAGTTGCAGTGATTGGCGGAGAAGATAAGATACAGGAGACGGATGTTAAGCAGCTGTCCGGCAAATGTGCATTATTTCTTGCAAAGCTCACACTATACCGAGACAAGAGCAGTGTTGAGCCACTATATGATCTGTGTTGGGAGATGATATATGATTCAGGCTACTACGATTATGTGGGAACAATGCCTGCCGGAGCACAGAGACAGGCTAACTTAAATGTCCTGCTGGAAAGAGCAGCGGGATATGGAAAGTCAAGTTATTCAGGTCTGTTTAATTTCTTAAGATATATTGAAAGACTTAAGAAGTTTGACGAAGATTTTGCAGAGGGGGCTGCCAGTCTTGATAATGAGAATCTTGTAAGAATTATGAGTATCCATAAGAGTAAAGGTCTTGAATTTCCTATTGTAATACTTGCTGGGGCGCATAAGAGCATTAACTTTATGGATGCAACAGCACCGGTGCTTGTAGACCAGAACTTAGGAATTGCAGTTGATTATGTTGACCTTAAAAGAAGAACCAAGACACATACTATTATAAAAGGCGCAATGGCAAGAAGAATTGTAAGGGAGTCGATAGCTGAGGAAGAGAGACTTCTCTATGTTGCAATGACAAGAGCAAGGGAAAAACTCATAATTACCGGAGTTGTAAAAGATGCAGACAAGACGCTTGATAAATACAGGGGAAGGGCCGAGCAACTTGCAGCAGATGGAATGTTGTCTTTCGCGGATAGTGAGAATATAAAGAACTATCTTGATATGATAATGCCAGTGTGCCTTATGGATTCAGATAAATTGAAAGGCAGCTTTAATGTGATGGTTGATGCAGGTGAGAATTCTGAGTCTGATGCATTTGAATCAGAAGAAATGTCTGATGAGAATAAGAAAGCAGTGGCAGATAAAGATTTGATGAGTCAGCCAGAAGTATCGGCAGGATATCCCTTATTAGATGAGCTGCCGGAGTATGTTCCTGATGATAACGCAGCCGGAAGAATGAAGCTGACGGTTTCACAGCTTAAGGCAATGCAGGCGGAGGATGATTCAGAAGAAAATGCTTACATGGATGAATCTGTGAAGGCAGCACTTAAAAAGGAAGAATGTGATGAGACAAATAGCATAATTCCAAAGTTCATAAGCGGTGAGGAAGTGAAGCTTGCAGCTAATGAACGTGGTAGCGCATATCACAGGGTTATGGAATGTCTTGATTATTCAGTGAGTGTGAACCTTGATGGAGTTAAAGCTGATATTAACAGAATGTTAGAAACCGGCAAGATGAATAAATTACAGGTGAAAAGTGTCAATCCCAGGGATATCAGTACATTTGTACAGTCTGATATAGGAAAAAGACCAGCCAGTGCTGTTAATAGTGGAAGAGCAAGAAGAGAACAGCCATTTGTCTTTGAATATGAAGGCCAGCTTATACAGGGCATTATTGATATGTATTTTGAAGAATATGGAGAACTGGTACTTATTGATTATAAGACAGACCGGGTTGATAAAAGTACTGCAGGAGAACAGGAGCTTGTGAAAAGGTATGCAATCCAGCTTGATTATTATGCCAAAGCACTGGCACAATTAACAGGAAAATGTGTCAAAGAGAAGATAATATATTCATTTGCTTTAGAAAAAGGGATAATAGTTGACTGATTTTACGAAAATTTAATAAAAACTCTTGTTTCTATTGTGCATAAGTGGTAATATGGGCTTGTTTTTGGGATACATGGTATCCAAAATATACAATTAATTATTGCAAAAAAGAAGGAGAAGAGCTATGAAAAACAGATTAAAAAAGTTTTTAAGCGTGGCACTGGTTGCAGTTATGACATTAGCATCAGTTGTAATTACTGATATTCAGCCAGTTCATGCGGCTTCTGGCGCAATAACAGAAGCAAAAGGGTGGTTTGAGACAGCATATGTTAAGTGGACACCAGTATCAGGAGCAACTGGTTATAACGTATATGTTAAGTCTGCCAGCGCAACAGATGCAGCATATGTTCAGTTGGATGATGAACTTATAAGAAAGTATCCATCATACATGAGAGCAGATGCACTTGGATTAAGAGCAGGCGACTATGTTATGAAGGTCGTTCCTGTTGTAAATGGAAAAGAGGATGCATCAGCAGCTATAGTTTCTGATACAATGACTGTATCTGCATATGACAGAAGTGGATTTACATTTTCAAGTAATTCACCAGTAAAGAACGGTGTCGGTGCATATAATAATGATGGTACATTAAAGTCTGACGCATCAGTTCTTTATGTAACAGAAGCTAATAAGAATACAGTTAAGATGAAAATTGGCAACACTGAATATACAGGTGTAGCAGCTATTACACAGGCAATTAAGACTAAGAATAACTGCCAGCCAGTTGCTATCCGTATTATCGGTCAGGTTACATTAAGCGGACTTTCTTGCTCAGATATGAGATCAGCATATGCTATTGGCGTTAAGGGAGCAGATAACGTAACATTTGAAGGTGTTGGTGATGATGCTACATTATATACAGCAGGTGTTGCAGCATTCCAGTCAAGCAGCATTGAAGTAAGAAATCTTGGCCTTATGAACTGGGGCGGTGGAAAAGATGGAGATGGTATAACTCTTAAGCAGTCACTTGGTGTATGGGTACATAATAATGATGTGTTCTATGGCGATGCTGGTTCAGATGGTGATCAGGCTAAGGGCGATGGCTCTATGGATTTAAAGGATAATTCACAGTATGTAACAATTTCTTACAACCATTTCTGGGATTCTGGAAAGATGTCACTTTGTGGTATGAAGTCAGAGTCAGGCGAGAACTGGATTACATATCACCATAACTGGTTTGACCATTCTGATTCACGTCATCCACGTATCAGAACAATGTCAGTTCATGTATACAACAACTACTATGATGGCAATGCTAAGTATGGCGTTGGTGCAGCTAAGGATAGTGAGGCATTTGTAGAAGCTAACTACTTCAGAAATTGTCCATACCCAATGCTCAGCTCAATGCAGGGTAGTGATGTTCTTGCTGATGGCATATTCTCAGGCGAGAATGGTGGTGTCATCAAGGCATACAACAACTATATGGAAGGTCAGAAGTCTGTTATATATGCTAATTCAGATGCTGGTACAACAACTGCAAGTGCAACTGATTTCGATGCATATCTTGCAACAGCAAGAAATGAGAAGGTACCTTCTACATATAAGGCTAAGCAGGGTGGAAAAGTATACTCTAACTTTGATACTACTGTTGATTTAGGCGTTAAGGAATCAGCAATTGATAATCCTGCAGATGTTCCATCAATTGTAACATCTGAGGCAGGTCGTCTTAATGGAGGAGACTTCAAGTGGACATTTGATAACAGTGTTGATGATGCAAGCTATTCACTTAACACAGCATTAAAGACAGCACTTAACAATTACAAGACATCTCTTGTATCTGTAGGTGGTGGCAGCACATCAGGCGAATCACATACACATACATATGGTGAGTGGGTAATTGAAAAGGAAGCAACAGAGACAGAGACAGGCCTTAAGAGCCGTACATGTTCAGTATGTGGAGATAAGCAGATAGAAGTTATTCCTAAGAAGGGCTCAACAGATACACCAGATGTACCAGCCCCATCAGAGGGAAGCTATGTACAGAACTTCACAGCAGATGGAAAGACAAGTAATTTCTATGCAATAACAGGTAATCTTGCAACTAATAAGGGCACAGTAACATATAATGGACTTACACTTACACAGTGTCTCAAGATAGAATCAGCAACAAATATTAAGTTTACTGCTACAGCAAAGGGTAAACTTACACTTGTATTTGCAGAAGCAAGTAAGTCTATAAAGGTAAATGGTACAAAGTATGCATCTGATTCAAATGGTATTGTATCAGTAGATGTTAACGCTGGAAGTGTAGAGATAACAAAGGGAGATACAATGAATCTCTTCTATATGGTATATACACCAGAGAGCACAGGGGAAGATACACATACACATAGTTATGTATCAAAGGTAACAAAGGAAGCAACATGTACAGAGGATGGAGAGATTACATATACATGTACATCTACAACAGGAACATGTGACAAGCCTTCTTACACAGAAGCAATTAAAGCAACAGGACATAAGTACAGCACAGAGTGGACAATTGATGTAGCTCCAACAGATACAACACCAGGAAGCAAGAGCCATCATTGTACAGTATGTGATGCAAAGACAGATGTAACAGAGATTCCAGCAACAGGAACAGAAGAAGAGCCATTAGCAATAAGTGTTACAATGGCAGAAACAGATAACGATATAACATTTACAGCTGAAGCTACAGGTGGAAAAGAAGAATATACATATAAGTTTATCGTGTATAACAGAACAACAAAGACATGGGGACTTATACAGAATTTCAGTAGTGATAATACATGTACATGGACAAAGGGAAGCGCTGGAGACAGAGAGTTTTATGTAGATGTAAAAGATGCAGAAGGAAATATAGTAAGAAGTGAGATGCTCAATGTTAAGATGAAAGCAATAGCTACACTTACAGGAGAGACATCAGTAGAAGCTGGAGGAAAGCTTACACTTAAGGCACAGGCAAATGTTGGAGCAGGTTGTACATATAAGTTCATAATCTTTAATCCAGCAACAAACCAGTGGTTCAAGTTACAGGATTTCAGTGCAAATAATACAATAACATGGACAGCAGGAAACGATGGAACAAGAGTATTCTATGTAGATGTAAAAGATGCATATGGAAATGTAACAAGAAGTGAAGCACTTAATGTTACAGTTGGAACAGGAAAAACAGATAAGCTTTCAGTAAAGACAACAGTAAGTGCTAACACAACAAAGGTTGGAGATAAGGTAACATTTACAGCAGAAGGAATTGGAGGAGAGTCAGGTTACACATATAAGATGGTTGTATATAATAGAACAACAAAGACATGGGGACTTGTACAGAACTTCAATAGTAACAATACAATAACATGGACAGCAGGAACGGCAGGAGATAGAGATTTCTATATCGATGTGAGAGATGCAGCTGGAAATGTAACAAACAAAAGAATAAAGTTTGCGGTAACCAAAATCCTGCCACATCCGGTCAAGCAAATGGTAGAAAAAGATCAGAAAAAGGAGACAAAAGTCAAGGACAAAAGAGAAAAGTCGATGCTTGGTTTATGGATAGCTGCAGGCATGGCTGGTGTTATATCAGCAGCATGGCTGTTTTACAGAAAATATTCAAAATAACAAGGAATATCAGCGTTCTTGAATCTTTCTTATTCTATGTTATAATATGAAATAAATGTTTAAGAAAATAAAGCGGAGGAAGATTATTATGGCAGAAGAAGTAAAAGAAACAATGGAACAATTCGAAACTCAGTTAGAAGAATCTTTAAATAAAGCAGCAACAAATGAAGATGCAGTATGGAATCATTTAGAAGAGCTTAAAGAAAGTGGAGAAGTGCTTGCACTGACTGTTGGTGGAGTCGTTAATGGTGGAGTTATTGTTTATGTTGAAGGAATCCGTGGATTTATTCCAGCATCTTTATTATCAACAAAATATGTTGAAGATTTAAATGTATGGTTACAGAAAGATGTAGAAGCAAAGATCATTACAGTGGAACCAGAAGAGCAGAGACTTGTTTTATCAGCAAAAGCAGTAGAGCAGGAGAAAGCAAGAAAAGAACGTGAAAATAAGATCAATGAGTTAAAAGTTGGAACAGTTGTAGAAGGAACTGTAGAAAATATCATGCCTTATGGAGCGTTTGTTGATATTGGAGATGGAATCAGCGGATTAGTTCATATTTCACAGTTAAGCCAGAAGAGAGTAAAATCTCCAGAAGATGTTGTGAAAGAAGGAGAACAGGTAACAGTTAAGATCATAAAAGTTGCAAATGGTAAAGTAAGCTTAAGCATCAAAGCATTAGAAGATGAAAATACTGTCGCAAAACAGACTATCCCGTCACCGGGACAGTTCTATGCATACTTTACCGGGGCACAGCTTTTGAATACAACATTAGAAATCTATGGATCGGAAGAAGCATTTGCCGAGGATGTGATTAAGGCATACGGTGAATTCGTGCAGGAAATCTATGCAGCAGGCTGCCGTAACCTTCAGTTTGATGACTGCGTATGGGGCGGAATGGTAGATGCGAAGATGGCAGTTGCACTGACCGGAAGAACAGGACAGAGACTGGAAGATTACAAGAAACTCCTTCTGGAACTGAATAACCAGGTAGTAGCACAGGCACCGGAAGATCTGGTGATCAATACACATGTATGCCGTGGAAATTATCATTCTACATTCTTCAGTTCCGGAGCATATGATTCCGTAGCGGATTTGTTATTCGGAGAAGAAAATGTAAATGCATATTATCTGGAATATGACGACAAGAGATCCGGCGGATTTGCACCACTTGCAAAGGTATCCGGCGATAAGAAGGTCGTACTTGGACTTATAACAACCAAGACACCGGAACTGGAAAATAAAGAAAAAGTAATCGCAAGAATCCACGAAGCAGCAAAATATGTTCCGCTTGACCGCTTATACTTAAGCCCGCAGTGCGGATTTGCATCCTGCGAGATCGGTAATAAGCTGACAGAAGAAGAACAGTGGGCAAAGCTTAAGCTTGTAAAAGAGATTGCCGACGAAGTCTGGTCAGACAGATAAGCCAGAACAGATTGGCCATAAGCCAGCCGATACCGGTAGCAATGGCAGGGG
>ENA-ORRU01001963-ORRU01001963.1-human-gut-metagenome-genome-assembly--contig:-NODE-1963-length-11458-cov-2.644216_pt1 | contig 11458 bp, 13 predicted proteins | sample MGYA00242184_ERZ509151 | MGnify/ENA primary metagenome ERZ509151 (study PRJEB26280, sample SAMEA2338667) | human gut metagenome | biome: human gut; feature: human-associated habitat; material: faeces... | reverse complement strand
GATCTGACGGCCGTCTGCGTAGTACTGGGTGCAGGCGTCGGTGGTGATGGTGAAGCCCTGCGGCACCGGCATACCGGCTGCAGTCATCTCAGCCAGACCAGCGCCCTTGCCGCCCAGAATGTTCTTCATGGTCGTCTGGTCGCCGCCAAATGCGTCATGGCCCTCTTTGAACAAATACAAAAACTTCTTGCTCATAGGTTACCTCCAACAAAATTACGGTTTCTTCCCGGTGTGCCGCGCACACCCGCAAAATAAGAATTTTCTCTCTTGCAAAGTCCATTATAACAGACTCAGCCCGGAATTTCCAGTACATTGTTAAATAAATGGCGAATATTTTCGCCGAAAATCTCACAAAGTTTTGGGGTCAGGCTCTTGCAATTTGACCAAAAATGCGGTAAATTATAATGGGTGAGAAGTTGGGAAATATTATTTTATTACATCCTGCAACACTTTTTTCAATTCATCCCGCCCCGGCAGGCTTCAGCCCTGTTCCGGGGCTTTTTTGTAGGGCCGTATACTCTTTTGGCCCAAAACAGAAAGGGGTATTTTTATGTCCGAAGCGAAAGCCAAATACCTTGCCGCCAAAGCGGCCTTTGAAGAAACTTTTGAAAAGCACCTGCAGAACGGTGTGGAGTTCATCAGCGACCAGGTTTTTATTGACCCCGAAGTTGAGATTGCACCCGGCGCAGTGATCCTGCCGGGCTGCATCCTGCGCGGCAAAACCGTCATCGGGGCAAACTGCGTCATCGGCCCCAATACCTTATTGGAGAACACCATTGTTGAGGCCGGTTCCACCGTGAACGCCAGCCAGTGTTATGACAGCCATCTGGGCCCCAACAACAAGATTGGCCCCTTTACCCATGTGCGCACCGGCACCGTGACGGATGAGGGCGTGCACCTGGGCGCTTATGTGGAAACCAAGAACGCCAACTTTGCCGAGGGCAACACTGTCAGCCACCTGACTTACATTGGCGATGCCGATGTGGGCAAGTACTGCAACTTTGGCTGCGGCACCGTAACCTGCAACTATGACGGCGAGGGCAAGTACCGCACCACCATCGGCGATTATGCATTCATCGGCTGCAACACCAACCTGGTGGCGCCGGTCAAGGTGGGCAGCCGCGCCTTTACTGCTGCCGGTTCCACCATCGGCCACGATGTGCCGGACGGTGCCCTGGGCATTGAGCGCGCCAAGCAGGCCGAAGTTGCCGACTGGGGCGCAAAGAAGCTGGAAAAATACGTTGCCAAAAAACAGAAGCTGGAAGCCGAAAAGAAAAACGACTGATGCCCCCTGACCTGCTGCAAGGAGGATTGCTGCCATGGCCATTTTGGAACGCACCCTGACCGGGGATTTTACCACCATCCTGACCGAGCTGGACGCTGTTGTAAAACAAAGTGTTTCGGCCACGCTGGAAGGTTCCAGTGATTTCAACTTCAGCACCGGCCGCTGTGCCGTGCGGGTATACGAACGCTACAGTGCCATTGGCAATGGCCGTGTTACCATGAGCCTGACCCTGCTGGAAGCTGACGGGCAGATCCGGCTTTCCGCCATCACATCCGGCGGCAGCCAGGCTGTGTTTTTCAAGGTCAACACCTTAGGTGCAGAATCCTTCCTGGATACCATCCGGGACACAGTGGAACGCTTTGCCCCTGGTGCACACTAAAATCACAAAATTACTATAAGGATTTTTACTATGGGACTATTTGGAGGTGGTTCCGGGGCAGACTGGCTGATTGCCGGTCTGGGCAACCCGGAGCCGAAATATGACGGCACCCGCCACAACACCGGTTTTGCCGCGCTGGATGCGTTGGCCGAAGCCTGGGGGTGCGAGATCAACAAAAGCAAATGGCAGGGCCTTTACGGCATTGCCCAGGTGGACGGCCGCAAAGTGATGTTGCTAAAGCCGCTGACCTACATGAACCTGAGCGGCCAGAGCATTGCCCCCGCCGCCAACTTTTACAAGATCCCGGCAGACCACATCATTGTGCTGTGCGATGACATCACCCAGGAGCCGGGACATCTGCGCATCCGGCCCCACGGCTCTGCCGGCGGGCACAACGGGCTGAAAAGCATCATTGCCAGCCTGGGCACCGACCATTTCAGCCGTATCCGCATCGGCATCGGCGCCAAACCGAACCCGCAGTACGACCTGGCCGCCTGGGTGCTGGGCAAGCTGCCTGCCGCAGACCGCAAGGCCATGACGGACCGCTACCCGGACATTGAGGAAGCCTGCAAGCTGCTGATGGACGACAATCTGCAGTACGCCCAGAACAAGTTCAACCACTAAGGGGACGTGAATCATGAGTGAAATCCGTAAAAAAGCAATGACCCGTCTGGTGCTCTGCGCTGTAGCGCTCGTCGCCTCCATCATTTTCAGTGTCCTGCTGCTGAGCGGCACCTTTGACGGCAACACCGGAGGCAGCAAGCCCGCCTCCGGCGATACCATCAGCAGCAGTGCCCCCGCGGAGGGCGTTGACGATCCCACCGCCGACAGCTTTACCGCAGAGAGCGCCTCTGCCGAGGAGGTGCCCGCCGAGCCCGAGGCTACCCCCGAGCCGACGCCGGAGCCCACGCCCGTGCCCGAGTACGAGGGCCTGAGCGTGCAGCCCACCACCTATTATAATGAGGGTGAGCAGCCGACCTACACCGTGACTGACGGCAACAACCTGAACATGCGCGGCGGCCCCGGCACCGACTATGACAAGATCGGTCAGGTGCCCGCTTCCACCGGCGTGACCGCGCTGGGCACCAATGAGGACGGCAGCTGGGTCGTTGTGAACTACAACGGCACCTACGGCTGGCTCAAGACGGAGTTCTTGAACGGCTGATAAGCAAGAAACCAATTTTCGGTCAGACGTAGGGCGGGGTGACCTCAGGCCGCCGCGGCGGGGTGAGGTCACCCCGCCCTACGTTTGCTTTATACAATGGGTTCTTTTATGTTCAACGCACTTTTCACCAAAACAGACGAATACGCAAGACTGGCGCAGGCGCTCGGGGGTCCGGGGGCTTGCGCCTTATTTGGCATACCGGGGTCGGGCCGGGCGATGGTCTATGCCGCGCTGGCGAAGGCCCTCGACAAGCCGCTCTGCATCGTGACGCCCGGCGAGGCCGAGGCGACCCGGTTTGCGGGCGACCTGAACGCGCTGGGCGTGGCGGCGGCAGTGTTCCCTGCCCGCGACTATGTGCTGCGCCCCATCGAGGGCACGGGCCGCGAGTACGAATACCGCCGTCTGGCCGTGCTGGGCGACCTCGTCGGCGGGCGGCTGCAGGCCGTCTGCGTACCCGACGAAGGCCTGACCCAATACACGACGCCGCGGGCGGATTTCTGCGCGAACACCCGCAGCCTGCGCCCCGGCGACACACTGCCCCGCACCGAGCTGACCGCGCTTTTGTACGGCGCAGGCTATACGCGGCGCGACCAGGTGGACGGCCCGGGTCAGTTTTCGATCCGCGGCGACATTGCGGACATCTACGCACCCGACATGAAGCAGCCCGCCCGCATGGAGTTCTGGGGCGACGAGATCGACACGATGCACACCTTCGATCTGGCGACCCAGCGCCGCGACGAGCCGATTGAAAAAATCTACGTCTCCCCCGCGCGGGAGATACTGTTCGGTCAGCCAGCCGACGCAGCGGAGAAGATCCGCTCCTATATCAAAAAGGCCCGCGGCAGGCGGCGCACCGCCTTAGAGACCTGCACCGCTGCGGACCTGGCACAGCTGGACGGCGGCGCCATGCCCGTCAACATGGACAAATATCTCACGCTGCGCTATCCTGAACCTGCGACGATTTTAGACTACTTTGACGATCCGCTGCTGATCCTGGAGGAGCCGGCCTCCCTGCGGGAGGCCGAGCGCGCCACCGCGTTCCGCCGGGGCGAGGAGCTTTCCGCCCTGCTGGAGGACGGCGTGCTGGCGGCAGGGCTGGATAAGCTCTACGCCGAGAGCGGCTGGCTCTGGGCGCAGTGCGCCGCGCACCGCACGCTCTGCGCCGAGAACTTTGCCCGCAGCATGCCGGATCAGCCGCTGAAAGATATCATCAACGCCCCGGCTCACACCCTGCCTGCCTGGAATGGCGAAGTCGCCGGGCTGCTGGAGGATTTGAAACCGCTGTGCGATACCGGTTATACCGTTACCCTGCTGGCCGGCACCGACCGTGCCGCAGCCGGTCTGGCACGCGACCTGCGCGATAAAGGCATTCTGGTTACCACCGATGCTGCAGCAGCCCCCGCTGCCGGGCTGGTGCAGGTTCTGGCGGGGCACCTTTCCGCTGGGTGCGAATTTCCGTTTGCCAAGTATGCTTTGCTGACAGGCCGTGCCTTTGGCGAAACCAGCTCCCAGAAGAAAAAGCGTAAAAAAGCCAAAGATGCCCTGAACAGCCTGACCGAGATCACGCCGGGCGATCTGGTGGTGCACCAGAACCACGGTATTGGCCGGTATGCGGGCATCCAGCGAATGGCGGTTCAGGGCGTTACCAAAGACTACCTGCGCATTGAGTACGATAAAAAAGATGTGCTGTATGTTCCCGTCACCCAGCTGGACCTGCTTTCCCGCTACACCGCGCCGGGGGATTCGGAGAATGTCAAGCTCAGCCGTCTGGGCGGGGCCGAGTGGACCAAGACCCGCAAGAAGGTGCGCGCCGCTACCGAGCAGATGGCCAAGGAACTGATTGAGCTGTACGCCCGCCGCAAAAGGGCGCACGGTCATGCCTTCCCGCCAGATGATACCTGGCAGGGAGATTTTGAGCAGCGCTTTGCCTATGATGAAACGCCGGACCAGCTTTCCAGCGCGGCGGAGATCAAACATGATATGGAGCAGCCCTGGCCGATGGACCGCCTGCTGTGCGGCGATGTCGGCGTGGGCAAGACTGAGGTTGCCCTGCGCGCCGCGTTCAAATGCGTGATGGGCGGCAAGCAGTGTGCCATCCTGGCCCCCACCACCATTCTGGCGTGGCAGCATTTCAACACGGCCATCGCCCGCATGGAGGCCTTTCCTATTCGCATCGGGCTGCTCAGCCGTTACCGCAGCGCCAAAGAGCAGAAAGAAACCATCCGCGGCCTGAAAGACGGCACAGTGGACATTGTGGTGGGCACCCACCGCCTGCTTTCGGACGATGTAAAGTTCAAAGACCTGGGCCTTGTCATCATTGACGAGGAGCAGCGCTTTGGCGTAAAACACAAGGAAAAGCTGAAAGAGAACTTTATCGGGGTGGACATGCTGACCCTTTCGGCCACGCCGATCCCCCGCACGCTGAACATGGCACTGTCCGGCATCCGGGACATGAGCACCATTGAACAGCCGCCCTTTGAGCGCCAGCCCATTGAGACCTATGTGCTGGAATATGACGATGCCATTATTGCCGAAGCCATCCGGCGTGAGCTGGCCCGCGGCGGGCAGGTGTATTACCTGTACAATCGAGTCGAAACCATTGAGCAGTGCGCCGCCAAGGTGCAAAAGCTGGTGCCGGGTGCGCGGGTCGGCATCGCCCACGGGAAAATGACGGAGGAGCAGATTTCCTCGGTTTGGCAGCAGCTGTTGGACAACGAGATCGACGTGCTGGTCTGCACCACCCTGATTGAAACCGGCGTGGATGTGCGCAACTGCAACACCCTGATTATTGAGAATGCGGACCGCATGGGGCTTTCACAGCTGTACCAGATTCGCGGCCGTGTGGGGCGCTCCAACCGCAAGGCGTATGCCTATTTCACCTTCCAGCGCGACAAAGTGTTGACGGAAATTGCCTCCAAGCGGCTTTCAGCCATCCGGGAGTTTACCTCTTTTGGTTCCGGGTTCCGCATTGCGATGCGCGATTTACAGATCCGCGGCGCGGGCAACCTGCTTGGACACAGCCAGCACGGCCACATGGAAGCGGTTGGTTACGAGCTGTATGTAAAAATGCTGAACCAGGCCATTGCAGCCGCCCGCGGCGAGCCTGCTGCGCCGGACAAGAGTGATTGCCTTGTTGACATTACGGTGGATGCCTATCTGCCGGAAAGCTACATTCCCGATGCCGCCGGGCGGATCGAAGCCTACAAGAAGATTGCGGCCATCACCACCCGTGACGATGCCACGGATGTACTGGATGAGTTGATTGACCGTTACGGCGACCCGCCGCGCAGTGTGCAGGGGTTGGTGGACATCAGCCTGGTGCGCGTGACAGCCGCCCGCGCAGGCATTGTGGAGATCGTGCAGCGCAACGACAATCTGATTTTGTACACCGATGTTGTGACCCCGGCGCAGATGGGGGCCATGATGGATGCCATGCCGCACCGCGTGATCTACAACGCCGTAGGCCGCCCCTACATCAGCCTGCATGTCCTGCGCGGCGAGGACCCTCTCACCATCCTGCGCGATGCCGTTGCCCTGCTGCCGGGTGCGTGAGTGTTTTACGGGAGTTTTTGTTCCTTCTTTGAAAAGAAGGAACCGAAGAAACTTTAATCGTAATATAACAAAATAAATAAAAAATCAGGCAGCGGCCCTATTTTGTGGGCTGCTGCCTGTTGTCATGTGTTGCTTTCTATGTATTTTTGCTCTGTAGGGAACGGTCTTGACCGTTCCGAAACCCATGGACAATATTCCAACAAAAGGGAAATAAGGAAAACACCCGGAACGGTCAAGACCGTTCCCTACAAATCGTTTTAAATCGCGTTACAAACCTGTAAACTCTCGGTAGGGGCGGCGGCCCCGATGCCCCGGACGGGCATAAATCTTATTGTACGGATCGTGCGGCAAGGAAGCGAACAACAGATCTCTTCAAGCACTTCCGCCCCTTTTCAAATTTTTAATTTTATCATTTCCGGTCTGGGGCCAATCACACCCCCACCACGCTCCAATGCTTATCCACATGGTTCAGCACTTCGCAGCCGGTTTCGGTCACGATGACAAGGTCCTCCACACGCACGCCAAACTTGCCCGGCAGGTATACGCCCGGCTCAATGGAGAAGATCATGCCCGGCTTTACGGTATCGGTGTTGGCGGCGCTCACATCGCCCTTTTCGTGATCGGTCTGACCGATAAAGTGGCCCAGGCGGTGGTTGAAGTACTCGCCATAGCCCGCTTTGGTGATCAGGTCACGGGCGGCGGCGTCAATATCGCACACAGACCTCCTTCGTAGGCAACTCCTATCGACGGAGTGTTGTAGCCTTTGGCGTGGGCACCAATGTGGGTGATGTCGCGCATGTGGTGTATCGTTCCGTCTTTGGTGATGTAATAGTGATAGCCACATTCGGCAAAACCTTGGCGTTTGTGCATGGAGTCGAGGGCTTCCGGGGTGAGGTTGCTTGTGCAAGGGGATGCGGTGCAGTGCACCACAATCAGGGTGATGTTTCTTTGTTTAATCATTGTTTTTTGTGGGTGATTATGTGGATGATTTTTAGTTGTGTATTCTTGTTCTACCCCCCTTCCGTCCCCCTTTGGGGGAGACGCTTGTCGGGGGAAGTGCTCTTCCCCCTTGCCGCAGGGCGTTCCCCTAGCGAAGAGGGTTCGGGCTGTAGCCGTAGGAGCTGCTGCACTAGGGCTTAAAAGGGTGAGCCGAAAGAGATGGTTATCAGTTCCTTTTGTTTGGGGGTGAGGATGCGGTTACTTAACTGGTAGTTTGTTTCTTGCAATGCTTCGAGTAGTTCGGTGTCGTCCTTTATCCACTGTTTGAGGCGGATAGAAGCGGACGCAGGGGCAATATTCGGGAAATAGAGAACGGCCAGTTCTTTGAAACCGTAGCTACGGTTGGTCAAACTTTGGCAGTTGTTTTGTTGGTGCATGTTGGTATACATAATTATAGTGTTGGTTTACAGATGTAAAGATAGGCTTTTTAGTGGCTGGTTGTCACCTGTATACTTGGTAGATATAGTTATATATGTTTGTTGGCAGAGGAAATTTGTGATATTCGGGCAATTGTCACGAATTTCTTTTGTCCGTAACTTTTCGGCGGGGCGTCTGCCCCGCTTCGTGAAGCGGACGGCGAAGCCGACCGCCGGGAATTTCCAATGTTCCGAAAGGTGTAAACAGTTAGCCGGGCACGCCGCCAGGCGCAACCCGCAGGAAGCACCCGCAACAGGTCAGAAAACCGCACGGCCCGGGAGTGGCAGAAGTAACTAAGGGGCGGTGGTCGGGGTGGTGGCGTTTCCACTCCGCATGGCTTTTTTCGCCTGGGGGCGGAAAAATAAAACAATCCATATTAAACATAACCACGCATTATGCACCCGACTTGCCTGAATGGCAAGGCGTGCGGGCATAATGACCCGTTATGTTGAATATCGCTACCCCTTTGTTTTTCTGCCGGTCTCTTTTTGGGTGTCCCCCAAAAAGGAAGACGGAAGGAAAACAATTGCTGTCACGGCGCACGCAGCATCACGTCTGCACGCGCCCGAAGGACGACGAAGGGTGCTTACTTCCACAATACAAACCCACTCAACCGTAAACCCGGGAACCCCGCACCGCAGGGCTGCACTCCTGGCTAACACTTCCGTTCCTGTTGTCAGACGAAAAGAGGTAGCGGATTCTCGCCTTAGTCCCGGCAGCAAGTGCCGGGCGGAGCGAAACCGCACTGGGCATCACAGCTGTCACCCGTTCCGCAGGGGATACCCTTCCGCAAGGGTTTCCACCGCATAGGCTGTCGCTTGTAGTCCGGCTTTGCCGGGGTGTGAGCGGCAACCGGAGCCGTATGCATCAGGCGGAAGTAACTTTCGTAATCACCCACTTGGCAAGCCTCGACTGTTATACACCGAAGTAACTTTCAAGAGACTTCCCCCAAGAATGTCCCATAGAAACACTGTCAGAGGGCGGCTTTCTTTGCGCCCATTGGGTGGCTACGGGAAAGCAAGGAAAGCGGCACGGTGCACAGAAACACCGCCCGTCCGAGAAACGCTGCCGGTGAAGGAATATTGCTATTAAACACTGACGGAGTGCTGCTGCGGGGAGCGGGGCTGTGTGGGCGGCGGTATTCCCGCTGCACGCATTGCCACGAACCACACGGCGGCACGGTGAGCAATCAGACGAAAAGTTTCAAGCATGACTTTTTTCCAGTTTGCTAGCACATACCTGGCAGGATCCCGGCTTCATCAACCTGTTATCCCCTGCCAACTGCTAGCAGAATCCGGCAGCCGGCTTCTTCCAGGACGAAACATTTGCTAGCACTATTCCCGAGCTGCAGTAGTTGATCCGGAAAAATCTGATAGCAAATCTTTCCTACTGCAGCCGGGGTGAGCTATACAGCCATCGGTTCCTCTTTGATAATCGAGATTTCCAGTGCGTTTTCAATCTTGGTCAAAGTTTCGAGTGAAAGGTTCTCCCGTCCTCTCAACACCTTTGAGATGTATTGCGGGCTGCAATTCATTTTTTCAGCCAATTGCTTTTGGCTCATTCCTAATTCTTCCATCCTGTCCAGCATCAGCATGGCAATATTTTGCGAATGTCGGAGCCAAGACTTGTTTGTTTCAAGGAAGTCAAACAGCTCACGCCATTTCGAAGGCGTTGGAGAAGCATGTTCTTCAAGCCTTTGTGCGATAGATTTCATACGATTTTCCATATCATTCCTCCCAAATTATAATTCACTAATATACTCTATAAACCCTTCGTCGTCAATGATTCCTTCTTCAAGCAGGTAGCGTCGAACCCTGTCTATTTTCACAAGTTCCTGCCTGGTGTGCTCTCTTTCCTGCATCGTAGCCGTCAGCTTGATGGCGCCTCCGGTGATGATGTAGTTGCCTTGAATCAATTTGATAGCGTATAGCCGGAGCCATGACGAGTGACCGTATTTACGTTTTAACCGGGCCTTTTCTTTTTGCAGCATCATATCCGAAGCCTGGTTGTTGTCCAGCGGGCGGAATATCTTGCTTAAATCGGTTTCCGGGGAGATGTCCATTATGATGTATCGAAGGCGTTCACTATCTTCAATAGTATCGCTGATAGCTTCTTTTATATCTGTTATTTTAAAGTAGGCGTTCAAGTCATCTATATTCTCCTTGAAGAAAGTGCGTAGCCAAACCACGTCGGCCCAGTTGTTGAACACCTTATAAAATTCGTTATCATCCTCGCCTTCAAAGTGTACAGCCCATAATTTTCTGTCTCCAGTAATGTCGTCAAATGTCATATCTCCTTGTTTTATAGTAAGACAAAGATACGCAAAAGTAACGAGATAATAAACTTATAGGTTGATTATTTAGCAAGAAAAATGTTTTATTTAGTTGGTTTAGTGGTTGTATGGTAGATGGTGGTGTCTGTGTCCCAGTCATTAATTTCATCATTCGTGTTTATTTGCAGACTGTCAATGAGAGTTTTTTGATGAGTTATTTCCGGTTGTTCGCAGCCTCCTATCAGTTGTATAATGAATATTATTCCTGCTATAACGATTCCTGCTATGGTATTATTGATAACATTTCTTTTTAAGCCTTTAATATAAGAATTCTGATACCTTTTATTTTGCATAATTTATATTTTTTACGCTGTGAAGTTAATAAATTAAATGCGATATTTATCATTATTTGTCACTTTAATTAGGTTTATCCGATTAAAAACGATACCTTTGTATTACAAAACTTGAATCCTCAATGGGATATTAAAAGAGGGTTTTTGCCAAAGTCGGTGTCTAATTCGGTGACACTACGAAAATAGGAAGCTGTTAATTCATTATGAATGAGACTATAAAGGAATTAAAGTTTGAGGGCAGGTAGCCCAACAAAATCAACGTCAATTTAGATAGAACCCTGCTAAGAATTAGTTTTTGCAGGGTTTTATTGTTTCCGGACATTCATAGTCAAGAGAAACGCAAATTTGCTGTGAAAAGAAGCTGTGAAGTTGATGTTTAAGAAATAAATCTTTAAACAAGCTGTATAAGCTTGTTTAGCAGAAAAGAGAAACAGGTTTTATTGCTCAAGCGAGCATAAAACCTGTTTCTTTTATTTCTCTAAATCGGGCAGAGGATTATTCTTCTGCTTTAATTGATTCGTCGATTACTTTAATTTTTTGTAATACCAGTTCCAAGTCTGCTTTCAACTTGTCTACCTTGCGGTTCAGTTCGGTCAATTTGTCGAATTCCGACAACGAGATCAGCTTGTTTTCCAGAAGCAGTTCTGCTGCTTTCTGCGCCATAAAATAATCATAGTCACCCTGCACCTCCTCTGGTGCCCAATTTTTCTCCTGCTGAAGCGTGATATTGCACAACGGTTCTGTAATTTTGCAAACCTGTGACATAGCGGTTCCTCCTCAAACTCAAGATGTAAACCGCTTCAGCTTTTTATGAGAAATGACACCTGTATGTAAAAAGGCCCATGCTTTCGCACAGGCCCTGCGATGGTATTTGCGTGGTAGGGTCGGCCGACCCACCCTGCATTACGCTGCTTTCATCTTCATGATCTGCACTGCCTCCGGCAGGATCAGCTTGCCATCCACACGCTGGGTGGTCAGGAAACCGACCTGATCAGTACGGGCATACAGCTCGTTCAGACGGCGGAAGGTGCGGTTC
>ENA-ORRU01001962-ORRU01001962.1-human-gut-metagenome-genome-assembly--contig:-NODE-1962-length-11461-cov-2.374715_pt1 | contig 11461 bp, 5 predicted proteins | sample MGYA00242184_ERZ509151 | MGnify/ENA primary metagenome ERZ509151 (study PRJEB26280, sample SAMEA2338667) | human gut metagenome | biome: human gut; feature: human-associated habitat; material: faeces... | reverse complement strand
AACTGATGCAAAAGTAGGTGATCTATTTAATTTTAAATGATACGAATGTTGAAAAGGACATTGAAACAGATTTACGACTATTAGTTTTGTTGAAAAAACTATTAAATTTGTCAAGTATACCCTTTTCAAGGGGGTTATGGCCCTGTTCTCGATTATTTAAAATGAGATCTTTTTTCTTTCTCCTGCATTGAAATGAGTCTTTTTTATACTGTTATTATAAACAATTTCGACGGTCTGTTCATATGGACTGGTGATGTTTGCAACTGTTATTTTTCCTTCTTTCCATTCCATATCTACAGTAAATCCACCTCTTGCTTTGAGTCCTTTGATATTTCCTTCTTTCCAGGTTGGAGGTAAGGCCGGAAGCAGATGGATATTTCCTTTATGACTTTGCAATAACATTTCCGCAATACCGGCAGTTGCCCCGAAATTCCCGTCAATTTGAAAAGGAAGCGCATTCAATAAATTGCGGTATAGTCCACCCCGATTTTCAGCTTTCATATGAGGGTCAATGTAATTGATAAGATTACTCAATGCTTCATAAGCATTCGAAGAATCGTATAGACGTGACCAAAGAGAGATTTTCCATGCCATACTCCATCCTGTAGTTTTATTTCCACGGTCATCCAGAGATTTTCGTGCTGCTTTAAATACTTCCGGAGTACTATCTGTAATATCACATCCCGGATACAATCCAAAGAGATGGGATACGTGGCGGTGTTGTGGCTCACTTTCTTTGTATTCTTTATCCCACTCCAGTAGTTGTCCCTTACTGCCGATCTGGTATTTTTTCAGTTTATTCCTTTTCTTGATTAGCTCAGAACGGAAATCCATATCGGTCTGAAGTATTTCTGCCGCTTGAATGGTATTTGAAAATAAAGAGCGGATAATGGCTATATCCATTGTACTTCCTTCACAAACGGATGCCGGAGTATGGTCGCCCATGAGATAAGCATTCTCGGGAGAAGTGCTGACAGGGGTTACCAGTTCACCTTTGCTGTTCTTGACTAACCATTCGGAACAGAAAGTGGCCGCGCCTTTAAGTATCGGATAGTATTTCTTCAGGAAATTGGCGTCTTTAGTAAATAAATAGTGTTCCCACAGATGATTACATAACCATGGACCGGACATATTCCAGAAAAACCAGTATACAAATCCATCTGACGGATATGCTTCTCTCCAAATAGATATATTATGATGAATAGCCCAGCCGTTCAGACCGTACATATCACGCGCAAGATCTTTTCCCTTATCTGCTATCTCTTCAATAAGTTTGAATAAAGGTTGGTGGCATTCTGATAGATTAGTGACCTCTGCCGGCCAATAATTCATTTCCAGGTTGATATTTAAAGTGTAGCCTGAGTTCCATGGAGGCAATATCTGGTCATTCCATAGACCTTGCAGATTTAAGGGCTGACCTTCACCCCGGGAGCCGGCTATCATTAAATAGCGTCCAAACTGAAATAATTGTGCGATCAGTGCCTGGTCTTCTTCATCTTTGAATCTTTTTAATCGTTCGTCTGTAGGTAATTCTTTTTGCTGTTTATTCGCAGGAAGATCGAAAGATACTCGGTTGAATAAAGCCTGATAGTCGGTGGTGTGTTGCCTCTTTAATTCTTTGTAGGTTTCTCCCTCACTGATTCTCCGATAGTTCATGATCGCCTGATGCGGATTTTTTCCTTCTTTGCTCGGACTTTTACGTGGTCCGTTATAACTGGTGGCTGCATACAACATGAGAGTCACTTCGCTGCAATTCCGGGCAGTGATCTGATTGTCTGAAATGGACAATTGTCCGCCTTTATGGGTTGGAAGTAGACATGCTTCAAAAAAAGTGCCTTTTCCATCCATTTCGTTTCCATAAATCACCTGTTTTTTCTGTATGATGTGTCCTGAAGCATCAAAGTATTCCGGATGCAAACGTTGAGTGTTAAAGCGTTTCATGTGGTCTGTGTCTCTCCGCTGGGCATGTGCAGGTGCCTGTCCCTTCAGATAAACTACTTGCGAATCGGACTCCTTGGTTACAGGATGTGGTGAAGCCAGATAGGCGGTGAAATTTAAAACAGGTTTGGAAGACTTCAAATGTATGACAATAGCTTGTGCCGGATAGGATGCAAAAACTTCTCTGCTTATGTCTACGCCGTTTTGTTTATAAGAAGTTGTAACCACTGCATTTTCCATATCCAGCGAGTGCATATAATCTGTAACAGCTTCTTTGGAATCAAAGTCGATATACAAATCTCCAAAAGGTTGGTAAGCTTCATTCAGCCTGCCAATCCATTTTTCTTGCATGATGGTGCCTGCTTCTGCATTTTTCCCTTCACCGAGCAACTGGCGTATATGAGCAAGATCAGGTACTATATTTATGTTTTTGGGCGTTTCCGGTTCTCCGCTATAAAGAGTATTCTCATTGAATTGTATTCTCTCTTTTTGAGTATCTCCAAAAATCATAGCTCCCAGACGTCCGTTTCCTACAGGCAATGCCTCTTCCCATGCTTTTGCAGGAGACTTATACCAGAGTGTCAGATGGTTTTGAGCATTGGTACCTGCTATGCCAAGGGAAACAATAAACAATGTTATTAATCTATTCTTCATATTAATTATCAGCTTGTTGTAATAAAAGCGTATAGTTTTCCCCACGGATAGTAGAAATGGTAATATAGGTTTTATCCTTTTCCCTGTCGAGGGATACTTCCACTGGTTTTTGAGGACTTTTCACATTGTATAGTCCATTGATTGTCAGCCGGGTATCATAAGGCTTCTCTTGTTGTATCACGTCCTCTTCCGTCAGTAGCCCCATATGTGCATGAGATATTCTTCTCATATCCGGTTCACAGACAGAGAGTTTAAATGAATTGTCTTTCTGCTTTTCCAGTATATAAGAAAGCGGAATATTCACTTGAGAAACCAGTTGCCCATCATACGTCTTTTGTGCATTGAAGAGAGCGCCGCATGTGATTTCTTTCGTTTTATGAGTAACGATATGCGCATCATTATCTTGAGCTATCACTTCTATCGGACTCTCATTGGACAATAACTGACGGGCTAATACTTTGTTTTTATTTTTGAGTATATAATAATGATATTTAGCTGCTTCCGGTGCATTCCCGTGTTCTATATAAGCTCGTGTATGTGATCCCTCACAAGATGTTCGGACAGCTCCTCCTTTAACTGCATACATGAGTGAAGGGTCTGTCAGGATATATCCTTCCGGTATTCTTTCTTCACCGGTATTTCTGCTGAATGACTGAAACAATGTAGTCACGGTCGGATATCTTTTATCTTTGGTTTGGATATCCGAGCCCAGGCAAAACAGAAAATCTTCGAATACAAATACAGATTTGTTGGCACGGAATGATTGATCATATGTGATGTCGTGCATTCTGAAAGAAAACATGGCGTTTTTATCAGAAGCATATACCCCTGTTAAGAATGTTTCATCAGAGAAATTGCGATGTCCGGAACTGGAGCCACCTTTGTCTTGTAATATTTTATCAGGTAATACTTTAGTAGTAGCTCCCGGAATATAATTCCAGTCAAAGTCAGGCTCTTGCGGGTTAAAGGATTTGTGTCTGTTTTTTAAGTCAAAATATTCTATTTGACCATATGCCAGATAACGTCCTTTGGTATTTTCTGTAGCTGAAGATTCAAAGTCCCATATATAGCGGCTGAATCCCTTGATATTAAAATGGAAAAGACTGTCTTTGGCAACCAATAATCCGGAATAAGGCATAAAGAGTGTACCGGTGACAGGTTTTTCTTTGGTAATGGAAGTTGATGCCAATTGAGCCATTAACTCAATTTCTCCTACGGTGCTGGTATATGCCAGATTGGAGTTCACATTGCTGATGTATTCTGTAATGGCCTGTTTATTATCACTGGATTCCAGTATTCGTTTAAAAGCGGCGGTCAATTCTTTATCCGGTTCTTTAAATGACAGAGCGGTATAGGCAAATGCTGGTAACAAAGTCTCTAGAATCTGTTGTCCTTTCGGAAAGCGTCCGACTGTTCCGGCAGGTACATCCAGACCGGCACAAAAGAAACGGAAAGTCAATAATCCTTGTTTCAGATTATGCAAGGTCGTTTCAGACAGTGCATAAGGAGTATCGTGTAACAAATAGGCGATTAATGCACCTGCGTAAAGTGCATGAGGGTAATAGGCGCTATTATAAGGCCCTCTGTGGTGATAGCCGGAGAAATCGGCTTTGAACGTTCCGAAGAATCCCGGTGCAATACCTAATGCGTTATCCATATAATGCTTGAATGCGGTCAGGGCAACTTCTCTTTCTTGTATTTTGTTTTGTGATAGAGTATATATTAGTTTGGGAATAGCCAGCGCGCGTAGGTTGTCTGCTACTTCGCCCGGGTGCGAAGGAAGTTGATAGCATATTCCGAACATGGTAAACCAGTTTAGTGACTGAAGTTCACGCTCTAATTGTTCAGGAGATAATTGATCTTTCAGCAGGAAGAATGAATGAAAATAGCCCGAACTTCTCAGCTTTTCAAAACATAAGGTTCCCATGCTGCTACCGTCTGCCCAACCTTGGTCGTTGAACCAGTCATAAATATAAAGTGCTTTTTTAAGACTTTGGGCATTTTTATTTTTACGGTAATCCAGTGCTAACGGGAGCAAGATGTTTTCGTTGATTGTTCTGAATTTCTTGGCTTCTATTCCATCTATGGTACTGGGTGCACCCATTGGAAATAATGGCTCTCCCTTAGGAGTACGATCTTCATTATATTGTATTTTAATTTTTTGAGCAGCTTTCAGACCATTTTGAATAAATACCTTTTCATTTTCTTTTCTCATTTTCACCCACTTTTCGGATGATTGCTGTTCGCTGCCAAGATACCATGCTGTTAGTCTGTTTGTAATTACCGTAATCTGATCATCTTTATCTGTGATTACTTTTTCTACTTTTGGAATAGCATTTCTATAGCCTGTAAAATCGGGAATTAAGCTGTAGTCAGTACGGTTCACTTTATATTGTGCATCTGACATATTCTGCCAGGAAACTTTAGGCGTAAATTCTAAAAGGTCGATGTAAGTGACTCCTTTTTGGGTATGTTGCGGAAATTGTATTTCGACAGACTGAATACTACTTTTAGATGGCATATTCATGTCTCCTTGAAATTTAGCCCAAATGCATCGCCAACCTTTAAAATTGAGTAGAAAGGGGAGTTGGCATACTTCTTTTTCAGCCTCATTTCTGAAAGAAAAGACTATCTTTTCTTTGATGGGGGATTCATTATAAATCCATACATTCATACCTCCATTTTTACTTTTGCATGCTTCGGAAATACCGGCAGGTGAGGGGATGGTAAGGATATCTCCTTGTTTCCAATTGATTTGGAGTGACTGAGTACCTGACTTATATTTTTCGGAGGAGATGCTGAGCGTCCCTTTATCCGCTTTCCAATCTTCGGGTACTATTCCATTCTCAAATGAATAGATTTGAGAGAATGCTGATTGGCTGATAGCTAAAGATATCAGAAGAATGGCTGTGCTAATATTCTTTTTCATGGTATATAGAAATCTGTGGACTGAATGATTAAATAAAAGCGTTACGAAAGAAAGGGGATTTCTTCGGTAACGCTTTCATATTATATTATGGTGAGGTTATTTACCATCCCGGGTTTTGATCAAATTGAGTACATATATCCATTTCCTGTTGTGGTATGGGGAGTAGCTCATTCTTGTTCTTTTTGGTATAATCGACACAAACATAATATCCGTAACCGCCACTATACCAATCCACTAAATCTTGAGATGTTTTTCTGATACTTTCATAATAGATTCCCCAGCGTACCAGATCTTGTCGGCGATGTCCTTCAAATGCCAGTTCGTAAGCTCGTTCATTACGTACAGCTTGCTGGAATTCGGTATAAGACATTCCGGATAAGTCTGAAGCACTGTTGTCGGTTTCTACCGGAAGACCAAAGCCGCGTCTGCGTACCATATTGATAGCTTTATACGCTTCATCGGTCGGTCCTTGTTTCCATTCATTCAAAGCTTCGGCATATAAAAGCAATACATCGGCATAACGCAATATGTACCAGTTAATGTTGGAAAGATTGGCATCAACCAAGTAGTTGGCACTGTTCACATATTCTTCTGTATCCCATTTTCTCGGGCATACGTTATCGATATACGCTTTCTTTAATGCGTCTGTTGCGTCGTCTTTAATAGCGTCTTCAATATTGCCGCTAGTATTGATTACGAGCTTGACTCCGTCTTCACCGGTTTCGGTGTTTTTACCATATTTGTAATCAGCAAAAGAATACTTCCATCTGTTATCGCTTTCACGATCTTTCCAGTCACGCAGGAAAGTTGGGATAACACGCCAGTTACCGGCATTACGAACGCTTCTGATACCGCTTGCCTGTACACCGTTCCATTTGCCAATACGTCCACAAGGGTCATTAGCTGATACTCCGGTAACAGTTGGAGCATAAAAACTTACTTCGATCAGACTCTCGTTTCCATCCCAAACGCCATTACAAGTGTTCTTCCATAATTGTTCGAAGTCGGAAAGCAGATGATGTTTGCCCGATTCGACCAGAATTTTAGCAGTCTTCGCTGCATTTTCCCATTTGCTTGTATCATGTACAGGGTAGCCTGCCCAAGTAGCATATACTTTAGTCAACAATCCGAGTGCGGCGCCTTTGGAGAGACGGAAACTGTTGTCGGAACGTATATTATCATCTACTGCATAAGGCAGGTTGTCGATGGCATATTGCAAATCTGCTTCTATAAATTTGTATACATCTGCCGGATCAGCTTGTGTGAAGGTAGATGGATGCTGACGGGATTGAGCCGTATTGGTAATCAATGCTACATTTCCGAACCAGCGTACTAACTCGAAATAGTACATGGCACGCAGACAACGCGCCTCTGCCATATAAACAGCTGCTTTCTTGTAGTTGCCTTCGTCATAGGTTCCTATTTTTTGTCCCAGTGTTTCGATAAAATCGTTCGCATCATAGATAGCACTGTACAGGTTAGCCCATGTTGTTGCGATTTCGGTCTGTGAACTGGTATAAGCATTAGAAGGAATCAGACGGAGTCCGTCAGTACTATTACCCGTTACTTTGGCTATATCACTGGGAATAGTAAAATACAAGGATAAGTGGAAACCGTAAATACCATCCTGAACCATGTCACGATATACACCCAGAAGCACATTCTCAGCTTCTGCTGCATTCTTCATGTAGTTTCCTTTCTCAATTTCTGTATAGCTGGTTTCATCTAACGAGCAAGATGAAACGGTGATTGCACAGGCTAATGTGCATAAGTAGTATTTGAATTTTTTCATTGTCTTTTTTGTTTAGAATTGAACTTCTACGCCAAATGTAAATACTCTACTTTTTGGATAAGCACCCCAGTCGAATCCTGGCATGAGCGGGCTGCTTTTCATATTCACTTCCGGATCATAACCACTATATTTAGTCAGGCAGAATAAATTCTGGGCCGTACCATACACACGTAGGCGGTTGATATATGCTTTCTTGGTCCACTTGTTGGGAAGTGTATATCCTAAAGTTACATTTTTTAAGCGGAGGAACGAACCGTCTTCAACAAAGCGTGAGTATAATTCATACTTCACATACCCTTTCGCAGAAGGCACGCGATTAGAAGCGTTTGTCGGAGTCCACCGGTCGGCAACTTCAGCCAATTGGTTACTGCGTTCGTCTTGCGATTGTGTATTAAACATACGTGTCGCATTATAAACGTCATTGCCATACTGGAACTGGAACATGAAACTAAAATCAATATTTTTATAATTGAAAGTGTTGGTGATACCTCCATACCAGTCTGGCTGGCCATTTCCGATGGTAGTACGATCGTCAGGCGTAATGATACCGTCTCCGTCTATATCTTTATATTTCACCATACCCGGTACTGCTGTTTTTCCTGCATGTTTGCTGATGTCTGCTACTCCGGGCTTCAGTTGCATAGTACCATTAGGGAGCATGTTGAAGTCAGAAGTTTGGTATACACCGTCAAAAACATATCCATACATCTGTCCAAGAGAAGATCCTACGATTGAGATATAGTCATTTCCGTTGAAATTACTGTTGAACTTAGTAGCCGACTGTATGTATGATGTTCCATCTTGTAACGCTTTCAATGTATTCTTGATGAATGAAATATTGAAATCTGTCTGCCATAAAAAATTGCGGGTTTGAATATTAGTAGAATTGATATTCAATTCGATACCTTTATTTTCAATTTTACCGATATTTTGCCATTGTGAGTTGAATCCGGTTACATAAGCAAGTTTTTGTTCAAGCAACAGGTCTTTGGTGTTCTTTAAGAAGAAATCCGCTGTCAGATTCAGGCGATTCTGGAAAAGACCCACATCAATACCTAAGTTGGCAGTAGTAGAACCTTCCCATTTCAGGTCTTTGTTGGGCAAAGAAGTAGGAACGACACCTGCATTGGTTGCATCATTGTCGAACGGATAAACACCGCTTGGAAGGGAGTTTGTCGATGTATATGAGCCGACTCTGGATTTCAATACGGCCAGCAGTGCATAATAATCGTACTCACCGATACGGTTGTTACCCGTGAGTCCCCAGCTCAGACGAATCTTGCCGCTGGACAGTACGCTTTTCAATGGTTTCATGAACTCTTCTTCTGTGAAGCTCCATGCCAGTGATGCGGAAGGGAAGTATCCGTAACGGTTGGCCTTGTTGAACTTGGAAGAACCGTCGGCACGGAAAGAAGCGGTGGCGTAATACTTGGACATATAGTTGTAAGTCACGCGTCCGAGGTACGACAACATCGCCCATGAGGATTTTGCCGAAGTGGTAGTACCTGCCTGTCCTTCGCTCATGCCCGCCATTCCGAGTGACTCGTTGGGGATGTGCGTTGTGCGGAATGAATAAATCTCGTAGTCCGAGTTCTGGAAAGTGATACCTCCCAATACGTTGAGGAAGTGTTTCTTTTTGATGTTGGTCTGATAAGTCAGCGTGTTTTCATTCAGCCATGTCAGACGTTCCTGACGGGTCACCTGAGCGTTCACCTTATCTGTAGAAGTCGGTCCTCCGTAGCGGGTATTCGAGTTGTTGAACTGATCCTGCTTACGTGAGTCGTAGGTATATCCGGCGGAAACTTTCAGTTTCAGACCTTTCAGTACTTCGTACTCTGCGAATCCGTTCATCTGCAGATTGTTGGTATAGCTTTTCCGGTATTCGTTCTTCTGCGATTTGATCGGGTTGAAACGGTAGTCATTACTTGAATCTACGGCGTTGTCCGTTGCGCTGTCCATCAGGAAGCTGAGCGGAGTGTCGGGAGAAGTCACCGGACGGTAACCCCATACGCTATAGAAAAGGTTGTTCATACCACTGTAGGAAGTAGAAGACGGAGTACTGCCTGTCTGGATAGAACGTGAGTAGTTGGTAGTCAGGCTCATGTTCAGTTTGCCGCGGCGGACTACGGTGTTCATACGTCCCTGCATGCGCTTGTAACCGGTCTCTATCAGTGTACCGTCCTGATCGAAGTAGGACAGGGAGGCGTTGTAACGTACCCCTTCCGTACCTCCGGCAAGTCTGATTGTGTGATTCTGCTGCCAGGCTGTTTTGAATATCTCGTCCTGCCAGTTATATTGTTCGATGTTCCGATAGTCGTCAAGTGTCCATTGCTTGCCTTCATAGTTCATCAGGTACGAACCGGCCACTACGGTGGGATACATTTCATTCTGCAGTTTGACAAACTCGTAAGCATCCATCATCGGAATAGTGCGGGTGACATGCTGCACACCGAAACTGCCGTCGTAAGATAGCTGTGCCCGTCCTACTTTACCTTTCTTGGTGGTAATGATGACAACACCGTTGGCGCCGCGCGCACCGTAGATCGCTGTAGCCGACGCGTCTTTCAGGAAATCGAGTGACTCGATATCGGAAGGATTCAGTGTGCTGGCCGCCGATGAGTCTTCTATCGGGAAGCCGTCGATAACGAACAGCGGTGAGTTCTCCTGTGTCAGTGAGTTGTTACCACGAATCACAATGCTCATGTTGCCGCCCGGCATACCTTCACCCGAAGTCACGTTTACTCCGGCGATACGTCCTCCGAGGGCCTGGTCGAATGAGGCGACGGGAGCGGTGAGCACATCTGTCATATTGGCTTTCGCTACAGAACCGGTGAGGTCGCGGCGACGCACTTCCTGATAACCGACAACAACGACTTCGTCCAATGTTTTAGTATCTTCTTTCAGGGTGATTACCATCGGCTTCTGCGAGTCTGCTTTTACTTCGACAGTCATATAGCCAATAAAGGAAATGACCAGAGTAGCATTCTTTTGGGGGATGTTGAGCGAAAATTTACCGTCAAGGTCGGTGATCGTTCCCTGCGAAGTGCCTTTTACCTGAACACTGGCTCCGGGAACACCTTCTCCTAAGTTATCCTTCACAGTACCTTTGACAAGTACCTGTGCAAGCACAAATGGAACAGAAAGCAGGAGTATCCCTATCATAGAGAACATCCTTTTTCTAGTCTGGTTGGATAGATGTTTTTTCATATATTAAAAATTAAGTGATTTTGTTGAGTTTACGATGGCAAAGATATACGCATTGATTGTTCTCATATGGATAGAATTATTCAAGATTGATACAAAATAATACAAATCTGCTATTCTCATAAGTTATCTTGTTTTTACCGATTTAAGTAGCTCAGACAGCTCTCTGACGGCCTCCGGATGCAGTTTCGCCACATTGTTTTTCTCCGATGGATCGGAGGATAAATCGTACAGTTGGGGTTGCCTGTCGTTGCCAAGTTCCATTCTTGTCCAGTATTCGATGGCGGGTGCGTCACTCGGTTCGATGTACTTCCATTGTCCTTTCACGATGGCGAGCGTATTATTGAGATTTTGCTGTACGATGTATTCACGGTTGGCGTCGTCTTTTCCCAAAAGAGTGTTCAGATGTTCCTGACTGTCAGGAGCCGCACCTTTCGGCAGCGGTTGTTTCAGTAGGGCGGCAAGCGATGCGTACACGTCTATCTGTGAGAAGAGAGCCTGCTGCTTGTTCGGTTTCACTTTGGCAGGCCAGCGGAGGATAAACGGAATGCGGGTTCCGGCTTCGTAGGCGCTGTACTTTCCACCTCTGTAAATGCCCATTGGGGTATGTCCGTTGAGCAGCTCGAAAGCTTGGTCCTGATAACCGTCGTCGATGACGGGACCGTTGTCGCTGGTGAATATAAAGATGGTATTGTCCGTCAGCTGGAGGCTGTCGAGGGTGTTCATGATTTCTCCGATTGTCCAGTCGAGTTGCAGGATCACGTCGCCACGGGTTCCCAGACCGCTCTTTCCGGCAAAGCGGGGATGTGGTACACGCGGTACGTGTACGTCTTGTGTACCCATATATAAGAAGAAAGGTTCTTCTTTGTGGGAAGCGATGAAGTTCTTTGCTTTATCGGTGATGATGTCGGCGATGTCCTCGTCTTTCCAGAGAGCGGACTTAC
>ENA-ORRU01001952-ORRU01001952.1-human-gut-metagenome-genome-assembly--contig:-NODE-1952-length-11509-cov-12.199232_pt1 | contig 11509 bp, 9 predicted proteins | sample MGYA00242184_ERZ509151 | MGnify/ENA primary metagenome ERZ509151 (study PRJEB26280, sample SAMEA2338667) | human gut metagenome | biome: human gut; feature: human-associated habitat; material: faeces... | reverse complement strand
GTTCTATCAAAAAGGCAAGTATCAGTCTACTTGTCCCAAAGAATTTCCATATTCCATTTCACCCTGCACCACGAAGAACACATCATCGGCTTCATAAGGGCCCATACCGTCATTCGCAGCTTCTTTGACTACGTAATTCACGATTTCATCCTGATCGATGTTAATGTATCCTTCCGCATCCGGCTCTACATCCAGACAACCACTGGTGGTGTAATAGTCAACAATCACGTCGAGGATGTAATACAAATCATCATCCGTGAACTTGTTCTTCAATTCCTGAGGCAGATAGTTTTTGATAAATTCTATCGTTTTTGCATCATCCTCATCTTCCAATAAGAAATCGTCTTCAATTCCCATAGCCATAATGTATTAAAGAGGTGAATATTCTTTTTGATTAAAGTAAAGCTTTCAGCTTTTCTTCCAATTCTGCTTTAGTAACTGCACCGACAGTCTTGTCCTGCACCTTGCCATCCTTAATGAAAAGAACAGTAGGAATGTTGCGTACACCAAAGCGACCTGTCAATTCATCATTGTCATCAACATCACATTTACCGACAACCACCTGATCTTTGTACTGTTCAGCCAAAGCTTCAACATCCGGAGCAATCTTTTTACAAGGTCCACACCATGTTGCCCAAAAGTCAACTACCATCGGTTTTCCTGCATTCAGCAATTCATCAAAATTGCTATCTTTAATTTCTAGTGCCATAATTGTAATATGCTTATAGTTTAAACTGTTAATTGCGCAAATATACTAATTTATTTTATAGGAGAGCATTGGTTGGCTCTTTAAATATGTCATTATATCTTTTTGAACTGCAATCTTTACCACGCGAGACATCAAATTGACATACATCTGGCCATCTTCATCCTGTACGTGGAAATAAAGTTCCGCATTACCGGGATTTGCCTTCACCAAAGCCGTAAATTCTTCAATCATCTCTTCATCAATGGCAGACAGAGGTGCTGTCACCGTCAACTTTTCAATAATCTTTTCTTTCACCTCAGGCAGAAGTTCAATTGAGTTTATCTTTATTTCCCATTCCTCCTGACGCCACTGCTTCGGCTGACATTTTCCTCTTAAAAATAAGAACATGCCGTTCATGAAAAAGTTTTTCTTTTCCACCCATTCATTACCGAAGAAAGCAAATTCGGCAGAACCACTATAATCTTCTATTTTCGCAATACCATATGGCTTACCGGTCTTGGTGTAACCCTCGCGGACTCCGGTCACAATCCCTCCCATTGTCACATCTTTGTTTTGAAGCGGAGTCAGATCGGTCAATTCAATCATGTGGGTATTGCATACATTCTCCAAGATAACAGCATACTCATCCAATGGATGGGCCGAAAGATAAATTCCTACCAAATCACGCTCCTTGTTGAGACGTTCCAAATCTCCCCATGTCGGTGCCGGAACTATTTCGGGAGTCGCTACTTCTATCTGGTTCTCACCGCCAAACAAAGAGTTGGATGCAGCAGCCTTATCCATTTGATATTTATTTCCATAGCGTACCAATACTTCCGTAAAGGTTTCATCTTTGGCATTCTTCACAAAGAAATCTTCACGCTTGATGCCGGGAAAACTGTCAAACGCACCTGCCAAAGCCAGATTTTCAATATTCTTACGGTTACAAGCCGAGAGGTTTACACGCTGAACGAAATCAAAGATATCTTTATATTCTCCATTTCTCTCCCGTTCCTCCAAAATAGAGTGAACAGCACTTTCTCCTACGCCCTTGATGGCTCCTAAACCAAAACGAATATCCCCCTTGCGGTTTACTGAAAACTTCAGATAACTTTCATTCACATCCGGACCTTTGGTCGTGATTCCGGTCGCTTTACTTTCGTCCATCAGCTTCGTGATTTCAGTAATGTTCGAAATATTCCGGCTCATGGTAGCCGCCATGTACTCTGCCGGATAGTTGGCTTTCAGATAAGCAGTCTGATAAGCTACCCACGAATAACAGGTGGCATGCGATTTATTGAATGCGTATGATGCAAACTTTTCCCAGTCCGCCCAAATCTTTTCAAGCACTTTCGGATCATGCCCATTCTTCTGACCTCCCGAAATAAACTTCGGCTTCATGTGATCCAGCTTGTCTCGCAGTTTCTTACCCATCGCTTTACGCAAAGCATCAGACTCACCGCGAGTAAAATCAGCCAGCAAACGTGACAGCAGCATGACCTGTTCCTGATAAACCGTAATGCCGTAGGTGTCGCTCAGATATTCCTCCATATCGGCGATGTCGTACGTCACCGGCTCCAGTCCGTGCTTACGGGCGATGAAGTTGGGAATGTACTCCATCGGTCCCGGGCGGTAGAGGGCGTTCATGGCGATCAGGTCCTCGAAACGGTTGGGTTTCAGATTGCGCAGATGTTTTTTCATACCGGGGGACTCGAACTGGAACAGGCCGGTCGTATCGCCACGGCTGAAAACCTCGTAGGTCGGGGCGTCGTCCAGCGGAATGTTGTCGATATCTACATCGATGCCGTGCACGTTTTTGACGTTGGTTACGGCATCCTTGATGATCGAGAGGGTGCGCAGTCCCAGGAAGTCCATTTTGATCAGGCCGACGCTCTCGACCTCTTTGCCCTCGAACTCCACGACGTTCAGATCGGCGTCCTTGGCGATAGCCATCGGAGCGAAATTCTCCAGGTCGTCCTGCCCGATGATTACGCCGCAGGCATGCACACCGGTCTGCCGAATCGAGCCTTCGAGCTTTTCGGCGTATTTGAGCGTATTGCGGATCAACTGGTTCGGGGATTCCCGTTCGGCGGCCAGTTCCGGCGACTCCTTGTAGCAGAAGTCGAAAGGCGTTTCTCCGGCCTTCTTGTCGGGCGTAACCTTGTCGGGTACCAGTTTGGCCAGCCGGTCGCTCTCCGAGAGGGCCAGCTTCTGCACGCGGGCCACGTCGCGGATCGCCAGCTTGGGCGCCATCGTACCGAACGTCACGATCTGGGCCACGCGTTTCTGCCCGTACTTGTGCACGCAGTAATGCAGCACGTCGTCGCGGCCGTCCTCGTCGAAATCGACATCGACATCCGGCAGGGAGATACGCTCGGGATTCAGGAAACGCTCGAACAGCAGGTCGTATTTCAGCGGATCTATGTTGGTAATTTTCAGACAGTAGGCCACGACCGATCCGGCTGCCGAACCACGGCCCGGTCCGACCGACACGCCCATTTCGCGAGCCGCGCGGATATAGTCCCATACGATGAGGAAGTAACCCGGGAATCCCATCCATTCGATCGTACTCAATTCGTACCGGATGCGTTTCTCGACCTCTTCGCTCAATTCGGCGCCATAGCGCAGGTGGGCTCCTTTGTAGGTCAGGTCTTTCAGGTAGCAGAACTGTTTGGCCGTCATCAGCTTTTCGCTGCGCTCCTTGCTCTCCTCCGCCCAGGCATCGAGTTCTTCGACGCTGTGGCAGGCATCGATTCGCGCCAGCTCTTCCTGATCTTCGATCTTCTTGACGAGCGATTCGCGCAACTCCTCGAAAGGCATGTGGAACTCCGGCGGCGGAGGGAAGTTGGGCATCAGAGGCGCATGGGTGAGTTTGTACTCCTCGACCTTGTCGGCGATCTCGAGCGTGGTGGCGAGTGCTTCGGGATGGTCGGGGAAGAGCTGCGCCATCTCTTCGGGCGATTTCAGATACTCCTGGAACGTATAGCGCATCCGATTGGGATCGTCCAGGTCGCGGCCGGTATTGAGGCAGATCAGATGATCGTGCGCTACGGCGTCTTCGGCCAGAATGAAATGCACGTCGTTCGAGCAGATGTATTTGACTCCGCATTTGGCCGACAGCTCCAGCAGGGCCTTATTGACCAGTAACTGATTCTCGTACACGTCGGCGTCCTTGCGCGGATCGCCCGACGGATGGAGCTGCAACTCCAGGTAATAGTCGTCCCCGAAGACGCTTTTGAACCAGCGCACGACCTGTTCAGCCTCCTCCATGTCGTTGCGCATGATGGCCTGGGGAACTTCGCCGCCCAGACATGCCGAGCAGCAGATCAATCCCTCGTGGTATTGTTCCAGCAGTTTCTTGTCGATACGGGGCTTGTAATAGAATCCTTCGGTAAAGGAGTAGGATACGATCTTGCAGAGATTGTGGTAACCCGTTAGGTTTTTGGCCAGCAGAATCAGGTGATCGCCCGCCTTCTCGTCCTTGTCCTTTTCGAAGCGGTTGCGCACGACGTAGGTTTCACACCCCAAAATAGGTTTGATGCCCGCATCGGTGGCGACGTCGTGGAAGTTCTTGACGCCGTACATATTGCCGTGGTCGGTGATGGCCAGAGCCTTCATACCGAGGGCTTTGGCTCGTTTGATGAGCGGCGATATGGCCGCTGCGCCGTCCAAGATGGAATATTGCGTATGTACGTGTAAATGGACGAAATCCGGCATAATTCGAAAATTTATGGTTTTGGGCCATCCTTTGCGAAGGTACGAAAAAGTCGCGGGCAGAAGCAAATTTATCTGCGTCTTGCCGATGCTTAAGGCGAAGTCAAAGGTAATGAAAAAATATGAAAGAATTTCCGTATTTCCAAGTAAAAATTGCCCGAACGATTCTACGTTGTTGAAAATGACGGGATAGGAAATATGTGGCAAAAATCTTGCAGCATTCCGAAAAAAAACGTATCTTGTTGATAGCCGGATTTATCCGGTCCTGCATCGCCCGTTTTCGCCGGGTACGAACGGAGTTCGGAACCGGGAGCACGGAAGTTCGAAGAACCGAAAAACGACGGGATGCAAAGATTTAATAAAAAATGTGGACCTCGTTGGAAATACGGTACTCCGAGTACCCGCATTTTAGGAAAGGTCTGAATTTTAATGCGGCCAGAGGATGCGAATAAATGTCCTTCGGATTCGATGCTGCGATTGTCAAACTGTTACATCGAAAGATATAATGGCCGAATAAATATATCACCTAAACAGCGATGATTATGAAAGATGAAAAATTAGTCGTGTTGAGAGAGTGGAACTCTGTCACCGAAGCCGAAATGGCCAAATCGATTCTGGACGGAGCCGGAATTTTTTCGACGATCCGCAACGAATATATGTCGGCGATCTATCCCATCGGCACGATGCCGGCACAGCTCGTGGTCAAGGAGGAAGATGCGAAGCGGGCTGCCGAATTGCTCGACAAAATGCCGTAATTTATTATTTTGCAGCTATTCAAGGAGTTCGGGAAGCTCTTAAAGAAGCCCCCGAATTCCTTATGAACGGCTCGGAACAACCTCTGTTGCTTGCGACTTTCGAACGGTTCGGAGAAGGGGCGAAACTGCGTACCGAAAACGTCGATTCATAGCTTCAGGTCCGGAGAACGAAGTCGTCGGAAATGAAACCGGCTTCGATAAGATCGGTCGAGCCGTGTCGGAGGATCCCTTATCGGTTCCATATGGCCCAGGCAGCTTCCGCCTGCCCTACGAGCATGTCGAGTCCGTTGCACGTGTGTGCTCCCCGTTGCGCTCCGTATTGCAGAAACAGCGTTTCGGCCGGGTTGTAGATCAGGTCGAAAAGATAGTGGGAGGGCGTGACGAAAGCGTACGGAATGCGGGGCGCCTCTTCGACATTCGGATGCATCCCGACTGGGGAGGCATTGATAATGAGCCGATGCGAACCGATTACTTCATCCGATACTTCGTCGTACGTATAATTTCCCGTTGCCGGATTCCGCGATACTAGATCGAACGGAATTTCCATCTGTGCCAATACATATTGCACGGCTTGCGACGCCCCGCCCGTGCCCAGTACCAATGCCCGTTCGGGACGCTCCCCGCCGAGAAATGTTTCGAGGGAGGCGCGAAGTCCCGTCACATCCGTATTATAACCCGTCAGACGTCTGCCTTCACAGCGCACGCAATTGACGGCCCCGATCATCTGGGTTTCCGGCGAAAGATCGTCCAGATAGGGTATGATCTGTTGTTTATAGGGAATCGTGACATTGAATCCCCGCAGTTCGGGCTGCGCTTCCAGCAAAGCGGGCAACTCCTCGATCGTTTTCAATTCGTAAAGGTCGTACCGGCAATCCGCAATGCCTTCGCGTGCGAATTTATCGGCGAAATACCGGGCTGAAAACGAGTGTCCCAGCGGGTAGCCTATCAGACCGTAGCGTTTCATAAGGTTTTAGTTTTGGGGAGCGGAGATTTTTTGAGCGACCCGCTTGCCGATGAATTCGATGACATAGATCAGAAGAAATCCTGCCAGCGCCAGTGCTACGGCCTGCCACAAGTGGGCATCGGTCTGACCGATCGCCTCGAAATGTCCCGGTGTAATGTTTTGTTCCACCAACGGGTGAACGGCACCCTGGGCATCCGTATAAGTTTCCACGACCTCTTTCCAGGGCCAGACTTTATTGAGCGATCCGACCATGAAACCCATGAGCAGGGAGATCGTCAGGTCGTGATGCTTGCGCAGCAGCCACGAAAGCAGGTGCGAAAAACTGATGATACCGGCGACGGCTCCGACTGCGAAAAGCAGCAGGACACCCAGCCGGAATTCGCTGACAGCCTGTAAAATGTATTGGTATTTTCCCAGCAGCAGCAGGATGAAGGCGCCTGAAATTCCCGGAAGAATCATCGCGCAGATGGCAACAGCTCCCGAAAGCATGATAAACCACCAGTCGTTGGGCGTTTGCGTCGGGGAGGCGATCGTGATCCAGAATGCCAGCGCGGTGCCGACAAGCAGTCCCAGTAGCGAAGTGAGGTTCCACTTCCGAATATCCCGGGCGACGAAAGCCGCCGAAGCGACGATCAGTCCGAAAAAGAAGGACCAGATTTCGATCGGGTGATGCGCCAGCAGGTAAGTCATCAACCGTGCCAGCGAAAAGATGGCGATACCGATACCCAGCAGTACGGAGAAGAGGAAACTGCCGTTGATGTGGCGCCAGAATTTCCTGAATTCGAACCGGCCGAGCAATTTCAACGCAGTCGGATTAAAACTTTTGATCGACTCGATCAGTTCGCTGTAAATTCCCGAAATAAAGGCGATCGTCCCGCCCGATACTCCCGGGACAACATCCGCCATTCCCATTGCGCAGCCTTTCAGCGCCAACAGCACGTATCTGAACATAATCCGCTCTAATAAAAAGTTAGGCAATTCATCTTTCAATGTACCTTTTGACAATTCCGAGAGGTGTCTATTCGCTGTTCCCGGTTGTATCGGTAATGCTCCTGCCCACAGATCCCTTCCCGGAAAGGACTTAAGGCGCTTTACTCCCAAAGAGGTACACTAAAGTATATAATCACGAAAAGTTATCTCGTTCGTCGAAAACACGACGTTTCGCAAAAACGGCATTATAATAACATCGCATAGGTATTGCCGTTTCCGGCGATGTTTTGCTTGTGCAAAGATAGTATATGCGGGAAACATCGCAAGATTTTTTCGGGATAAAACCCTGAAAAAATCCATCCCGAACGAAGATTTAATAATTCGTTAATAATACCGTTCGAGGATTCCGCCTCCGACGACCCGTTCCCCTCGGTACAAAACGACGGGCTGCCCGGCGGCCGGGGCCCACGCGGGATCCTCCAGTTCGATCCGAATCCCCGAAGCGGCAGGGAAGACCGCTGCGTATCCCTCGGGGTTGCGGCCGATGCCCCGGATCACCGCACGGATATCGCGGGCACCGAATACCTCGTCGCTCTCTATCAGGCGACATTCCCCGACTTCCAGCGTACGATGCAACAACAGCTTCTCTTCTCCGGCTACGATCCGGTTTGCCGCCGTGTCGATAGCGACCACCGCCCAGCCCGGCGGCAGGTCGAGGCCCTTTTTCTGGCCGATGGTGTAGAGGGCCGCCCCGTCGTGCGTGCCGAGCCGATGTCCGGCAGAGTCGATGATGGGGCCGGGCCGGAGCGCTTCCGTTTTATCCCGGCTTCGCAGGAAGTCGCGGCACGGGCGTCCCTCGAGAAAACAGACGCCCATACTCTCCCGACGGTCGGCGAGTTCTTCGACGATATTTCGTTTGATGACCGTTCCCATCGGAGTCAGCACCCGATCGAGGATCTCCTGCGGCAAGTCCCACAGGTAGTAGGACTGGTCCTTGCGGTTGTCGGCCGCACGGGTGACGTATCGTTTGCCGCCTGCGGAGGTAATGCGGAAATAGTGTCCCGTAGCGATGTGGCGAATCCCCAGTGCGTCGGCCTCTGCCGCAAGGCAGGGCCATTTGATCCGACTGTTGCAGCGCGTGCACGGAGCCGGGGTACACCCCCGGAAGTAACTGTCGGTAAAATAGTCCACCACCTCCCGTTCGAACCGCTCCCGCACCGACCGCATTCGCCAAGGAATACCGAGTGCTCCGGCACGCAGACGCGCCTTTTCCAACAATGCGGAATCGCCTCTCATGTCGAGCGTCAGAGCCGTTACATGATATCCGGCCGCCTGCAACAATCCGACGGCGGCGAAGCTGTCTATTCCGCCGCTGAAACCCAACAATACCCGATTATCCTTCATAAACTCCTGTCTTCATGAGAACCGGCTGCCGAAATTTCGGCAGCCGGTTCTGTCAAGCATATTCTTCCGGCTTCGGGTGTTCTTCTTCGAAGAATTCCGGTTTTTCCCGTTTAATGAACCCGATCACCTCTTCCAAGCCTTCGAGGAATTTGGAAAAATCCTCTTTGTAAAGGAATATTTTATGCCGGTCGTAACTGACCGTTCCATCCGGCGCCGTTTTCTTCCGGCTCTCCGTAATGGTAAGAAAATAATCGTTCGCACGCGTAGCGCGCACGTCCAGAAAATAGGTCCGCCGGCCGGCTTTTACGACTTTCGACAGGATCTGTTCGCCGAAATCTTCTCCGTCCGTGCGGAAGGTATTCAGAGCAGCCATACAAGGTAATATTTTGAGGGTTATTCGTTTGTTCCATACGTAAATATAAAACAAATTTCGTTTTCCTGCAAATTCTTGTCCGTGATTATATACTCTTTGGGCGTGCAGCGATTCAAACCCCTTCCGGGAAGGGAATTTCGGGGCAGGCCGAATTATAAACTCAATTACGAGTCGTGAATACGCGACTCTCGGAAATAACGTGATGCAACCGCTTATTGCCGCTCATGCTGCGCTTCCAGGAGCGGCAGCCCCTCTGCCTCCCAGTTTTTCAACAATTCGAACGCCCGGATGAAGTCGGCATCATCCCTTGCGTGCAATATCCGCAGCAGAGCTTCCCGGTCGAAAAGCCGCTCTGCCAGCAATGCTTTGAGCAGGCGCCTGGTCCCCGCTTCGACATCGGAATCTTCCGCCGGAGGTGTTACGCCCTGTTCCAGTCCCAGTCCGATCAACTCCTCATACATTTCATCGGGAACTTCGAACCGCTCCTCGAACGATGCGAACTCCGGATAATCCCGTTCCAGGGCTGTCCGGTTGCGGTCCAGGTAGCGCTGCATAAATTCAGGAAAGATATTTTTCCGCAGCAGGGCGTTCAGATAAGATGCCTGCACCGTATCCTGTATTACGCACACGTCGGGCGCTATGCCTCCGCCGCCGTAAACTGTCCGGCCCGTGCGGAGTGTCCGGTAGGCCGGCGACGGAATCGTGTCGGGCAGCGAGTGAGTTCGGTAAGCCGTGCGATCCCCGCCTTTGACGTAAGGACGTTGAATTTCCCGGCCCGAAGGCGTATGATAGCGGGCGATGACCAGACGCAGGGCCGACCCGTCCGGAAGCAGGTATTGCCGTTGCACCAACCCTTTTCCGAAACTGCGGCGCCCGACGATTATCGCGCGGTCCCAGTCCTGCAGCGCTCCGCACACGATTTCGCTGGCCGATGCCGACCGTTCGTCGATCAGTACGACAAGCCGCCCTTCGGCCGGAAATACCGGATTCCTGCGGACGGAATGGACGACGGACGGGACGCTGCGGCCTTCGGTCGAAACGATCCGCGAGCCTTTGGGCAGGAAAAAACCGGACAAAGCGATCGCCTGATCCAACAGTCCTCCGCCATTGCCCCGAAGATCGAGAATCAGCTCCTTCGGACGATCCAGTTCTTCGTAAGCCCGCTGCACCTCTCGCAGGGTCGTCTGACCGAAACGGATCAGTTTGATGTATCCCACCGCAGAATCGACCCGGTAGGCCAGTTCGACGGAGGGGACCGGAATTTCCCGTCGGACGATTTCGTATAGAATTGGCAGACGAATTCCTCGTCGAATCACTAGGATTTTTACTTTCGATCCGGCATCTCCCCGCATGACGGAGATGAGCTCGGAGGCCGGGATCTCCTTCACGGTGCGTCCGTCCACCCGGACGATCCGGTCGTCGGGACGGATGCCTGCTTCTTCGGCGGCCCCTCCCGACAGGAGGGAGGTTACGACCAGCGAATCACGGATCCATTGGGTCTGAATGCCTATTCCTCCGAACTTACCCCGATAGAGGCTCCAGAATTCAGCCATCTCCGCAGCCGAGGCATATTCGGTATGGGGATCGAGTTGCTGTACCATGCTGCGGATCGCCTCCTCGACCAGCGGCGCCATATCGACCGAATCGACATACATCTTGCGGATATATTCGTAAGACCGCTCCAGCTTGGCGAGCGACCGTCGCTGTGCCCGGTCGGGCCGGGAAACGGCGATATCGGCCGTCCGGAACGATGATAATCCCGCCACGGCCAGCAACAGCCCGAAAAACCACATGCTCCGCTTCATATCGAATTACATGATTGCATATTTTTCCGTCCGGCGTCCTCCCAGGCAGGTACCGCGAAACACCGGGAAATGATTTCCGACTGCGAGCAGGGAGGAAAGGCGTGAACCCCGTCTTCTTTCCGGCGATTCGGTAGAGCCATAGATACCGCCTCGGATGCACCCACATTCGGAACGGGGCGTATCCGCCGATAACTCTGCTCTCTCAACTACCGCCGGGGCGGCTATTCCGCGTCCGCTCGGACAGGCGCTTCGGATTATCTATAACTAATTATCTAACGGAGTGCTTCGGCCAGTCGGGTGAACGGCACCTGGGTCTGTTCGCCGGAGGTCATATCCTTGATCGTCGCCACCCGTTCTTCCAGTTCCCGGCTGCCGACGATTACCACGCAGGGGATTCCCCGGCGATTGGCATACTCCATCTGTTTTTTCATCTTTCCGTTTTCGGGATATATCTCCGCCGGAATACCTGCGGCACGCACCTCCTGCAACAGTTTCAGCGAGGCATGCTCTTCCGCTTCGCCCAGATTGGCGAACATCACCCGGGCCGCACAGCCCAGATCGGCCGGGAAGAGTCCGAGGCCGGTCATCACGTCGTAGATGCGGTCCGCACCGAACGAAATGCCGACACCCGACATGTTCGGCATTCCGAAGATGCCCGTCAGGTCGTCGTAGCGTCCGCCGCCGCCGAGCGCAAAGCCGAAGCGCTTCGAGGGGAACTCGAACACGGTGCGGGTATAGTAATCGAGGCCGCGGACGAGGCCGGGATCGATGGAAAACGGAATATTGATAGATTTCAGCAGCGTCTGCACCTTTTCAAAGTGCGCACGGCAGTCGTCGCAGAGATAATCCGTGATCTTTGGCGCACCTTTGGCAATC
>ENA-ORRU01001949-ORRU01001949.1-human-gut-metagenome-genome-assembly--contig:-NODE-1949-length-11522-cov-12.851051_pt1 | contig 11522 bp, 10 predicted proteins | sample MGYA00242184_ERZ509151 | MGnify/ENA primary metagenome ERZ509151 (study PRJEB26280, sample SAMEA2338667) | human gut metagenome | biome: human gut; feature: human-associated habitat; material: faeces... | reverse complement strand
GTATTCCCGAAGGTTGATGTGCACATCCTGCATAGGATGTGCAAGTCGGCCGAAGTTGGCCCTTAGCCTGCCCATAAAAGGGCCTTCCATTTAGTCGGCCGACCGACCCCGGATGACGAGTGTCCGACGGGAAGAAATCGAGGCAGCACTGGTCATGGGATGGCCCCTTGACTCTGTCATTCTGAACGCAGTGAAGAATCTCGGTGCGTGGCGAGGATGACGTCATTGGAATTCATGCAGGGGCCTGGTACTTCGCCCTTCCCGCCGACTGGTATTTACTATCGATTAGCTCATAAGTGCCTTGTACCGAGATTCTTCGCCTACGGCTCAGAATGACGATGAGGGCGGGAAGGCAATCCCGTAACGCTGACTTTAAAAATTGCGGCGAAGCCGCCACCACCACCCTCTGAACCTTCTGAACCCTCACGCCGCAGGCGTGTCCAAAGGTGTGTCCCATGGCAAAGCAGCTGCCACAATCTTCAAATCACTTTAAAGCCTTCTTTGGGGAGGCTTTTTTTCATTTATACCGGTCAGTCGTGATATAATATAACAATCTGGGGAATGTTTATTTCTTTTGTTTTTTACAAGTAAGGGGGCGGTGGTATGAAGAAAAAAATACTGATCGCTGTATTGCTCATTCTGATCCTTGCTCTGGGCGGGGGCTGGTACTGGTATAACCGGACCCATCAGAGCAAAAAGGATACTTATACGTTAGGCACTGTGAACAGGGATAATATCAGTCTCACTGTGGATGCTACAGGCACCATTGAACCGGACAACAGTGTCGATTTGTCTGCCACGGCTTCGGGCACCCTGGAAAAGGTGTACGTGAAGCAGAACGAGAAGGTCACGAAAGGGCAGGTACTGGCCACCATTGAATCCAAAGCGCTTACGTCTACCATGAAGCAGGCCCAGAATACGCTGGAAAACAAGGAGTCCTATTTCAACCGGCTGAATTCTCTCTACGGCCAGGGCGCCATTTCCTATCAGGAAATGGACAATGCCCGGCTGGAGTATCTGAATGCCCAGGCTGCCTATGACAAGGCCCAGGCTGATGTGAATGATACAGTCATCACTTCGCCTATGGACGGCGTAGTTGTAGGTGAACCCATGAAAGAAGGGGAAACCGTATCCCAGGGGCTCTCCAGCCAGATGGTGATTGTGAGCGTGGCTGATCTTTCCGCCATGCGCATTGAACTTCTGGTAGATGAAACGGATATCGGCGAAGTGAAAATCGGCCAGAATGTAGATTTCACAGTCGATGCCTATCCGAACCGGACTTTCCACGGCATGGTCACCGATATTTCAAAGAAGCAGTACTCTTCTTCATCATCTTCGTCGTCTTCCTCTTCCTCCTCCGTGGTGTACTACACGGTGTATGTGGAAATCAACAAGGATGAACTGGAGGGTCTCTATCCTTCTATGACCGCCAGAGCCACCATTCACGGCAGGGAAAGTGACAATGCCCTCACTGTTCCGGTGACAGCCATCCGAAGCGACGGTGAAGGTTCCTACGTGTACGTAAAGAAAGGGGACGGCGTGTCCAAGGCTTATGTGACCACCGGCATCACCACCGACAAGGAAGTGGAAATTCTTGACGGTCTCCATGAAGGAGATGAAATCGTGGTGAGCGGTACGGTGTCTGCGGAAAAGTCCACGCCCACCAATAAGAACCAGCGCGGACCGGGACCGAGGTTATAATGATGGCCGGCGCAGATAAAAATGAGGTTATTCGTCTTTCAGGTATCGGTAAAAGCTACTACATCGGCAAAGAAGAAGTGCCGGTGCTGACTCACATCGATTTATCCATCAGAGAAGGGGAATTTGTATCCATTATGGGGCCCTCCGGTGCCGGCAAATCCACCCTCATGAATATCCTTGGCTGCCTTGACCGTCCCACCAAAGGCTCCTACCTGCTGGACGGGAAGGAAGTGGCCAACCTGAATGACAGTGAACTGGCCTATACGAGAAACCGGAAAATCGGATTTGTATTCCAGAGTTTTAACCTCCTTCCAAGGCTTTCGGCTCTGGATAATGTGATTCTTCCTATGATTTACGGCAGCCTTTTTAAAAAAGAACGGAAGGAAAGGGCTGTAAAAATGCTGGAATCCGTGGGTCTGGGGGACCGCATCAACCATATGCCTGCGGAAATGTCCGGTGGACAGCGTCAGCGTGTGGCCATTGCCAGGGCGCTGATCAACGATCCGGCCATTATCATGGCCGACGAACCGACGGGCAATCTGGACAGCCATTCCACCAGGGAAGTGATGGAAATCTTTTCCAAACTCTATGAACAGGGGAAAACCATCATCCTTGTAACCCATGAAATCGATGTGGCCGCCTATGCAGGAAGGCACGTGATTTTATCGGATGGCCATATCAGTAAAGATATCAGGGGGCCCCTGCCATGACAAACATTTACATTGAAAGCATCTTTATGGCCTGGGGCTCTATTCTGAGCAACAAAATGCGCTCCCTCCTCACCATGCTGGGCATTATCATCGGCGTAGCCGCCGTTATTGCCCTTATGTCCATCGGCTATGGAGTGCAGAGCGACATTGAAAATAATATTTCCTCCCTGGGTTCCAATACCATTACCGTAACTCCCGGCACCGGGAGAAAACCGGGCATCCGTCCCGCTGCAGGCTCTATGCAGACCCTGACCTACAAGGATTACCTGGCCATCAGGAACCTGCCCAATATTTCCTATGCCGCTCCCCTGGTCAATATAAGCTACCTGGTGGTGAATGGAAATAAGAACTGGACTACCCGTATCTATGGCTGCACTGAGGACTATGCCACCCTGTCCAGTCTTTCCGTGTCCGAAGGCCGGTTCTGGACGGATAAGGAATACAATACCCGGGCCCGGGTGTGCATCATCGGCAAGACCGTAGGCACCAGCCTTTTCGGCGAGGAATCGCCTATCGGACAGAAAGTCCGCATCAACGGCAATCCATTCACTGTCATCGGAGAACTGGAGGAAAAAGGCTATTCTTTCATGGACCAGGATGACCGGGTCCTCATTCCCTTTACCACCGTGCAGGAACGAATGATGCACATTACCTATGTGAACAACATTGTCATTTCCTCTGACAATGCCGATGACCTCTCCCAGATCGAGTCCGACGTGACCAACCTTCTCCGTACCCGCCACCGCATCCAGACAGGGAAAGAAGACGATTTCTCCATCCAGAACTCCCAGGATCTTATGGAAACCATGAAATCCACTACCCAGACCCTGACCATATTCCTCGGCAGCATTGCCGCCATCTCCCTTCTGGTAGGGGGCATCGGCATTATGAACATCATGCTGGTGTCCGTCACGGAAAGGACCAGGGAAATCGGTATACGAAAGGCTCTGGGTGCCACATACAACATGATTATTGTACAGTTCCTTATCGAATCGGTGACCGTCAGCGTAGCCGGAGGCCTGATAGGTGTTCTTTTCGGTATCGGCATATCCAAAGTCATACCTCTCGTCACCTCCCTCCACACCCTCCTCTCGGTGACCCCCATTGTGGGTTCTTTCCTTTTCTCCGTTTTCATTGGCCTGATCTTTGGCCTTTATCCGGCCCAGAAAGCGGCGAGACTGAACCCCATCGATGCACTCCATTATGAGTAAGCGCAAAACCGGCAGATTTTTCTGCCGGTTTTTCATTGCTAAAGGGGAGTCCATGGCGGGGGATGGACAGGATTTCATACATAGGGATTCCAGCTTGAAGATCCGTCGCCGAAGGGCATGTGTATCTTAAGATATTTCCAGGCCCGGTGCAGAACCTTTCCATACCCCGCAAAGCCTTTGGCGCAAAATCCTTTTTGATAATCATTATGGGTTATGATAAAATATATAAGTCATCATTTATTTCTGATAAAAAGTATGATAATGCATATATGAGAGGCGATTTTTATGGCACATTGCAATGAAAACTATTTAAATCTTCAGGGGGCCTATCTGTTTGCCACAGTGAGACAGAAGCAGAATGCCTATGTGGAAGCACATCCCAATGCGGATATTATTTCCCTGGGCATCGGGGACGTGACCCAGCCCCTGGCTCCTGCTGTCATTGAAGCTATGCACAAGGCTGTAGATGAAATGGCCCATATGGAAACTTTCCGCGGTTATGGTCCCGAACAGGGCTATCTTTTCCTGAGAGAAGCCATTGCCAAGCATGATTTCAAGGACCGGGGCTGCGATATCTCTCCTGATGAAATCTTTGTCAGCGACGGTGCCAAGTGCGATACCGGCAATATGCAGGAAATCTTTGCAGAATCCGATGTTGTAGCTGTTACAGACCCGGTATATCCGGTGTATGTGGACAGCAATGTCATGGCCGGCAGAAGCGGCAAGTTTGTGAATGGTTCCTATGAACGACTGGAATACCTGCCATGCTATGAAGAATGCGGTTTCAAAGCAAACCTGCCATCCCATGATCCCATGATTATTTACCTCTGCTCTCCGAACAACCCTACCGGTGCAGCATTGAATAAGAAAGACCTCACCATGTGGGTGAAGTATGCAAAGCAGACAGGCTCTGTCATTTTCTTCGATGCTGCCTATGAAGCCTTCATTACGGAAGACGACATTCCCCACAGCATTTATGAAATCGAAGGAGCCAAGGAAGTGGCCATTGAGTTCCGCTCCTATTCCAAAACTGCCGGCTTCACCGGTGTACGCTGCGGCTACTGCGTAGTGCCGAAGGAACTGATGCTGGAAACAAAATCCGGTGAAAAGGTTTCTGCCAATGCCCTCTGGGACCGCCGTCAGTGCACCAAGTTCAACGGCTGCTCCTACATTGTACAGAGAGGCGCTGAAGCCATCTATACAGAAGAAGGACAGAAAGAAATCCAGGCAACTCTTGATATTTACAGAAACAATGCCAGAGTAATCCTGGAAGGTGTGAAGGAAGCCGGTCTTACTGCCTGCGGCGGCGTGAACAGTCCTTATGTATGGCTGTCTGTGCCGAAGGGCATGACCAGCTGGGAATTCTTTGACTATCTTCTGAATGAAGCCCAGATCATCTGCACCCCGGGCTCCGGTTTCGGACCCTGCGGCGAAGGCTATGTACGCCTGACATCCTTCAACACACCGGAACTGACGAAGGAAGCTGTGGAAAGATTGAAAAAGGCTGTCAAGAAGCTGGAAAAATAAACTGGTTTTGGGAGTAGAAATCTACCGTCCGTCCTGGGGGGTAGATTTCTGCCTGTTTAAGAAAGTAAGGAGTTTTCATGAGTACAAATCTGCAGATTGGCATTGTGGGCCTTCCAAATGTAGGGAAGAGCCCCCTTTTCAATGCCATCACAAAAGCCGGTGCCGAAGCGGCCAATTTCCCCTTCTGCACCATTGAACCGAACGTTGGGGTAGTGGAAGTGCCGGACCATCGCATTTACGACCTGGTAGCCATGTTCAAGCCCAAGAAGACTACACCCGCCTTCACAAGGTTCGTAGACATTGCAGGCCTGGTGGCCGGTGCGTCCAAAGGGGAGGGCCTGGGTAACCAGTTCCTCAGCCATATCCGTGAAACTGATGCCATTGCCCATGTGGTCCGCTGCTTTGAAGATGGAAATATTACCCACGTGGAAGGTTCCATTGACCCCGTAAGGGATATGGATATTATCAATACAGAACTTTGCCTGGCAGATCTGGAAAGTGTGGACAAGAAGAAGACGAAAACCGCCAAACTGGCGCAGGCAGGCATTAAGCAGGCCAAGGTAGACCTGCCGGTTTTGGAAAAGGTGTACGATGCACTGCAGAACGGTACTCCCGCCAGAGCTCTCACCCTTTCAGAAGATGATCTGGAAGTGCTGAAAGAACTGAACCTCATCACCTTAAAGCCGGTTCTTTACGTACTCAACATGGCAGAAGATGATATTGCCGATCCCCTGGCCAACAAATTTGTCCAGGCAGCCAGCGCAGAAGCAGAAAAAGAAGGGGCCAAATGGGTTCCTATTTCCGCAGAAATCGAAGAAGAAGTGTCTGAACTGGACGGCGAGGAGGCCAAAGCTTTCCTGGAAGATCTGGGAGAAGAAGAGCCGGGCCTGAACCGCCTTATCCGCACAGCCTATTCCATGCTTGGACTGATTAACTTCTTTACCGTAGGCCCTGATGAATGCCGTTCCTGGACCGTAAGGGCAGGTACCAAGGCGCCGAAGGCTGCCGGAAAGATTCACTCTGACATTGAAAGGGGCTTCATCCGCGCAGAAATCGTTTCCTACGATGACCTTATGGCCTGCGGCTCCTACAATGCAGTCCGTGAAAAAGGACTTCTTCGGGTAGAAGGCAAGGATTACATCATTCAGGATGGGGATATCGCTTATTTCCGCTTTAATGTATAAAAAGAGAAAGGAAAAAGACCGGCTGGTGCCGGTCTTTTTTGCAAATCATGGAAAGAATATATAAAAAACTGGTGGAAGGAAAATTTCTGGACCGGCCCAACCGCTTCGTATGCCATGCAGAAGTGGCAGGAGAAAAAGTGCTCTGCCATATGCCCAATCCCGGCCGCATGCGGGAACTTCTCTTTCCCGGCGTGATACTCTACATGACGCCTAACAGAAAAGGCCTGCGCACTGCCTACCGGGTAGTGGGCTGCGAAAAAGAAGGCCGCATCATTTATCTGGACACCACCAGGGCCAACGATGCAGCGGCCTTTCTGATTCAGCACCATAAGATTCCGGGCTGGGAAAACTGTTTCCTGGCAGGAAGAGAGGTGACCATGGGAGACAGCCGTTTCGATCTTCTTTTAGGCGATGAAGAAACGGGAGAAACCTTTCCGGTGGAAGTGAAATCCTGCAGCCTCAGCGGCAGGCATGGCGCCATGTTTCCCGATGCTCCCACGGAAAGGGGCATGAAACACCTGACCCACCTGGTAGATATGGCAAGGGCAGGGGAACATGCCGGCCTTCTGGTGCTGGTTCACGATGGAAACGCCCGCTGGTTTCTGCCAAACTATCATACGGACCTCTCCTTCTCCGAAGAATTCAGGCAGGGCCTGGATCTCCTGGACTGGAAAGCCTGCGCCATCCCCTGGACAAAGGACTTTCTCATGCCTGAAACAGTGCGCCTCATCCCCACATCAAAGGAAGCGCTGGACAAAGAAATGGGAAATGCCGGAGATTATATGATCATTCTCCAGCTGGAGGAAGACAAAACGATTACCGTAGGAAGTCTGGGAGATATCCATTTTCCCAAAGGCTTCTACGTTTATGTAGGATCGGCCAGAAAAAATCTGGACCAGCGCATAGCTCACCACAGAGCTCTTCGGAAAAGACGGCACTGGCACATGGACTACCTGAGAAGCGCCTGCCGCTTCGTGGGCGCCATCCCTATCCGTACCAGAGAAGACCTGGAGCACAAACTGGCCCACGCCCTTTCCCAAATCGCCGGGTGGACCATAGAAAACTTCGGCTGTACCGACTGCCGGTGCCGCTCTCACCTCTTCGGATTTGCTGAAAACCCCATGCACGAAAGGGACTTCGTAAAAATAGAAGAAGATTTCGAAATCAATAGACTGGACCGGTTTTTTTAAAAAGCTGCCGCTGATACGCCCACAGGGCCTGTCAGCGGCAGCTTTTTTAAGGAAAATACTGATTCATTTATGAAGTCTGCTCTTATATAAGAATCTGTATGCAGCGACGTCATGAGCCCTGCTGCAGAGCTCGTAGTGTGCATTCATATAAAAGGGAGAGACTTCCCGGCTCTTTAGCTGTTCGCATTTACTTTAACCTCTTCCGTTCTGTCTTTCCTGTATTTGATAGAAAAGAATATGAATGCCGCTCCCGCTGCCACAAATCCGGCCAGGGCAGTGAGCTGGGCGCTCTTAAGTCCCAGGGCCAGCGTGCCGTAGTCTCCCCTGAAGTTTTCAAGGAAGAAGCGAAGAAGGGAATAAAGCATGATGTAGAGGCAGAAAGTGGTACCTCTGGCATGTTTGAAGCAGGAGTACCAGAGGAGCAGACCCAGAATGATAAGATCTCCCTGGCATTCCCAGACTTCCGCCGGCCACAGGGGCTGGGCGCCGTAGGTGTGGTAGGCCAGAGTGGTGGAGGGGTAGAGGATGCCGAAGTCAGCCCCCGTGGGATGACCAAAAGCATCGCCGTTCATGAAATTGGCAATACGGCCGATGGCCTGGCCGAAAATGATGGCCGGTGCAATAATGTCAGCGAATGGGAGCACCGGAATGTGCCGCTTTTTGAGAAAAATATAGCCGGCCACACAGGCGAAAATGACGCCTCCCTGAATGGCCATGCCTCCCTGCCATACATAGGGGATTTCCAGCAGATGGTTGTGGTAGTAATCCCAGTCAAAAAAGAACACATCCCACAGCCTGCCGCCGATAATGCCTACGAAGGCGATGGTGAGGCCCAGGTCAAACATGCATTCATGCCAGCCCCGGCCGTCCTTTTTCAGAAAATAGTAGGCCATGATACAGCCGAATATGATGCCTAATGAAAAAAAGATACCATAGAAGCGGATGGGGAATCCGCCGATGAATGTAACATACTGGTGCATAGAAAATCTCCTTTTCCAAAAGAACCTGTCAGATTGAGGTCTTTTTCTTTTTATATAATTATACAATAGTCTGCAACAGCAGAAGGAAGAGCCCTTTATAGGGCCGGATACATCTTCAGGTTTATCGTTTTATGTATAGAGTGTTTCAATTTGTAACTAATGAAACAATTATTAGCGAATGTCCCGAAATATTATATATTAATCTAATAGAACGCTCACAATAAAAATCTTTTATACCCATAGGGGGTATAGGTAAGGCTGATTTTTTAATCGATTTTTTAATATAGAACCTGATGAATGTAAGATGTCAATTTATGAGAAACTATCGATAAAATAAGGATTTAATCCGAATGAAAGCAAGAACATAGTTCATAATTAAACAATAATAATTAAAATCAAACTAATATAAATCTTTTATTTCTTATAGAAAGCACTTGAAATCACCAAATTTCATGGTATGATGATTATAGAAATTTTAAGTTCCAAGAAAGAACTTATGTCAGCTGCTTCAAGGAAAAATAATAATAACATCAAATTTCCATCATAACAACAATAATAAAGAGTAAAAAGCAGCTTTTTTGTTTGTTTTTCTTTTCATTTTTGGGAGGAACCATCATGAGAAACTGTGTATTAATTATTGAGCATGACCCCAGTGTGAGCCGTTTCATGCAGCTGAAGCTGGAAGAAGCGGGATTCACCAGCATGATTGACAATACCGGCGATTCTGCCGTAGACCTGGCAGGACAGAGACAGGCAGACGTTGTTATTCTTGATCCCGACGAACCTATGAAGAATGGCCATGAGATTCTTGGAAAGATTCGGGAAATCAGCCCTATCCCCGTTATTTATCTTTCTTCTGACAACAGCGTGGATGCCAAGGTAAAAGCCCTGAACGCAGGGGCTGATGACTATCTGACAAAGCCCTATGCTACCAGGGAACTGGTGGCCCGGATTCATGCGGCTCTGCGCCGTCACGAAGAACCTAAGATTATCGTGGATCCTGCATTCACCATCGGCGATCTTTCCATTTATCCCGATCGTCACGAAGTGAGGGCCGGGGATGAAGCCATCGACCTGACGAAAAAAGAGTTTGACCTGCTCCTTTTCCTGGCCAAGAACAAGAACCGTGTCATTAAGAGAGAAGAAATTCTTGAAAAAGTTTGGGGATACGGCTACGCAGGCAAGACGAATATTGTAGATGTATATATCCGCTACCTCAGAAGCAAAATCGATGAAAAGGTAGGCAAGAAATATATTCATACGGTCCGTGGCATCGGCTACGCAGCCCGGGACTGAATCTATGATTAAACAAGTCATTGTAGTGGAAGGAAAGTCGGATATTGCCCGGGTGGGTATGGCGGTAGACGCCGATATGATTGCTACTGAAGGCTTTGCACTGAAAAAGACAACCATTGAAAAAATCCGTTATGCCTATGAAAAAAGGGGAATTATCATCCTTACGGACCCCGATGGGCCGGGTGAACGGATCCGGCAGCGCCTTTCCAAACTGTTTCCCAAAGCCCTTCATGCCTTCGTGCCTAAATCAGAAGCTTCTACGGAAGATGATGTGGGCATAGAAGACGCTTCACCGGAATCCATCCGGAAAGCGCTCCAAACGCTCCGAATTCTCTACCAGGATGATTCCGGACTCTTTTCAGCATCCGATTTATTTGCTGCCGGTCTTGCGGGAAATCCGGACTCTTCTCTCAAAAGGGCCCGGGTAGGCGCGATTCTCGGCATTGGCTATGGAAACGGCAAACAGTTTGTGAAACGGCTGAACCATTATGGAATTACCCGTGAAGAATGGGACAGGGCACTGCAAATGTGCCGGGAGGACGCCTGATGCTGGAAGCCAATCTTGCAGACCGCCAGGTAGTGCAGTATGTGATCCGCCGTTTCGGCATCCATGCCAAACATAAGCTGGGACAGAATTTCCTTATCCGCCCTGACGTGGTAGCTGCCATTGCAGAAGCAGCGGAACTGGGAGAACATGTGCCTGTCATGGAAATCGGTGCAGGCATAGGCACTCTTACCCAGGCCCTGGCAGAGACAGGGGCTGATGTGACTGCTTTCGAGCTGGATAAAAGTCTGGAAAGAGTTCTGTCCCATACTCTGGAACATTACAAAAATATCCATATCATTTATGAGGATGTGCTGAAAGCCGATTTGAAGACTATCCTGGGGGATAAGGACTGGCGCTGCGCCGCCAATCTGCCCTACTATATCACTACTCCCATTCTCCTTTCTCTTATCCAGTCGGACCTGCCCATTTCTCTTTTTGTATTCATGATGCAGAAAGAAGTGGCAGACCGTATCCTGGCCAAACCGGGCTCCAAAGATTATGGTGCCCTGACCATCGCCGTGAATTTTGACTGTACTGCCGAAAGGGTGCTTGATATTCCTCCTTCTGCCTTCATACCAAGGCCCCAGGTGACCTCCACGGTTCTCAAAATCCGAAGGAGAGAAAAGCCGGCGGTAGAAGTAAAGGATAGAAAACTTTTTTTCGCCCTTGTCAAAATGGGATTCGGTCAGCGGCGTAAAGTATTCACCAACGCCATGAAATCCGGCGGCATTCCTGCCGACTGGATACCTGAAATCCTGGAAAAAGCAGATATTGATGGCAAAAGGAGGGGCGAAACCTTCTCTATGGAAGAATACGCCCGCCTGGCAGACGCCTGGTATGATAAGATTCATGAATAGAACAAAGGACTGTGAAAATATCAACTATTTTTCACAGCCCTTTTTTTATGGGGCGTGCCTTTTCTGACATGACCATGGCGAGAGGGACCGGAGGGGCGGGGGAAAGGATGGTTCCCTTTTTCTGCGGAAGAGTTCAAGAAATGATGACAGGCGGTTTTGCCGCCTTTTTCTTTTTGGATGGATAGATTTGAGTGGGAAACATAAACCCAATGGCATAAGGCCTTTGAAGGAAAGACAAGGACCTTTGCCTTTTCTCAGGCCCCACTTAGTGTAAAATTTTACTCGGTAGGGGAATTTTTCCAGAAACAATAAAAGAGGA
>ENA-ORRU01001946-ORRU01001946.1-human-gut-metagenome-genome-assembly--contig:-NODE-1946-length-11533-cov-5.164489_pt1 | contig 11533 bp, 10 predicted proteins | sample MGYA00242184_ERZ509151 | MGnify/ENA primary metagenome ERZ509151 (study PRJEB26280, sample SAMEA2338667) | human gut metagenome | biome: human gut; feature: human-associated habitat; material: faeces... | reverse complement strand
GGGCTATCCGGTCATCACGGCGGGGGAATACCGCCACGACGGCTCCATTGTCAACCTCTGCGGCGATGACGCCGACCTGCGCGCCACAATGAGCCTGGAAAACCAGGTCCGCGACGGTCTGCCGCCCTTCTTCGTCTGGCATACGGTGGAGGACCCGGCCGTCCCCGTGCAGAACTCTTTGATGCTTGCCGGTGCGCTGACAGCCCATAAGGTCCCGCTGGAGCTGCATCTTTTCGCCCACGACGGCCACGGCACAAGCACCTGCACGCGGGAGGTCAACACCCCCAACAAGCACAACAGCGCCTGGGTGGCCCTCTGCACAGACTGGCTGGCCGAAACCTTTGATTTTCACCTGTAACAGGAGATGACAAAGCATGAAAATCATGTTTTACGCGCTGCGCCCCTTTGATGAGCAGCAATACTGCGAGCCCTACAAAGCCCGCTACGGCATCGACTACACCGGCACGCCCGACGTGCCGCGCCCGGATAACCTGCATCTGGCCGAGGGCTGCGACGCCGTCAGCACGAACCCCTGCGAGATACGCCCTGAATATTTGCAGACATGGGTTGAAATGGGCGTCAAATATCTGCCCTGCCGCAGCATCGGCTATGATCATATCCCACTGGACACCGCCAAAAAGCTGGGTCTGCGCATCAGCCACAGCCACTACCCGCCGGACGGCGTGGCCAACTATACGATCATGCTCATGCTGATGTGTACCCGCCGCATGAACGAAATCATGCTGCGCGCCAACGTGCAGGACTACTCGCTGCCCGGCAAAATGGGCCGCGATATTTCCGGCTGCACGGTGGGCGTCATCGGTACGGGCAAGATCGGCCAGACGGTCATCCGCCACCTGAGCGGCTTCGGCTGCAAGATTTTGGCCTACGACCTCTACCCGAACGACGCGGTCAGGCAGTACGCCGACTACGTCACGCTGGACGAGCTTTACGCGCAAAGTGACATTATCACGCTGCACACGAACGCCACGGCGAAGAACCACCACCTCATCAACGCCGGCGCCCTTGCAAAAATGAAAGACGGCGTGCTGCTCGTCAACACGGCGCGGGGCACGCTCATTGACCCCGACGCGCTGATCGCCGGGCTGGAAAGCGGCAAGATCGGCGGTGCGGGCCTCGACGTCATTGAGGATGAGACCGGTATTTACTATTACAACCGCATGGGGCAGGCCATCCCGAACCGCGAACTGAACCTGCTGCGCAGCTATCCCAATGTCATTGTCAGCCCGCACACGGCGTTTTACACCGACGTCAATGTCGCCAGCATGGTGCAGAGCCCGTTTGAGGCGCTGGACGCCTACGCCCACGGCCAGCCCTACGCCGGTGAGGTGCAGCTGTGATGCCAGCCGTTGAGCCGGGCCGCTGCGGCGAACACTGGGACGACTGCCCGCGGCTGGCGGCAGGGGACCGCTTTGACTTTGCCTGTGCGGGCTGCGGCGACTGCTGCCGCCAGAGGCGCGATTTGGTGCTGTCGGGGTATGACCTCTACCGCATTGCGCGGCGGCTTAGCTTGCCGCCCCGTATCGTGGCGGCGGCGTTCTGCAAAAGCTACCTTGCGCCTGAAAGCTGCCTGCCTGCCCTGCGCCTGACGCCGGACCCCAAAACCGGCAACTGCCGCTTTTTTGAGGGCAGCGCCTGCACCGTCCACGCCGCGCGCCCGCTGGCCTGTGCGCTCTACCCGCTGGGGCAGAGCATCGACACAGTGACAGCGCAGACGGAATATTACGTCCAGACGCCGCTTTGTGGTGCACGGGCAGGGGAGGCACGGACGCTGCAGGACTATCTGCAGGATTCCGCCGTGCTGGACCGCGCGGGGGTGGATGCCCGCTGGGCCATCGTCTGCACGCAGCTTTCCCACCAGTTACAGGCCGCGGGCGGCGCGGATAACCCCCGCTTCTCCGCCGCTGTCAGGCGTATGGAGCGTGCCCTCTACTACGACTACGAGCTCAACGACGACTTCTACCCGCAGTTTTGTCAAAACATAGAAATTTTAGTGCCGCTTTTGGACAGGATGCTGTAAAAAACAGCTTTGTAGGGAGCGGTCTTGACCGCTCCGTGCAGCTCTGCGGCAGAAACCAACGCCCTGGAGGGGTCAAGACCCCTCCCTACAAAATTTCCCGTAAATTGTCGGATGCGGGTAAATAGACGCCTTGTAGGGGAGACATTCATGCCTCCCGTGCACCTTCCCACCGTCGCCAACGCCCCGGGAGAGACAAATCCCTCCCCTACAAAACAACAACAAAAGCGCTGTGACCTTTTCAAACAGTCACAGCGCTTTTCCTATATTGCTTTGTAGGGGCCGCACATGTGCGGCCCGCAGCCTGAAGATAACCGCCCATCTGCGGGAAAGCCGCGGGCTGGGCATGCCCGGCCCTACGTGTAAATCAGCAGATAAAGAATCCGCCTCTGCCGCCGCAGCAGCACCAGCTCAAAATATTGCACACCAATAAATACATCCAGAACGACAGACAGAAAGACCCCGGGCTGCCGCTGGGCTGGGCGTAGGGCTGCTGGTAGCTTGTGTAGCTGCGGCCCGGGCTTTGCAGCTGATCCAGCAGGTTTTGATAAGCGTAGTTGTTTGGCTCCATCGAGACCGCCGTCCGGGCCTCCTCCTGCGCGCGGATGTTGTTGCCAAGCCCCTGATTGGCCAGCGCGGCGTAGTAGTGCCACTGGGCCGTGCGGTTGGCAGTGGGGATGCCGTTCATGGTGTTCAGGGCTTCCTCATAAAATCCGCTGCGGATGTAGTTGGCTGCGGCGCGCAGTTCGGGGCTTTCCTGGCCGGTGGTGTAGGTCTGGCGCGCCCCGCCGGAGGTGCTGTAATACCCAAACCCGAACGGTCCAAAGCCGAACCCGGCCCCGCTGAACGGGTCCTGATACTGCTGGCTGTAGCCGCTCTGGCTGCTGCCATAGCGCTGCCCGCCAGCACTGTAAGACGCCCCGCCGCCCTGCTTGGTGCGCATGATCTCGCTGTAAGCGGCCTGTACCTCTTTAAAGTGCTCCTCCGCCGACGGGTCATCGGGGTGCAGGTCGGGGTGGTACTCCTTGCATTTTTTGCGGTAGGCTTTTTTAATCGTTTCGTCGTCGGCACTGGGGGTGATGCCTAATACACTGTATGGATCAGTCATGGCGCTTTGCCTCCCTGTGCTTGCGTACCAGCGCGTATTTGCTCCACACGCCGGAATAGATCGTGTTGTACAATAGCTTCCCCTCCGGGGTGTCCTTTAAAATCGGCAGCATCTCAAACTGCTGTGCGCAGCGGCCCATCTGCTGGGTCAAAAGCTCGTGGCAGCGCTGCTCATAGGCGGCGGGCGGCAGCTCGTCCGCCAGCTGCTGCAGGGCGTTGAACTGCCCGCGGCGGCTGTCCTTTTCCAGATCGTCGTAGGCGTCCATCAGGTAGATGAACGCCCCCAGCCCATTGCCCATGCCGCGCAGCGCCGGGGCCCAGATGTCGTCGCGGCAGGCGAACACCTCGCCCAGCAGTGCGCCAAAGGCGTTGCACAGCGCGTCCAAATCGTGGCTGCCGGCGCTTTCCAGCGCGTTCAGCCTGTCCAGCTGTGCGGCCATGGTCTGCAGCTGGCGCGGCCAGCGCTCCCGCAGGGCGGGCAGGCTTGGCTCCAGCTTTTGCGCCTGCGTCAGACTGGCGCGGCGGTGATCGTCCTGCCAGTCATCGAGAAAGTTGTAGTACGCCAGCGCGGCGGTCATGTCGGCGGCGTAGTCTAGCAGTTCGTTGTCCGCGCGGGGGCGCTTTTTCAGTGGGTGGGGCACGCAGCGGCCCTCGGAAAAGGCTGTGGGCGTGTCATACAGTGCTGTCAGCAGAATGGCGACAAACGCCATGTCATAGCTTAATGCCAACTGTCCGGTGCGTCCGTAGCGGCGGCCCAGCGTCCGGCACAGCCCGCAGTAGTAAGCCTGGTAGCGGTCCATCTCGGCGTCTGCCAGGCCCTTACGGTAAAGCGTAACATATCCGAACATCGCGCGTCAACTCTTTTTGATGAACTGATGGCCGCACTTCGGGCAGGTGATGCTGATCTTGCCGCGCCCGCGGGGCACGCGCAGCTGCTGGCCGCACTGGGGGCAGCGGTAATAGTGATAGTCCTTGCGCTGCTTGAACCGCACATGCTGCTTGCCAAACCAGGTGGTAACGCGGTTCTGGTAGGAGAGATATTTGAGGTTTTCACTGTACCGCTTGCGGGTGTTGCGGCTCAAAATGCGGAAATAGCTGTAGACGATGGCCGCCAGCCCCAGCCAGTACAGCACCGGCGACACCCACGCGCCGATGACAATAAGGATAAGCGACGAAATACACAGGAAACCGCCGAACTGGTCGAACCCATATCGGCCCGCCATAAACCGCTGAAACCAGCCTTTCATGTAAAAACCACCTTTTCGCGGCAAAGCCGCATTGTTTTCATCGTACTATTATGGCACACAAATATGGGCAAATCGTGAACAAGCGGGGAATAGAGTTTGAACAAAAGCGGGTTTAAAGTGAATCAGAGAAATAATCACTGTCAATGCGCTTGATTTGGTACACCTTCTGCACAGACACGCCCAAGCCGCACTCAATCATCAAGGAAGTGAGCTTTTGCCCGTCGACTAGAATAATATGCTGTGCATCGGCGTACTCTTTGGCTCCCTTGGAAAATTTAGCAGTTGTAATGAAAAGCCCTTTTTCCACACGGGGCGGGCCCATCATGGCACCGAAAAATTTTTGAATCTCCGGCTTGCCGATGGTAACATCGGGGTTCCAACGTTTAGCCTGGATGTAAATCAGATTGAAGCCGAGTTTGTCCTCATGTATAACACCGTCAATGCCGTCGTCACCACTGGACTTTGTCTTGAAGCCATCGCCGTAATCCATGGCTTTCATCAAGTCAACGACCAGTTGCTCAAAAAATACAGGCGTCTGCTGCATGATTTCGGCAAGCAGGTCATCAGCCAGAGTATCATTGATTGTTTTGTGAAGGGCATCCATCTGCTCTTCGGGAGTTTGCGTATCAGATGGTGTGATGCTTGCAGTGTCGTTTGCGGTATCTACATCGTCAGTCCTGTTTACGAACGCAGCGAAAGATGGATAATTGCTCTCCAAAAATTCGTTTGTGATGGCGACGTCACTGTGAAGAAGTGTGCTCCCGGCTGTAGTGATGATGTAGGTGCCTCGTTTGGGTGAATCTACAAGTCCGGCCTTTTTTAGATAGGTCTTTGCCCAATTCAACCGATTGGCAAACGTAGTCTGCCGCTGGCTCGGCAGCTGCTCAGCTAAATCTTCCGGGGAAAGCTGAAGAATATTTGCTACAGTAGAGGCAACTTCTTTAGCAGTATGAATTTTTCCATCGCTGATTGCGGTAAGGAAGGGGTCATATAGTTCGTTGTACTTAGGTATCGCCATTTTACATCTCCACTTCTTTTATCCGCGCGTCAGCTTCACCACGCACTCCACGTGCTTCGTCCTCGGGAACAGATCCACCGGCTGGACCTCCACGGCTTTATACCCGTGCTCGGTCAGCCACTTGGCATCCCTTGCCGCTGTTGCGGCGTTGCAGCTGACCATGACCACGGTCCGCGGGGCCATCTCGGCAATGGCGGTCAGGGTCGCTTCGTCGCAGCCCTTGCGGGGCGGGTCTACGACGATCACGTCGGGACGCGCACCCTCGGCAGCGAGCTGGGCGGCGGCTGCACCGGCATCCTGACAGCGGAAGTCCGCTCTGTCCGCGTCCAGTCCCAGCCGCGCGGCAGTCTCCTTCGCGCCCTCGACAGCCTGCGGCACGACCTCAACGCCGACTAAGCGCTTGCAGTCCGCCAGCATCGAAAGCCCGATCGTGCCCATGCCGCAGTACAGGTCCAGCAAAAAATCGTCCGGCTTCAGCCCGGCGTACTCCCGCGCCTTGGCGTAGAGCACCTCGGCGGCGGGGGTGTTGACCTGGTAAAATTCATGCACACCCATCCGCAGCGGTACACCGGCCAGCGTGTCCTCAATGACGCCGGGACCCAGCACGGTGCGGGTCCTGCGGCCCAAAATCACGTTCGTCCGCTCACTGTTGCGGTTGACCAAAATTGTCGTTAAGGCAAACTCTTTTTGCAGTGTGGCGCAAATTTCCGCCTCGTTCGGCAGGCCGTTGCCGTTTACCACAAAGCACAAAAGCCGCTGCCCGCTGTGCCAGCCCTGACGCATGTACAAATGGCGCACGCGGCCCGTGTGGGTCTCCTCGTTGTAGGCGGTGATGCCGTTCTCCTCCAGCAGCGCACAGGCGCGGGCGGCCAGCTCGTTCATCCACGCGGGCTGCAGTTTGCAGTCGGTGCAGGCCACAGTGCGGTGGCTGCGCCCGGCAAAAAAGCCGGTCACAATATGCCCGTTCTCGTCGGTGCCCACGGGCAGCTGGACCTTGTTGCGGTAGCGGTCCGTGTCGGGTGCGCCCAGCACGTCCGGCACCGGTACGTCCAGCTTGCCCAGCCGCGCAAAGGCGTCCCGTACAAACTGGGTCTTGGCGGCGCACTCGGCCTCATAGCTGATATGCCGCAGCCCGCAGCCGCCGCAGGGGCCGGCCACCGGGCAGTCCTGCCTGACGCGGCCCGGCCCGGCAGTCAACAGCTTCTCCACGCGGCCAAAGGCATAGGTTTTCATCGGCTTGACAATGCGCACCTCGGCCACGTCGCCGGGGGCGGTCAGCGGCACAAAAACGGCCTGACCGTCCTTGTGGGCCACGCCGTTTCCGTCATTGGAGAGCGCTTCGATCTCCAGAGTAATGATCTGATTTTTCGTAAAAGGCATGTCTGCTCCTTATAAATAGTGCGGGAAATGTTACGGGTTGATGGCCTGCGGTGCGGCAGGACCCTCCTTCTCCAGCGTGGCCAGGTACTTGCTCGGCGGCACGCCCTTGACCTTTTTGAACACGCGGGAAAAATAGAACTGGTCAAAAAAGCCCACAGATACGGCAATTTCCGCAATCGAAAGGCTGGAATTCTTCAACAGGCTGCACGCCTCGCTGATGCGGTAGCTTGTCAGGTAGTCAATGGGACTCTGCCCGACGTTCGACATGAACACGCGGTACAGGTGGCTGCGGCTGACGCCGACGGCCTTGGCAATATCGTCCACCGAAATATCATGCGAGTAGTTGAACTGGATATACTTGATGGCGGCCAGCACGTACTGGCTGCTGGACGAGCCCACGTTGGGCATCGCCTCGCGGGCCTCCTTCATCAGGTGCGCCATAAAGATATACAGATAGCCCGTCATCAGGGCCTCGCACTGCGGCTCCGGCCCGCGGGACAGGTAGATGTTGTACAGCGCCTCCCGCACGGTCTGCGGGTCCTTGCAGTGGTGTACGGGGTGCGCGTCGGAGAACGGCGTCTGCTGCACCAGCTTGTTGGCACACGCGCCGTTGAAGCCGACCCAGTAGTACTCCCACGGGTCAGTCTCGTCGGCGGCGTAGGTGATGAGCTGGTTCGGTTTGGCCAGGAACAGATCGCCCTCCTGCAGCGTGTGCGAGGCCCCGTTGACCTGATACACACCCTTGCCCGCCACCACCAGATGGATCAGGTAGTGGTCGCGCACGCCGGGGCCCCAAGTATGGCCCGGCTGGCAGTATTCATGCCCGCAGTTAAAAATCGAGAGCTCAACGTTGTCGGTGTAGCTCTGCTTGTAGGATTGCTTCATCTCATTGATGGTCATGGCGGCACCTCGCTCGTGTGATATTTTCATTATACCAAGCTATTCATCAAAAGTCCATAAAAGAGGCGGAAAAAATGTTTGCTTTTTTTGCAGGATTTGCTATACTGAAAACAAGAAACCCGCAGAGAGCCGCTCCTTTGGCTGTCTGCCTAAAAACATAAGGCTCAATTTGTGCATATCTACGAAAAGAGCCGCCCGACAGGAAAGGTGAGTGGAATCATGGCAAATACCATTGAACTCAAACAGCAGATCGCACAGGGCGAATACGACGCCGCCTTTGCCAAGCTGTACGGTGCAGACGCCGTGCAGGAGCAGCGCAAGCGCTATACCGACCTGATCGACGAATTTGAAAAGAAATACGGCACCAACCGCACGGTGCGCCTCTATTCCGCCCCGGGCCGCACCGAGATCGGCGGCAACCACACCGACCACAACAACGGCGTGGTGCTGGCAGGCTCTGTCAACCTGGATATGGTGGCCGTCGTCTCCCCGAATGAGGAAAATATCATCCGCGTCAAGTCCCTGGGCTTTGACAAAATTGACGATGTCGATGTCACCAACCTCGTCCCGCAGCCGTGCGAGGCCGAGCACTCCGCGTCCCTGATCCGCGGCGTCGCCAAGGGCATCGTGGATGCAGGCGGCAAGGTGGGCGGCTTTGACTGCTACACCACCAGCAACGTGCTGCGCGGCTCCGGTCTGTCCAGCTCCGCAGCCTTTGAGGTCTGCATCGGTGCCATCCTGCGCGGCGAGTACAACAACAATGACATGGAGAAGTTCGACCAGGTCAAGATCGCCCAGATCGGCCAGTATGCCGAGAATGTGTTCTTCGGCAAGCCCTGCGGTCTGATGGACCAGACCGCCTGCGCCGTCGGCGGCGTTATCACCATCGACTTCAAGGACCCGGCCCACCCGGTGGTCGGCCAGACGGTCATCGACCTGGCGAAGCACGGCTTTGTCATGTGCATCAGCGATACGAAGGGCAGCCACGCCGACCTGACCGACGACTATGCCGCCATCCGCCGTGAGATGGAGAGTGTGGCCGAGCAGTTCGGCAAAAAGGTCCTGCGCGAGGTCGATGAGGACGAGTTCTACAAGGCTCTGCCCAAGCTGCGCAAGGCCGTGGGGGACCGCGCCGTCGTGCGTGCGATGCACTTCTACAACGACTGCTGCCGCGCCGCCCAGCTCTGCGACGCCGTGCGCGAGGACGATTTTGAAACGTTCCTGCGCCTGATTATCGAGGGCGGTCACTCCAGCTTTGAGTTCAACCAGAACGCCTACAGCATCAAGAACCCGAAGGAGCAGGGCGTGCCTGTGGCCTTGGCCCTGAGCCAGCGCGTGCTGAATGGCCGCGGCGCGTGGCGTCTGCAGGGCGGCGGCTTTGCCGGCACCATTCAGGCGTTTGTGCCCGTTGACCTGCTGGACGCCTACAAGGCCGCCATCGACGGTTGCTTCGGCGAAGGCAGCTGCCACGTCCTGAACATCCGCAACTACGGTGCCGTGCCCGTGACGCCGGATATGTGAGCGCATAAAAGAGTGCAAATAAAGCCGCAGCTGTGCAGAAAACGCATAGCTGCGGCTTTTTGTGCTTTTTTAATATCATCGTGCGGTAGGGGCCGGGCATGCCCGGCCCGGCGGTGTATGGCAGACGGGCGTATGCGGGAAAGCTGCGGGCCGGACATGTCCGGCCCCTACGCCGCTGCCTTGTCTCAATCCAGCAGATTCGTCATGCTTTTCAGGCTGACACCCAGCGTGGACGCATTATGTAAAAGCGCGGACGTGGCCGGGGGCAGGATGCCCATGGCGCCCAGGACGATGAGGGTGCTGTTGAAGCTCATGATAAAGCGGTAGTTGCTCCTGGTGCGTTTCTGCAGGCCGTTGGCGATGGACTTCAAGATCACCAGCTCGCGCAGGCTGTCGGCGGCAATCGTGACGTCGGCGATTTCCCGGGCAATGGCCGCGCCGTCGCTGATGGCAATGCCGACGTCGGCGGCGGACAGGGCGGGGGAGTCGTTGATGCCGTCGCCCAGCATGATGACGGTGTGCCCGGCGGCCTTCTCCTGCTCGACAAAGTTGGCCTTGTCCTCGGGCAGGACCTCGGCATAGTAGTGGTCCACGCCGACCTGCTTTGCAATGACCGACGCGGTGCGGTCATTGTCGCCGGTCATCATGACGGCCTTGCGAATGCCCAGGCCGCGCAGCTGTTTCAAAACCTCGGAGGCTTCCTCGCGCAGCGGGTCGGCGATGCAGATGACACCGGCCAGCACACCGCCGATGGCCAGATACAGGTGGGAATATTCCGGCGGCAGCGCGTCGAATTTGCCGCACTCGTTCGTCGGAATATAGCAGCCCTCGTCCTCAAAGACAAAGTGCTGGCTGCCGATAACGGCCTTCTCGCCGCCGATCTGGCTGGCAATGCCGTGGGCGACGACGTACTGCACCTCGCTGTGCATCTCGTCGTGGCGGATGCCCTTTGCGGCAGCGGCCTGCACGACGGCGTTCGCCATCGAGTGGGGGTAGTGCTCCTCCAGACAGGCCGCGATCTGTAAAACCTCGTCCTCGGTGCGGGTGCCGAACGGCACGACCTGCACAACGGTGGGCGTCGCGTGGGTCAGCGTGCCGGTCTTGTCAAAGACGATGGTATCGGCGTTGGCCAGAGCCTCCAGATATTTGCCGCCCTTGACCGTGATATGGTAGCTGCCGCACTCACGCATGGCGGACAGCACGGCCAGCGGCATCGACAGCTTGAGCGCACAGGAAAAATCGACCATCAGAATCGAGATCGCACGGGTCGCGTTGCGGGTCAGCGCGTAGGTCACGGCGGTGCCTAGCAGGCTGTACGGGACCAGCTTGTCGGCCAGCGCGGCGGCGCGGGTCTCGCTGGCGGATTTCAGCTTCTCGGAGTTCTCAATCATTTTGACGATCTGGTCGTAGCGCCCGTTGCCGGCCTGCTGCTCGACGGTCACGGTGATCTGGCCCTCCTCGACGACGGTGCCCGCGTAGACGACGGCCCCCTCGCTCTTGCGGACGGGCTCGGCCTCGCCGGTCAGGGACGCCTGGTTGACGCTGGCCTCGCCGTCCAGCACCCTGCCGTCCAGCGGGATGACGCTGCCGGTGTGCACGACGATGGCGTCGCCCGCGCACACCTGCGAGATCGGCACAAGGACCTCGCCCTCGGCGGTCTGCTGCCAGACGCGGTCCACGTTCAGCGACATGCAGCGGGCCAGGTCGCCCAGCGATTTCTTGCGGGTCCATTCCTCCAGCAGCTCGCCCAGGCGCAGCAGGAACATGACGGAGCCTGCCGTGCCGAAATCGCCGCGCAGCATCGACACGCCGATGGACAGCGCGTCGAGGACCTCGACCTCGAGCTTGCGGCGGAAAACGCACCGCAGGCCGCGGAAAATATAGGGCACGCTGCGCACCAGCGTGTAGACCATGCGCAAGGGTGCTGGCAGGAACAGCTTGCGCGCAAGGTGGAAGATCGTCATATTGACGAGCTTTTCCTGATATTCGCGGTTGACGGCGCGGGGGCTGTTGGCGGGCACCTCGGCCAGGGCCTCTGTGTCAAAGCGGAAGGCCGCCAGACCCCTGACGATGCCGGCGCGGCTCTCGGTATAGACGATGACGACGTCACAGGTGCGCTCATACACGGCGGCGGTGTGCACGCCGGGCAGGCTGGTCAGATAGTCCTGCAGCTGGTCCGCCTCGGCCAGCGACATGCGCGGCTTACGGAGATGCAGGCGGATGCGCCCGCGGCTCTCATGCAGAATATTCCATTTCATAATTACTCTCCCGGTAAATAAAAAAGGCTTCCCCCGAGGGGGAAGCTGCCGCCAACGGCGGGCG
>ENA-ORRU01001940-ORRU01001940.1-human-gut-metagenome-genome-assembly--contig:-NODE-1940-length-11548-cov-4.291656_pt1 | contig 11548 bp, 7 predicted proteins | sample MGYA00242184_ERZ509151 | MGnify/ENA primary metagenome ERZ509151 (study PRJEB26280, sample SAMEA2338667) | human gut metagenome | biome: human gut; feature: human-associated habitat; material: faeces... | reverse complement strand
AGGAGGATTTCACAATGAAATCTAAACAAATTATTATTATGCTCTTATCAGTTTTAGTTTTTGCTTTTGCTTCTTGTAAAAGTAATGAAAATCCAGAAGGTGGCGGAAGCGCTCCATTTAAAGTTTCCTCTATAGTAGGAACTTGGAGTGGAGAAGGCGTTAGTTTTACTATCGACAATAATGGAAATGTAAAAATGACTATGGCGGACGGAATATCTGTAGATAAATCTTTTCAAATACCAGAAGCAGATTGGAATTCCGAAAAAACAGAATATACAATAAAAGGAGATGGTGTAGGACTTACAGGTGCAAGTATTACATTTAAAAGCGCTACATCTGGAACTGCTACAAGCGCTGCTGGCACTACTGACATCAAAAAACAATAATAATAACATTTTAATTTAAAACTGACAAAATTGATAAGACAAAAGGCATCGTATTTTAATGCAGTGTCTTTTTTTATTTTTGATTGACTTGCTTTCTTACGAAAGCTTGTAATAACTAATTTGATAGAAAAAAGAATAAGAATTTCTTCAAAATTACTAAATCAATATAATTTATAAATAAAAAATAAAACTCTTTTTACCATCGCATAAAAAATATGTTAAGTATTATAATCCCTTATTATAGAATTTATAATTCTTTCATTTCATATCATAGTAATCTATTTTATAAAACTAAATATTAGTATTCGTTATCTCTTCTTTAGGTATTTGCGTCTCTGGAATTTTTATTAATCTTAAATCAAACATTATCATAAACATACAAGGCAAAAATATGAGAGTAAGCAAAGAAGAAAATAAAAGTCCATAAGCCAAAGCCATAACTATAGGTATAATCAAATCGGCTCTTCCGCCAATTCCGTAAACCGTAGGAAGAAGTCCGACAACCGTAGTAATCGTAGTTAAAAATACGGGACGAAGCCTCTGTTTAGAACCGTCAACTATAGCCTTTTTGATTCCTTTTTTTCCGCCTTCTACTCCTCTGTCTATAATATTATTTATCACATCGACAAGTATTATTCCGTTATTAACGACTACTCCCGCAAGTCCTACTATTCCGACTATTCCCATAAACGATAAAGGCATACGATGAAGCGCAAAGCCAAGCAAAACTCCAATAAGTCCGAAAGGAATAATTATCATAATCATTATAGGTTGAATAAATCTATTTAATTGTAATAATAATATTATATAAACAAATATAAAAGCCATAGCAAAACTAAATAATAATTGCTTTAATGCTTTTACCGTTTCTTTTGCCTCTCCTCCAAAATCTAATTTTAATCCTCTATATTCTCTGCTAAAATTTTTAAATCTTTCGCTTACTGCATTCATAACCTGTTGAGAAGTATTTTGTCCGTATTCTATATCCGCCGTTATCGTTATCGTTCGCTCTCCGTTATAATGTTTCAAAGTTGAAAGTCCATTTGTAATTTGAATGGTGGCGAGATTTTCAAGATATATAAGTCTGTTTTGTTGATTTGGTATTAAAAGTTTATTCAAATATTCTGTGTCGTAAGTATATTGTTTATCAAACATAACTCTAAAATCTAATTTATTTTCAAGCTCTTGAATATAAGTCGCAACCGTTCCCGTATAAGCCGCTCTCACTTGGCTTGCAACCGTAGAAACATTTACTCCAAGTTGAGCGATTTTATCATAATCAAATAATATTCTTAATTCGTCCTTTCCGATTTTATCGTCATCGTCAATATTTATAACGCCATTAATTGTAGCCAAATAATCTCTTATTTCAGTTTTTGCTTTTTTAGCAAGCTCCGTATTATTTCCAACTATTTTAATATTTACCGCATCGCCAGGGTTGACATTGCCTTTTGTATTTATAGTAAACACGGGAACATTATCTCTTATATCGGTTTTGTCAATCGCTTCGTTTATAAGAGAAACTAAATCATCAGCCGTTCTTTTTCTTTCTGCGGCAGGCACTAAATAAACCATTATTCCCGCAAGACTTCCTTTTTCTTCAGAAATAATATCCTGGTCAACCTGTTGTCCTACAAGAGTGTATAAAGCTATTAATTCTTCGGGTTTTATTACGGAAGAAATTACATCTTCTATTTTTGATATTTGCTCGGTTGTAATATCTTTTGCGCTTCCAATAGGAGTTTCTATATTTATTACTATAGTGTCCGCGCTTGTATCGTATATAAGCACGAAATTTTTAAAACTATTTTGAGCTAAAAATATCGAACCTATAAGCAAAACTATAAAAGCGGATATAACCAAATATCTTAAATGAAGTAATTTTTCCAACATAAATCCGTAAGGAATTTTCATTTTATCAAATAATTTATCCTTATCAAAATCTAAAGGATTTTTAAATTTACTTTTCTTTTTCTTCGGTTTATAGTTTCTATATTTGTCTTCTTTATCTTGCAATTGATTTGGAAGTAAAAGAGTAGCTTGAATTAAACTAATTAATAAAGTAAATATAACGATTTTAGGAAATATATTTAATATTTTTCCCATAATACCGCTTATTGTAAGCAAAGGAAAAAACGCCGCAACGGTAGTTAAAGTCGATACAAGCATAGGCATAATAACATCGCTTACTGCAAGCCGAGTCGCTTCAAGTCCTTTATAACCCATTTGTTTAAAGTTAAATATATTTTCAGAAACTACGATAGAGTTATCGACAATCATACCTAAAACCGTAATAACCGCGGCTAAAGACATTGTATTAAATGTTATTCCCGTAGCTCTCATGTATATTAAACAGGAGAACATTGTTATAACCATTCCTAAACTTGTAAATATTGCGCTTTTGAAATCTAAAAATATTATAAGGGCTATAAATATGATTATAAATCCTTGAACCAAATTTGAAGTGACTATTTTTAATAAAGAATTAATAGTTCTCGAATTATCTCCCATAACGGTTATTTGTATATTATCGGGAACTAAATCGGCGTTTTCTTTTAAATATTTATTTACTTCTTCAATAGTTTTTATAATATCCGCATTTTCATTTTTTACAACATCCAAAGAATAACCCGAAGCTTTATTTACTCTCATAAGAACATTTTTTTCTTTAAAGCCCATACTAACCGAAGCTATATCTTTAACTCTAACTCTCTGCCCGTTGAAAGTGGACCTTATAATAACATTTTCCGCTTCTTTTGGATTAGTAAATTCTCCGTAAGTTACTATGGTTTGTTCTTTTCCTTTATTTTCTATATCTCCTCCCGTAGCTCTCACATTTCTTATGCTTAAAGAATTAACTATATCGCTTAAAGAAATATAATTTTGTTGAAGTTTTATAGGGTCGGCATATATATGAATTTCTGGGTCCGTTCTTCCCGATATTCTTATCTCTGAAACTCCGTCCAATCTAACAAGTTCATTTTCTAATCTCTTACTTACATCAAATAATTCTCTTTCATCTCCTTCCATTCCTTCTTTGAAATGCACTCCCAAAGTATAAATTGACATATTAGCTGGATTCAAATCATAAGTTGTAACTTCTTCAACATCCGAAGACAAATCGGGAACATTTTGCATTTGTCTAAATATTTTATCTTTAACGGGTTGTCTATTAGGCAAACTCTCGTCAAGTTTTACCATTATTATAGCGATATTTTCAATTATTGTGGTTTGATATTCGTCTATTCCCGCTATTCCTTGTAATTGTTCTTCTATCGGAATAACTGCATTTTGTTCGACATCTAAAGGCGTAGCTCCAGGATAAGTCACCGCTATAAGCATTCTATCCAAATCGGTTGAAGGAAACGATTCTTTTTGTAAATTAAAATAAGAATAAGCTCCTACAAATAAAACCGCCATTACTATTATATTAACAAGCATTGTTTTTTTCGCAAAAAATACTATAATTTTTTCCATTTATTAATTTTCTCCTTAAAATCTATCTTCTCTAATTATTTTTTTAATCTATATATTCCATTGCAAGTAAACTTCTATAATCGAATATTGTCGTTATAAATTCGTATTGTAAATTGAGTAATTGCGTTTGAGAGGTTGCAAGCTCTAATCTCGAAGTTAGCAAATCGTCAACCTCCACTCTGCCTTGTTCTAATTTTTGCATTTGAGTTGCAATTCTCGAATTTAACGCTCTTATCTGCGCTCTCTTGCTTGATATTAAATTTTTATAAGCGTTGAATCTCGATATATAAGTTTGCAATTGAGTATTATAATCTTTTTCAAGTTTTTCGTATTGAGCTATTACTCCATATAAAGAATTTTCAGCCATTTTATATTGCGCTTTATTAGCTCTGTCGCCAATCGGATAAGAAAATTGCAATCCTGCGAAAAAGTCGACATTAGTCATACTTCCAAAAGACTTAAAATAACCCGAAGTATTTGGAGTAATGCCGTTTAAGTTTACGCTTCCGACTATAGACAAATCGGGCAAATTTCCGCTTTTCATAGCCTCTAAAGTATATTCCGCTCTTAATTTTGATTGATATGCTATCTCTCCGTTTATACTGTCTGCAAAAGTCACTTCTTCCATTTCCATATTATTTCCCAAATCAATATAAGCATCCCAAACTGCATGGTCGGGACTATAATTTGTTATATCGGGAATAAAAAAAGCTATCGTTGTTAAAAGACTGTCTAAATAAACTTTATTTTGAGCGAAAGAATCGCTATAAATCATAGTTTGAGTTCTTGCATTTTGATAAGAGTCATTATCTATAAGCCCGCTTTGATATCTCGCGCTCATTTGATTTTCAAAAGCTCTCGCCGTTATATACATGCTTCTATAATACGATAATAATTTTTCATACATTATCCATTGATAATAAATTTTTTGATAAGACGCCAATACTGAAGAATCGTCTAATATTCTTTGAAGTTTTGCAATCGTTAGAGAATATTCCGCATTTTTTATTGGGTATTTATCTAACGCTCCGAAAAAATTTCTTAATAAAGGTTGAGAAACTTCTATAGTAAGCGAAGGATAATAATGTTGAGCTTTTATACTATCTCCGTTATGATAATATAATTTTCCGTCTAAATATGAATTATGCGTCAAATTAACCGACCATGTAGTTCCGCTATATGGAATTAAACTGCCTACTCCGATTCCCGCTCTTATTCCCGTAGCTTCCGCCGATTTTCCGCCTAAAGACGATGATAAAGTTCCGCTTCCATAAGTTCCAATCGCTCCAAGTTGCGCCGTTAAATTTACATCGCCCGAACTTTTTGCGCTCAAAAGATTCATCTCGGCATTTGTTTCCGCAACGGCGTTTATTTTCATTTCGGGTATCAAATCTCTTATAGCTTCCATATATGAAGAATAACTTACCGTATTTGTAGCTCCGTTTGAATTCGATTGAGCGTATAGATGCATACTCAAAAATATTGACAAACAAACTACAATTTTTATCGATTCTAATTTTATTAATTTTTTTAATTCTGTCATTAATTCTCCTTGATTGTTATTTTCTATTTCTTTTTTATCTCTTTATTTTTTATTTTGCTTCCCATTAAAAATAATATCGTTTTATAAATTGTTTCTACCAAATCGTCTAATTTTGTTTCCAAATCAATTTTATACTCTCCTTTTTTATTGTAGTATCTTGTTAAAATTAATTCCATTCCTATACCTCTCATTATGCCCGTTATTTGAAAATATATAAGCAAAGAATCTGCAACGGGATTAAAATATTTCGCTTTTATTTTATCGTCCAAATAAGCAAACAATTCGTTAAACCAATAATTTGGGTTCATGTTGGAATTTTCTTTGCCCGTGTATTTTTTTATTCTTTTTTTATCGTTAATAAGAATAGGAAACAATTCAAAAAATATTTTTCCATATTCTTTCTTATATTTAAAAAAGTAATTTGTAAATTCTTTTAAGAATTCAAATATAACTTTTTTAGGATTATTATAATTTTCGTTTATTATATCTTTTGGATTTATCAAAATTTTGTCTCTGTTAATCAAAGAAATTATAATATCGTCTATATTAGAATAATATTTATAAAATCCTCCATGACTTAATTTCGATTCTTTTATTATATCTTTCATACTAACCATATATGACGGTTTTTTGGAAAATACTTTTAAAGCGGCGTCAAGTATTATTTTTCTTTTATTATCAAAATATTCTTTGCTTACTTTTGGCATTTCAAATCTCTTTTATTATATTTAACTATAACCAATATTTTATAAAAAAATAAAATGACATATATGTCGTTTTTATTTAGGAATTGATTTTATATAGCATTAAAAATATTGTCAATATGAAAAATAAAAAATATTGTAATTCAAATATAATTTAAATTTTGACAAATAAAATTATTCTGTTATAATATTGTTATGATTAAAAAAGATTTTATTGTATTAAACGACTATTTTATGCGTTTTCTTTTGGCAAAAGAAGATAGTCAAAATATTTTGAAAGATTTAATTAATTCCGTTAGAATTGACGCGGGACAAGAACCTTTTGAAGAAGTGATTATTCTTAATACATTCAACTTGAAAGAATCAATAAACGGTAAAGAAAGTATTGTTGATGTGAGAGCGAAAACTAAAAACGGCGAAACTGTAATAATAGAAATTCAAAGAGCAGGAAATAAGGCTTTTATTTATCGAGGAATTTATTATTGGGCAAAAAGTTATGCTGCGAATTTGAAGAAAAGTAAAAAATATGATGATTTAAATCCTGTGATAAGTATAAACATAGTCGATTTTAATTTAACGGAAAATAAAGACAAACCGCATAGTTGCTATTTTATAAAAGAATTCGACACTAACGAAATATTAACAAACCATTTTGAAATGCACTTCCTTGAATTAAAGAAATTTAATGAACAATCAAAATTATACGAACCGCTTTCAGATTGGTTTAAATTTTTAAGTATAAAAGAAAATTTGGAGGATAAAATGAAAGTATTAGTTGAAAAAAATCCTATAATGAAAGAGATTTACGATAAGTATAACAATTTTGTAAAAGACGATAATTTAACCGAAGGCTATACCGAGTGGGAAGAGAATTATTTTAAAATGCTAACTTTAAGCGAAGAGAGATTGCAGGGAAAACTTGAAGGAATTAAAGAAGGCATAAAAGAAGGAATTGAAAAACGAAATTATACCATTGCAAAATCAATGAAAAAAGAAAATATTGATATAGAAACTATTAAACGAATAACAGGATTAACTATAAAAGAAATTGAAAAATTATAAATTCCACTTCTTTTTTAATTTTAATACAAATAAAAAACAACGGACGAAGTTTTAACCTCGCCCGTTTAACTTGAAAGTTTAAAATTATATTTATATTATTAATGGCAATTTTAAACTAAAATAAATATTATTTGGATATTTTAGTTCCTTTAAATAAGCAGTCGTCTACACTACTTTTAGTTTTACTTTTAAAAGTTATTTCTAAAGTTGAAGAATCGTAATAATAAACTATACTAATATCTTTATAACCATTATCATTATCTTTTTCGACTATCGCCTCAGATTTAATATTTTTTCCATCTTTGATTGTTTTCTTCCATTTTGAAATATCAAAATCAAAACGCTTCCCTCCATCCCCTAAAGCCATGCCTTCTATTTTAGTAGTATTTCCGACTGTAGAAACTTTAGTATCGTCACTAGTATCATGCCATTCATTCCAAACATTATCGTCTCTATATGTTCCTGCAGGTGGAGGGAAATTTCCAGTTTCGGTAGTTTCAGTTCCGCCGCCCGTTCCAGAGCTTCCACCCGTTCCAGAGCTTCCACCCGTTCCAGAGCTTCCACCCGTTCCAGAGCTTCCGCCTGTTTCAGAGCCTCCGCCTGTTCCAGAAGTTCCGCCTGTTCCAGAGCCTTCACCTGTTCCAGAAGTTCCGCCCGTTCCAGAATTTCCGCTTTTTCCGCCGCCTGTAATTTCAGTTCCATCGGCATTGTCTTTTTCTTTTACTCCGCTTTTATCTTCGGCGCTACAACTTACGAAAGCTATCAAAGACAAAAAGCATAATAAGATTGTAATTTTTTTTAGTAGTTTCATACTACACTCCTTAATTTTTATTAAAAACATTTAAATAAATGTTTCTTGCGAAATTAAAATTTTGATTGAATTGAAATAATTCAAATATTAGTTTTTTATTTGAGAAAAATTTTTGCAATAAAATTGAAGCGCTTAAAAATTTAAACGCTTTTGAAATTTGTAATATATAGAAATTTAAATTATTGTTTAGAAGATAATAATAGCGTTCTGTTCTGTTCTAGATTATTCAAGTTAAACATCCTTAAACCGAAATTCTTCCCTTCGGCTATTTATTTATTAATTGTATGCAAATTATAACATTTTAAAAAAATTTGTCAAGCATTTAATTATATTAAAATTCACATAATTTTATAATAAATATTAAAATATTTTAAAATTAAGATTATTTACAAATCAATAGACATAAATCTGCATGCTCTTTCAGTCGCGTCGACTATTAAACTTCTTGAATTAGCTATAGCTTCTTCCAAAGGCATCGCCCTTTTTAAGGCGGGCATTATTGAAACTATTCCCATTTCATAAACCGCTTCCGCTCCGTCTCTTATATCTCCGACTATTGCAATTACGGGAATATTTTTCGCTCTTCTTGATATTCCTACTGGGACTTTGCCTTTTTTAGTTTGTCCGTCTATCGCTCCTTCGCCCGTTATTATAAGAGAAGCGTCTTTTATTTCGTTTTCAAAATCTATAATATCCAATATTGCATCGATACCGCTTTTTAATTCCGCATTGCAAAAGGCTATTAAACCTCCGCCTAAACCTCCAGCGGCTCCCGAACCTTCTATATAATCTATTTCTTTATTAAATTTTTCTTTTACTAATTTAGCGATATTTTTTAATCCGTTATCTAATATATCAAAACTTTCTTTATTAACGCCTTTTTGAGTTCCATAAATTGCAGTAGCTCCATCTTTTCCGTAAAGAGGATTTCTTACATCGCAGGCTACATTTATTTTTATATCGAATATTTTTTTATCTACATTAGAATCGTCTATTTCTGCAATTTTAACCATATTCTCCGCTATAGCTTCAAGTTCTTTTTTATCTTTATCTAAAAATCTATATCCCAAAGCGTTAGCCATTCCAATTCCGCAATCGTTCGTAGCGCTTCCGCCTATTCCAATTAATATTTCTTTTATTCCATTTTCTATAGCGTCTTTAATAAGTTCGCCCGTTCCGTAAGTTGAAGATTTAAGCGGATTTTTTTCTTTTATCAAAGTTAAACCTGAAGCCTCCGCCATTTCTATAACGGCTTTATTATTGTCTATTATTCCGTATTTTGCTTTTATAATTTCGCCGAGCGGATTTCTTACATTAACTTTTTTTATTTTTCCTCCCGTAGCGTATAAAACAGAATCGACAGTTCCTTCGCCTCCGTCTGCTATGGGAATTTTCTTTATTTCAATATTTTTAAATACTTTTAATATTCCTTCTTCTATCGCGTTACAAACTTCCAAACTTGATAAACTGCCCTTAAAAGAATCGGGAATAATAATAATTTTTTTCATTTTTAATTTTTCCTTAAAGGTTTTGAATTTCTTATAATATTTTTATTTTAAAGATAAATTAAATAATATTAATTTTCATTGTTTATATTATACAATAATTTATATAAAAGTTGTATTGTTTGTATAATGTAATTTAATAATTTTTTTGATATACTATTAATTAAATTAAAATATTAAGGAGTTAAATATGCAAGGAATTTCATTAATTATAGCTTTTATCATTTGTATAATAATTATGATATTTGCTATATCGAAATTAAAAATTCATCCGTTTTTGTCTATTATGGGCGTTTCTCTGCTTCTGTCATTTTTAGCGGGAATTCCAATAAAAACTATTCCTTCAATAATAGGAACGGGATTTAGCGGAACATTTACAAGCATAGGAATAGTAATTATATTAGGAGCATTAATCGGAACTATTTTAGAAAAAACGGGAGGCGCTTTAAAACTTTCCGACATGGTTATAAAAGTTGTAGGCAAAAAGAAACCCGAACTTGCAATGCTTATTATGGGCTGGATAGTTTCTATTCCCGTATTTTGCGATTCTGGTTTTGTAATTTTAAATCCGATTAGAAAAGCTTTGGCAAAAAGAACTTTGACTTCAAGCGTTGCTATGTCTGTCGCTCTTTCTGCAGGTTTATATACTTCGCATGTATTTATACCTCCTACTCCAGGACCAATTGCCGCTGCAAATACTTTGGGAGTAGGCGACCATCTTTTAATGGTTATAGGAATGGGAATTTTATGTTCAATATTGCCTTTAATATCGGGATATTTCTTTGCAAAATATATTGGTAAGAGAGTTAAATCTATAGACGAAATAGAAAATAAAGATAGCGTTAAAAGTTATGAGGAATTAGTAAAAAGCTACGGAAAATTGCCTAACGGTTTTTTAGCGATAGCTCCGATTATAATACCTATTCTTTTAATGGGTTTATCTTCCGCCGTTACTATGGCAAAATTAGAAGGAAGTTTTATAAGTTTATTACAATTTTTAGGAACTCCAATAATCGCATTAGCGGTAGGCGTTATTTTTGGAGCAATAACTTATTTTAATCAAAAAAATAGCGTTGAAAATATAGAAAGTTTTTACGATATAACAAACGATACTTTAAAAATTGTAGGTCCTATACTTTTTGTAACAGCTGCGGGCGGAGTTTTGGGAAAAGTTATAGCTTCTTCAAGTTTGGTTGATTTTATAACGGAAAATGCGACTCTATTTCAAACTATAGGAATATTTTTTCCGTTTATTTTATCGGCGATATTGAAAACCGCGCAAGGTTCTTCCACTGTAGCATTAACTACAACCGCGGGAATAATAGCGCCTTTAATGGGAGCTTTAGGTTTGGATACGCCTGCATTAGCTTCTTTAACCGTTATGTCTATTGCAGCTGGCGCTATGACTGTTTCGCATGCAAACGATAGTTATTATTGGGTTGTTACGAATTTTGGAGAGATGAAAGCCGAAGACGGTTATAAAACTCAAACTTTAATGACGCTTATAATAGGAATAGCGGGCATAATAAATGTGTTTTTAGTGTCTTTAGTGTTAAGATAAAATTATAAAATATATTTAAAATCATTAATATGTATTTTATATAAATTAGTATAATTTTTAATAATCCTATAAATAGTTTTTATTAAATATAATTATTTATAGGATTATATACATTTTATAAATTAAAATTAAGGATTTAAATATATGATTTCTTTAGATAATCAAATAGCAAAAAAAATTATTAAAAAAATAATGAATGACACTGATTATAAAATCAATATTAATATTATGAACGAATACGGAGAGATTATAGCGAGCGGCGATAAATATAGAATAGGTAAAATACATTCTGGAGCTTTGGAAGTTATTGAAAAAAGAAAAAGCATGCATTATTTTGATACTATAGATAACGATACCGAAAGCAGTAAACCTGGAATTAATATGCCAATAATATTTAATAATGAAGTTATAGGAGTTGTCGGAGTTACGGGAAATCCAAAAAAAATAAATATAATAGCCGATATGGTAAAAATGCTTACGGAAATATTTATAGAAAGAG
>ENA-ORRU01001939-ORRU01001939.1-human-gut-metagenome-genome-assembly--contig:-NODE-1939-length-11551-cov-141.687717_pt1 | contig 11551 bp, 7 predicted proteins | sample MGYA00242184_ERZ509151 | MGnify/ENA primary metagenome ERZ509151 (study PRJEB26280, sample SAMEA2338667) | human gut metagenome | biome: human gut; feature: human-associated habitat; material: faeces... | reverse complement strand
CTCAGAGCTTGCCATCCTGGCAATCGGTATGACGTTAGTTACAGCAGCTTCCGGATGCCATGGAGCTTTCTGTTGGTGCAGAATGCCTCACGTCTTCCAGTCAGAATCTTATGTCCGTATGCCTGATGGCCTACATCCCAGACGATGCGGTCTTCAGGAGTATTGTACACGTAGTGTAAAGCTACGGTGATTTCCACAACACCCAGAGAGGAAGCAAAATGGCCAGGATTTACAGCCACTTCGTCGATGATGTCTTCTCTCAATTCTTTGCATACCTCTGGCAACTGATTAATGCTCAGTTTGCGCAAATCATTAGGATATTTGATATTGCTTAACAGACTAAACTTACTTTTGTCCATAATTTAATAATTTTATAAGTGCAAAGGTAATGCTTTTTTTCATAAAATAACATTTTTATGGAGAGAATTTCGCTTTTTTCGATAATTCTTTGTATTTTTGCAAAAAAATAGGAAGGAATCAGTAAAAGGAGAGGAACCTTTCGTTCTATCCGGTTGCGCTTTTCCAGTAAATTAAGTAACTAAACATAAAGATTAAATAAATGAAAAAGAACCTATTCTTTGTGGGAGCCTTGATGATGGCTTCCCTCTCGATGATGGCGCAGACCAAGAATGGCGGCATCAATCAGACTATGCTCCAGCAGATGGAGAAAAGCCAGACCGGCGGTGTGACCAACAAGGCATTGTTTAACGCTATCGCTGGCAACAACATCGATGATCTCGTGAAGAATCATGCCAATGAGGCTCCGGTAGATACTCATTTCAGCATCGAGACTCCTTCTCAGAGCATCCATAACCAGAAGAGTTCCGGCCGTTGTTGGATGTTCAGCGGCTTCAATGTACTCCGTTCCAACTTTGCTGTCAACGACAAGCAGGGTAGAGTAGTAGAGTTCTCTCAGGATTATCTCTTCTTCTACGACCAGCTGGAGAAGGCTAACCTGATGCTCCAGGGTGTCATCGACCTCGGCAAGAAGAGCCTGGAGGATCCTCAGGTGCAGTTCTTCTTCAAGAATCCGCTCAATGACGGTGGTACTTTCTGCGGTGTTGCCGACCTGGCTAGCAAGTACGGTCTCGTACCAATGAGCGCTCAGCCAGAGACTTATTCCAGCAACAATACTTCCAAGATGAGCCGTCTCATCAGCAGCAAGCTCCGCGAGTATGGTCTCGAGCTCCGCAAGATGGTAGCCCATGGCAAGAAACCTGCTGCTATCCAGGCTCGTAAGACCGAGATGCTTGCCCAGGTTTATCACATGCTCAGCCTTACTCTGGGTGAGCCTGTGAAGGAGTTTACCTATGCATTCCGCGACAAGGATGGCAAGCAGGTAGGCGAGGTTAAGAAATATACTCCTAAGAGTTTCTATGAGGAGACTGTTGGCAAGGACCTCAACGGTACTTTCCTGATGGTGATGAACGACCCACGCCGTCCTTATCACAAGACATACGAGGTAGAGTACGACCGCCACACCTACGATGGTCATAACTGGAAGTACCTGAACCTGCCTATGGAGGAGATTGCGCAGCTCGCCATCGCTTCCCTGAAGGATGGTCATAAGATGTATTCCAGCTACGATGTGGGCAAGCAACTCGACAGAAAGCGTGGCTATCTGGCACTCGACAACTTCGATTATGCCAGCCTCTTCAACACTTCATTCCCAATGAACAAGGCAGACCGCATCGCTACTTTCGAGAGCGGTTCTACCCATGCCATGACTCTGACAGCGGTAGATCTCGATGCTGCCGGCAAGCCTTTGAAGTGGAAGGTGGAGAACAGCTGGGGTGCTGACAATGGTTTTGGTGGATGCTTCATCATGACCAACGATTGGTTCAACGAGTACATGTTCCGCCTGGTAGTAAACAAGAAGTATGCTTCTGAGCAGCTTCTGAAGGAATTCGACCAGAAGCCAACCATGTTGACTCCTGACGATCCTTTGTTCCAGTTAGAGGATTAATACCTATCTTATTATGTTAGAGAAAAATAAGCGGGAGCGCATCATTGCGCTCGTCAACAAGGAAGTTGTGCCTGCCATCGGCTGTACCGAACCGATGGCTGTGGCTCTCTGTACAGCTAAGGCTGCTACCACTCTGGGTAAGCGTCCGGAGCGCATCGAGGTACGCTTGAGTCCTAATATGCTCAAGAATGCGATGGGTGTGGGTATTCCAGGAACCGGTATGATCGGGCTGCCTATCGCAGTTTCGCTCGGTGCCCTCATCGGAAAGCCTGAGTATGAACTCGAGGTTCTCAAGGATCTTACTCCTGATACCCTGGAGCTGGGCAAGCAGTATATCCAGAATGCTGACATCAACATCAAGCTGAAGCAGGGCGATGTAGATAAACTCTATATCGAGGTAATCTGCTATGCCGGCAACGGCAGAGCTACAGCTATCATTGCCGGTTCTCATACCAACTTTGTGTATGTAGAGCGCAATGGTGAGGTGGTTTTCGACAAGCGTGGTGGAGCTGCGGCTGATGTGGAGAATGACGATATCCAGTTGAATCTCCGCTTGGTTTACGAATTCGCAACCACCGCTCCGCTCGATGAGATTCGCTTCATCCTCAAGACCAAGGAATATAATATGAAGGCTGCCGAGGAATCTATCAAGGGCAACTATGGCCACTGTCTGGGTAAGACGATGGATCGTCCTTTGAGCCGTGGTATCTTCGGCAACAACATCTTCTCTCATATCCTTTCCCGCACCGCTTCTGCCTGTGATGCCCGAATGGGTGGAGCCATGATTCCGGTGATGAGCAACAGTGGCAGTGGTAACCAGGGTATCTGTGCCACCAATCCTGTGGTGGTTTATGCCTTGGAAAACGAGAATACAGAGGAGGAACTGATTCGTGCCCTGATGCTCAGTCACTTAACGGCTATCTATATCAAGCAGAGCCTGGGTAAACTCTCAGCTCTCTGCGGTTGCGTGGTAGCCAGCACGGGTAGCAGTTGCGGTATCACCTATCTGATGGGTGGTGATTATACCCGTATCTGCAACTCTGTCAAGAATATGGTGGCAAACCTTACCGGTATGATCTGTGACGGAGCCAAGCCAAGCTGCGCCCTGAAGATTTCGTCAGGTGTGAGTACAGCCTTGCTTTCTGCTCTTCTTTCCATGGAGGGTAAGTGCGTGACTTCTGCCGAGGGTATCGTGGATGATGATGTGGATAAGTGTATCCACAACCTCACCTCTATCGGTGCCGATGCGATGAAGACCACCGATGATATGGTGCTCGATATCATGACACATAAATAATTAGGTATCATGACGCATAAATAAATAGAAGTGTAGATTTTACATTATTTATAACTAGAAGATAAAAAAGGCTCGCAAGAATTACTCTTGTGAGCCTTTTTTTTGGAATGTTTTTCTACTTTTTGCTTAAAAAGTCTTAAAATAATGAATTTTGTTTCATTAAAAACCGGTTCGTATTAAAATTTAATATATCTTTGCAGCGGCTAACTTAAATTAATAAGGATTAAATAACATTGGCTAAATTAAATAAATAGGTCGAATAACATCGGCTGAATTAAATAAATAGGTCGAATAACATCGGCTGATTAAATGATTGGACCAAATAACATTTTTTAAACTATATCTTATGATTAGACAACTATTCACAGTAAGTACTATGATTATGGCTCTTGGTATGACTCCTACCCAGGCATATGGAGGAACTCGCATCCAGGAAACTAATCAGTCCAAGAACGGACAATGCACTGGTACCATTATTGACCCTACAGGTGAGCCGGTAATTGGTGCTACAGTTACAGTTAAGGGAAAGCAGGGTGGAACCATCACAGACATTGATGGTAAGTTTGTGCTTTCAGACGTGCAGCATGGTGCAACAATCTGTATCAGCTACATTGGTTTCGAGCCAGTGGAGAAGGTATGGAAGGGTGGTGCCATGAATGTAACCATGCAGGAAGACAGCAAGACCCTGAATGAGGTCGTTGTTGTCGGTTTCGGTACTCAGAAGAAGGTAAACCTCACTGGTGCCGTTTCTACCGTTGATTCCAAGACTCTCGGTGCTCGCCCAGTCAACTCTGTTGTTGACGCTCTTCAGGGTGCAGTAGCCGGTATGAACTTCTCTACACCAAGCAGTGGTGGTACTCTTAATTCAACCAAGTCTTTTAACATCCGTGGTACAGGTACTATCGGTGCCGGTTCTTCTGTATCTCCACTCGTGCTCATCGACGGCATGGAGGGCGATATGAACGCACTCAACCCACAGGACATCGAGAACATTTCTGTATTGAAGGATGCTTCTGCTTCTTCCATCTACGGTTCACGTGCTGCCGGTGGTGTAATCCTTATTACTACCAAGAGTGGTAAGAAGGGTAAGGCTTCCATTAACTACAACAACTCATTCCGTTTTGATTCTCCACTCAACATGCCGGAGATGATGGACTCTTATACATGGGCTAAGTACATGAACGCTGCTTCTGTAGGTAGCGGTGCTGGTGTCTGGTTTACAGATGAGAAGCTCGAGCAGATCAAGAAGGCTCAGAGCGATCCTACCATGCAGAAGATGTTCAAGAACAGCAACAACCGTTGGGAGGTTTGGGATAATACGCCACTCTTGCCTCTTGGTAATACCGACTGGCTCAAGGAGCAGTTTGGTACCAGCTTCTCTCAGGAGCATACCTTGAGTATCAATGGTGGTGATGATCGTTTGCAGTACTATGTGTCTGGTAACTATCTCAACCGTGGTGGTCTTCTCCGTCATGGTGATGATAGCATGCAGCGCTATACCATGACAGGTAAGATCAACGCTCAGATAACCAACTGGTTGCGCATGACCTACAATACCCGTTTCTCACGTCAGGACTTCGATTCTCCTGGTGATTTGATCAATGGTACAGATGTGTTCTTCCACAATATGTGCCGTTACTGGCCTATTATGCCAACTACCGATCCTAATGGTCATTGGGTACCAGAGTCTTACATCGGACGTCTTCAGGATGGTGGCCGTGCCAAGAACCAGGCAGACCGTCTCTCTCAGCAGCTTTCATTTGTTGCTACACCTGTAAAGGGTCTGACTCTGAATGCTGAGTTGAACTACCGTATTGTTACAGAGTTCAACCACCGTGACTGGCAGACCACATACGCTTACGACTGCGACAACAATCCTTATGTAGATACCAACGCAACATCAAGCGTGTATGAGTATTCATTCAAGTCGAACTATTTCAACCCTAACCTCTTTGCTGAGTACAGCCGTTCATTTGGCGATCACAATATGAAGGTGATGGGTGGTTTCCAGAGTGAATGGTTCCGCCAGCGCAATATGAAGGCACAGCAGAACGGTATCATGTCTGGTCTTCCTACTCTCGATACAACTACCACCAAGCCAAGTGTAGGTGGTGCTTATAACTCATGGACTACAGCCGGCTTCTTCGGTCGTATCAATTACGACTTCGCAGGCCGTTACCTCTTCGAGGCTAACCTCCGTTATGATGGATCTTCACGTTTCCTCCGCGAGAACCGCTGGAACTTCTTCCCATCATTCTCTGCAGGTTGGAACATTGCCCGTGAGAAGTTCTGGGAGCCATTGACTGATTACGTAAACACATTGAAGCTCCGTGCTTCTTGGGGTCAGTTGGGTAACCAGAATACTGACAACTGGTATCCTTTCTATCCAACCATCGGCTTCTCTTCTCAGGGTGGCAACTGGTTGATCAATGGCGCTAAGCCAAATACCGCTTCACAGCCAGGTCTCGTATCTTCTACTCTTACATGGGAGAAGAGCCGTACATGGGAAATCGGTCTCGACTGGGGTGCTTTCAATAACCGCCTCACCGGATCGTTCGGCTACTATCAGCGCAAGACATTCGACATGGTAGGTCCTGCTCCTGAGTTGCCTGTTATCCTCGGTGCCAATCCTCCAAAGGTGAACAACCTTGATATGACATCTAAGGGTTGGGATCTCCAGATTGGCTGGCGTGACGTAATCGGTGAGGTAAGCTATGGTGCATCTCTCGTATTGAGTGATAACCAGGTGGTCATCGACAAGTATCCTAACCCATCTAAGAAGCTCGGTTCATACTATGCTGGTGCTAAGCTCGGAGACATCTGGGGTTATACCACAATCGGTATCGCACAGAGCCAGGATGAGATGGACAAGCACCTCGCAAAGGTTGACCAGAGCGCACTCGGAAGTGGCTGGACTGCTGGTGACATCATGTATAAAGACCTCGATGGCGACGGCAAGATCAATGGTGGTGAGGGTACAGCCGACAAATCTGGCGACCGCCGCATCATCGGTAACTCTACTCCTCGCTATAACTTCGGTTTGAACCTCGATGCAGCTTGGAAGGGCTTTGATATCAAGGTGTTCTTCCAGGGAACCCTCAAGCGTGATTACGCAGCAGGTGGTGCCGTATTCTGGGGTGCTATCGGTACTGGTAAGTGGCAGGCTACCGGCTTCAAGTTCCACGAGGATTACTGGCGTGAGGACAACAAGGGTGCATACTACCCACGTGCAGACTGGGGTGGTGGTCGTAATACCCAGACTCAGACCCGCTATTTGCAGAATGCTGCTTATGGCCGTTTGAAGAACCTCACCATCGGTTACACCTTGCCAAAGTCAATCACAAGCAAGGCTTATATTGAGAATCTTCGCTTCTTCGTATCTGGAGAGAACCTCTTTACCATCACTAACTTCACTGAGGCAGGTGATCCAGAGCTGATCGGAGCAGGTTATGGCGGTGAGATTGGTAAGACATATCCATTGTCAAAGACATTCTCATTCGGTCTTAGTGTAACATTCTAACTTATCATTTAGATTATAGAAAGGAAACAATTTATGAAAATTAAATATATTTCAATGCTCTTATTGGGCGCGACGCTCGGTCTGACAAGTTGCAATGACTATCTTGACAAGGAGCCTGAAAGCAACGTGACACCTGCGTCTTTCTTTACTAGCGCAGACGACCTGGCAGCCTACACCGTGAATCTCTATGGTGTATTGACAAGTATTGGCCCTGGTAGCTATGGTATGAGTACCTTTGCTTATGATAACGATACCGATAACCAGGCGGGAACCGGTTATTCTAGCCGTTGGGTTCCTGGAAACTGGAAAGTAGGTCAGAGTGGTGGTGCTTGGGATTTCGGTAATATCCGCTCGGTGAACTATTTCCTGGATCAGGTATTGCCAAAGTTCGAGGCTAAGCAGATTAGTGGTGCTGAGGCTCAGGTACGCCACTACATTGGTGAGGCATACTTCCTCCGTGCTTACCTTTATTTGGACAAGTTGCAGTCTTTGGGTGATTTCCCTATCGTGCTCACAGCGCTTCCTGATGACAAGGAGACTCTTGTTGAGGCTTCAAAGCGCCAGCCACGTTATAAGGTAGCTCAGCAGATTCTCGACGACCTTGACAAGGCTCTCGACCTGCTGATGGAATCAGCTCCTGGTGGCAAGAACCGTATCTCTCGCGATGCAGCCCTCCTGCTCCGTTCTCGTGCAGCTCTCTTCGAGGCTACATGGGAGAAGTATCACAAGGGTACTGCGTTTGTGCCAGGTGGTCCAGGTTGGCCAGGCAAGGCTGAGGATATCCAGGGCTTTGACATCGATTCTTCCATCAACCACTTCCTCGATGAGGCTATGAAGTCTTCTAAGGAATTGGGTGATAAGCTCGTTGACAACCTTGTAGAGAATACGGATACTCCAGAGGGACAGAATGCTAGTTTGGCAAGTATCAATCCTTACTACACCATGTTCTGTGACAAGGATATGAGCGGCTATAGCGAGGTTTTGATGTATCGTGCTTTCGATAAGGCAAAGGCTAACGTTACCCACAACGTGCAGATGCAGTTGCAGCGCAACGGCGGTGGTACTGGTTGGACACGTGGTCTCGTCAACTCATTCCTCATGCGCAATGGTTTGCCTATCTACGCTGCCGGCTCAGGCTACGACCCAACTTGGGAAAGCCAGGGTGTGAAGGCTACCTTGCAGAATCGCGATTCTCGCATCCAGCTCTTCACCAAGATGGATGGATCTATCGAGAACTACACCAGTGAGGGTGCTGTTCCAACCGACCTCTCATGGACAGTAAAGGGCAACAACGAGACTCGTATGGTGACAGGTTTCGCAGTAAAGAAGGGTAAAAACTATGATTCCCAGCAGGGACTCAATCACGACTACGGCGAGAGTGGTAGCATCGTATTCCGTGGCACAGAGGCTCTCCTCAACTACATGGAGGCTTCCTGGTTGAAGAACCATACTATCGACGCTACAGCTGATAAGTACTGGCGTGCTCTCCGCATCCGTGCCAAGGTAGATCCTGATTACAACAAGACTATCGCAGCTACCAACATGCAGGAGGAGGCTAAGTGGGACTTCGGTGCTTACTCTCATGGTAAGTTGGTAGATGCTACTACTTACAACATCCGTCGTGAGCGTCGTGATGAGTTCATTGGTGAGGCTTCCCGCTGGGAGGACTTGATTCGCTGGCGTGCTTGCGACCAGGTAAACGGTTACCAGATTGAAGGTATGAAGTACTGGGGTACTGTTTACGAGGGCAAATGGCTCGATGGTACAACCAACCTCGCTATCGTAGATGTTGAAGGAGGTAAGGGTAATATGAGTGATAAGACCATTAGTGGCGACTATATCCGTCCATACCAGATTTCCAAGATTAACAACCAGGTATTTGATGGTTATCACTTTACACCTGCTCACTATCTGTCTCCTATCGCACAGAGCGTATTCCGTCAGACAGCTGCTGGTGATCAGACTGATCTTACCACATCTGTAGTTTACCAGAACCCAGGTTGGCCATTGATTGCCGGTCAGGGTGCAACTGCAGTAGAGTAAAGCGTGTGAACATATTCATTCGGCTTATGTCTTGAAATTAAGAGATTAAGACATAAGATACAAAAAAGGCTCGCAAGAAGTTTCGATTTCTTGCGAGCCTTTATTATGTCTTTATACGTATTATGTCTTTATACGTATTATGTCTTTACACGAGTGTTGCAACGACTTCCTCACGGGTACCTGGCAACATGTCGATGACAGGAATCTCTGGCATGGTGTAGCAACCTGGCTGGAGACGGAATGAAGCGCGAGCCACGTTAACCAATACCTGAGCGGTGAGGGCAGGGTTGTTGATGCTCATGTTGAACTCGAAACGCTGGTTCTGAGTCTTGCCAGATACACCCTTGCGAACGAGGTTCACACCATGACCCATATCCTTTACATCATCTACAGATGCTACGGCGAATACGTGGGTCTCATCGTGAGCGAAGTATGGGTCAGCCTTGATCTCTGCAGTTACATCCTCAAGCTTGGCACCTTCCTCCAACTCTACATAAACCATACGGCGGTGGATACCCTCGCCCAATGGGATAGTAACAGAGAGTGCTTCCTTGACGCCCTTCTTGCTACGAACGCAAACAGAGTGTCCCATGCTCATACCAGGACCGAAGTTGGTATAGGTCAATCCTTTTGGAGCCAGACTTTCCATCAATACACGTACGATAGAGTCTGAACCTGGATCCCAACCGGCAGAGATAACGCTCACCTTGCCAGCCTTCTTGCAGTTCTCCATCTGCTTGGTGCGATAGTCAAGGATGCTGGTGTGGATATCGAAGCTATCTACGGTGTTGATGCCGAGTGCAACGATCTTCTCTGCATACTCAGGGCAAGAACGGGTAGGAGTAGCGAGGATAGCGACATCTACATCCTTCAACTTGGTGATGTCATCTACTACCTCATAGTTAGCCAACTCAGCTGGTTTGTCCTTAGCACCCTGGCGACGAACGATACCTGCGATCTCGAAATCAGGAGCTGCTTCGAGAGCTTCTACTGTAAACTTACCGATATTGCCGTAACCTACTACGGCTGCTCTAAACTTTTTCATTTGATGTATTTATTTCTTTTATATTGTTGTTTATTTTGGATAATTCCTTCCTGATATCTATTTCCGGTTGCAAAAGTATAGCTTTTTCTTGAAATACGTGACGTTTTAATAGATTTTTAACTCATAAAACTTGCAAAAGGTAATAAAATCATAGTTTCTAGGTAGAATGAAGGGGGAATTGTAAGGGTTCTTGAATAGATTCCTTACAGTTTCGTGATTTCAGGGATTTAAGAGATAGCCTTATTCTTTAAAGCTTTTGCCCTTACAGGGCGTCGGGGGTGCGTTCATAATTACCCAGGGCGATGCCCTGGGCTAAGAGCTTCTGCCCTTTCAGGGCGTATTGGGTAATTTCAACCGTACAGGTCGAATTAGTTTCTACCCTTAAGGGAAATTGTTTCTACCCTTAAGGGAAATTGTTAATACCCTTAAGGGAAAATAATTATTCCCTTAAAGGAATTACTTTCTACCTTTAAAGGAAATTGTTCCTGTACCTAATAGAATTCTCCGTTCATAAGTTTTGAATGTCGGTTCAAAAGTTTTGAATGTGCGTTCAAAAGCTTTGAATGTACGTTCAAAACTTATGAACGAAACTTTCTTCTAGTCATAAAAACAATTTCCATAGGGGATAAAGGCTTTTTCTTATAGGGGTGTCGGCAATATAATCCAATGCCGGATACAATAAATCCCTATTCCGTGCGTTCATATTATTATAATTAATTTATGAAAGAGGTATAACCAAGTGTTTAAATAGTAAGGAGAAAATAAAAATGATAGAATATATTCATGGCGATCTGACCGAACTGACCCCGGCAATGGCAGTAGTAGAGACTGCAGGAGTGGGGTACGGACTCAATATTTCGCTCAATACCTATACTGCCATTCAGGGCAAGCAGGAAGTAAAACTCTACGTGCATGAGGTTTTGGTGGCAGGTGGAAGAGATGACTCTTTCACCCTTTTCGGTTTTGCCTCCAAGCAGGAGCGCGAACTCTATCGCCAGCTCATCACCGTATCGGGTGTGGGAGGCAATACGGCGAGAATGATTCTCTCGTCGATGTCGCCAAGCGAACTCTGCAATGTGATTTCTACAGGCAACGAGAAGATGCTGAAGACCGTGAAGGGTATCGGATTGAAGACCGCCCAGCGCATCATCATCGACCTGAAGGATAAGATTGTGAGTCTGGGCATCGCCGATGAGCTTCCGGCTAATGGCGGTAATGTGGTGATGGTGAACAATGGTGTCAAGGATGAGGCTGTCAGTGCCCTCACCATGCTCGGTTTCTCGCCGGCACCTTCTGCCAAGGTAGTAGTGGATATCCTGAAGGCGCAGCCTGATCTGCCGGTGGAGCAGGTTGTAAAGCTTGCCTTGAAGCAAATTAAGTAACTTTATGAAGGGGCAAAGAATCTTTTATTTTTTGATGGCTTGGCTGATGGTGGCAACTTTCGGCTACGCCCTCGCTTTGCCTTTTCCGCAGCAAGACAAGAAGCTTCCAAAGCACCAGCCCATTCAGGTAGATGAGGATACGATTCCTGATTCCCTGCTGCATCCCCGTTGGAAAATCCAGCTTACCCAACCTTATTCCCTGAGCGATCTCTATCAGAGTCCGCTCGACCTCAAGCGTCCTGATGCCCTCCGGTATCAGGTCATCTACAATGATACCCTCAACCGTTATGTCATCGGC
>ENA-ORRU01001938-ORRU01001938.1-human-gut-metagenome-genome-assembly--contig:-NODE-1938-length-11556-cov-8.182071_pt1 | contig 11556 bp, 10 predicted proteins | sample MGYA00242184_ERZ509151 | MGnify/ENA primary metagenome ERZ509151 (study PRJEB26280, sample SAMEA2338667) | human gut metagenome | biome: human gut; feature: human-associated habitat; material: faeces... | reverse complement strand
TCATGAATATCATAGGCAACTATATTCTGATCTACGGAAAATTCGGCATACCTGAAATGGGACTGCTCGGTGCCGGTATCTCTACTCTCGCCTCCCGAATTATGATGGTAATAGTATTTGCTCTCATCTTTTTCTGTACTAAACGATATCATATATATAAAGAAGGCTTTGTACACAGCAAAATAAACCGTGCCGATTTTATTTATCTGAACAAACTTGGTTGGCCTATCGCATTGCAGATGGGCATGGAAACTGCATCATTCAGCTTAAGTGCCATTATGGTGGGCTGGATAGGGACTACAGCACTTGCCGCTCATCAAATTATGCTTGCCATTTCACAGGTATGCTTTATGATGTATTATGGCATGGGGGCAGCTGTGGCTGTACGTGTCAGCAATTTCAACGGACAGAATGATAGGGTTAATGTACGCCGCACTGCATATTCGGGCTTCCACATCATGTTGGGTATTGCCCTTATAGGAGCGCTTCCCATCTTCTTATTAAGACATCAATTGGGAGGCTGGTTCAGTGACAGCCAGGCAGTGAGTGTGACGGTGGCACAATTAATCATCCCGTTCATTGTCTACCAATTCGGTGACGGACTCCAAATCAACTTTGCCAATGCACTGCGAGGCATTGCAGATGTCAAACCGATGATGTATATCGCTTTTATCGCTTATTTCCTTATCTCCTTACCTGCCGGATATTTCTTCGGATTCGTAATGGGCTGGGGAATCGTAGGTATCTGGATGGCCTTTCCATTCGGTCTCACTACTGCCGGTATCATGTATTATCTACGTTTCCGGTCGAGAACGCTTGAAAAACATTAACCATCATTTTGAAGTTTTCGTTTATGCCACGTTTATCAACACAACTGAAAGTAGCTTCCGGCTACATCTTGCTCACGCTTCTGTTATTTGCTTCCATTCAGTATATCAACCATGAAATGAAAGCATTGACCGAAACGGATGACAACGAAACCATATTGAATTTACGTCGACGGGTAACCAATGAAATTGTCGGTCAGCTGTATCAGGCTGAAATCATCGGACAATCCTTAAGTGCCGGTCAATTGGGACAATACTTCCGTTACAAGGCATCCATGCAAAAGGCGAACGCTGCAGTTGATTCATTGCGAAGCTTGTTGACAGATAGTATCCAGACCCTCCGCTTAGACACTGTCGAGATGTTTCTGACAGAAAAGGAACGCAATATGCGCAATCTTCTCCGCGCCATCCAGGAAGGAGGTACCGACAAAATTTATCAGCAACATATCGAAAAACTGATAGCTGAACAAGATTCATTACTCAACCTTCCCCATGTACGCCGAAAAGTAGTGACACATACCAATTCTTACATTATCCATAAGAAGCCGAAAGGATTTTTCAGAAGACTGGGAGAAGTCTTTTCTCCCGGAAAGGGCGACTCCACCCAAGTCAATAATGTGATTCAGGAAGAATTTACAGATACATTGACGGAATCATACAGTCCGACCGATACTGTTGTCACACTGCTGAAAAACGTACAGAGTCGTGTAACCGACACTCAACAGCAGCAGTTGAAGATGCTCAACCAACGGACACAGTCCCTGCGTCTCAGCGGCTTAAAACTAAGTCAGAAAGTGAACCAACTGTTAAGCACCATCGAAGATGAAGGGCTAAGAATGGCACAACAAAAACAGATACAGGAAGAAGAAATCCGACAAAGTTCGGCACGCACCGTAGAGGCCATAGCCATCGTAGCTGTGCTACTGGCAAGTATTTTTCTGATTTTTATCTGGCGGGACATCACACGCAGTAACCACTATCGCCGAGAATTGGAGAAAGCCAAACGCCGCGCCGAAGACTTACTGGTAGCACGCGAAAAGTTAATGTTGACCATTACACACGACATAAAAGCACCGGTAGGTTCTATTATTGGTTATACCGACCTGTTAGAGCGAATCACCACAGAAGAGCGACAACGCTTTTATCTCAACAATATGCAAAGCTCTGCCAAGCATTTGCTGAGTCTGGTGAATTCTTTATTGGATTATCATCGTCTGGATGCCCATAAAATGGATGTAAACAAGGTAACATTCAACCCTCATCAATTATTTGACACCATTTATATAAGCTTCAAACCAATGGCAAATGCCAAACATTTGCTATTGGAGTACGACTGTGGAGAACCCTTAAACCGCTTATATATAGGCGATCCGTTCCGCACCAGACAGATAGTAGAGAACCTGCTTTCCAATGCATTAAAATTTACACAAGAAGGAAGTATCACGCTCCGTGCAGCATTGGAAAACGGACAACTGCACTTCAGCATCAGTGATACCGGTTGCGGAATCAGTGAAGAAGAACAAAAACGAATATTCCAAGAGTTTACCCGCCTGCGTAATGCACAAGGACAAGAAGGTTTCGGACTGGGACTGGCCATTACAAAAAAACTTATTTTATTGCTCGAAGGAGATATCAGAATAGAAAGTGAAGCGGGAAAAGGCAGTACGTTTCATGTATACCTTCCTCTTCCCCAAGCTCCCAATACCGATAAAAAGAATAAAAGAGAGGAAGGTATAAAGAACTTTATCCTCATTGACGATGACCGCATTCAACTGCAATTGACTGCTGCCATGCTTAAACGTCCCACCATCCATGTCACCTGTTGTGAACAGCCTGAAGAACTTTTCCGCCAGTTGGAAGAGAATAAATTTGATGCACTTCTGACCGACATACAAATGCCCGCCATGAACGGCTTCGACCTATTGGATGCCATCCGTGCACTTCCGGCTGTCCGGGCAAAAACAATTCCCGTTATTGCCATTACCGCACGTAGCGACATGGACGCTGAATATTTCCGTTCCAAGGGTTTTGCCGGATGTCTCCACAAACCCTTTAACACACATGAAATTTTCGAAGTTCTTTCGCAAGCCATCCGGCAAGACTTGACAGATTTGGAAGAGACCGGCACTGAAATCCTACAGGCACCAACCAATGACAGTTCACATACAGACTCGTCTTCATTGGACTTCTCGGCTCTTACCGCTTTCTCGGAAGATGACCCCAACGCAGCGAAAGAAATCATCCGCACATTTGTGTCGGAAACAAAAAAGAACCGGAGCTGCATGGCCACCGCCCTTGAAAATGAGGAAATAGAAGGAATAACCGCCATGGCACATAAACTTTTGCCTTTATTTACCATGCTGGGAGCCAACACTTCTATCGCACCTCTCACCTGGCTGGAACAAAGACGGGGAACAACCGAAATGACCTCCGAAATACGCGAAAAAGCTTTATTTATCCTTGATGAAATAGACAGAGTAATCCGCCAAGCTGAAGAACAGATTTAGACCTTTATAAGTTAAAAGGTATTAGAAAATCCTCCGGCATTTCGAAGCATAGTAAAAAAAGGTATATTTTTGTATCATTAAAAACATAAAAATGCCATACTCTATTTTAATAGTAGAAGACGATTTAACTTTCGCCACCATGTTAAAGACATGGCTAGGGAAGAAAGGGTTTCTGGTAGACACTGCCGGCAATAGTGCACGTGCCCGAAAACAACTGGATGCCCAATCATACAACCTTGTGCTTTCAGATCTGCGTCTGCCGGATCAAGACGGTATTTCTTTACTTGCATGGATGAAAGAGCATGGACACCAAATTCCCCTTATTATCATGACCGGCTATGCAGATATCCAAAGTGCTGTACAAGCCATGAAAAATGGTGCCAATGACTATATCTCCAAACCAGTACAACCAGATGTACTGCTAAAGAAAATAAATGAAGCGCTACAAAACGAAACTGTTATTGCAGCTCCTTCCGGCTCTGCTCCGTCCATATCAATTGCTCCATCATCCAATTTTCTGGAAGGTGAAAGTGAAGCAGCACGCCAATTATATAATTATGTAGGCTTAGTTGCCCCTACCCCCATGTCAGTTCTTATCAATGGAGCCAGCGGAACAGGCAAAGAATACGTTGCCCACCGCATCCATCAATTAAGCAAACGTGCCGACAAGCCATTCATTGCAATAGATTGCGGCTCTATCCCCAAAGAACTTGCAGCTTCCGAATTCTTCGGCCATGTAAAAGGCTCCTTTACCGGAGCACTTAACGACAAAACCGGTGCTTTCGTCGAAGCCAATGGCGGCACACTGTTTCTCGATGAAATAGGGAATCTAAGCTACGAAGTACAAATCCAACTTCTGCGCGCCCTGCAAGAACGGCGTATCCGTCCTGTAGGTTCCAATAAAGAAATAGAAGTAAATGTCCGACTTATCAGTGCAACTAACGAGAATCTTCAAAAGGCTATTGAAAAAGGTAATTTCCGTGAAGATCTTTATTATCGTCTTTCTGTTTTTCAGATACACCTCCCTCCTCTTCGTGAGCGCAAAGAAGACATCGAACTTTTGGCGGAAAGCTTTATCCAACTCTTTTCAAAGAAACTGGGGAAACAGGTGGAAGGGATGGCTCCGGAGTTCTTGAAAGCTTTGAAAGCTGCCGACTGGAGAGGAAATATCCGTGAATTGCGAAACGTGATAGAACGCAGCATGATTGTCTGCGACAAACAGCTCACCTTACAAGATCTTCCCATTGAAATACAGAATGCCCGGCAGGAAGATTATTCCGGCAAGAATTATTCGGAGTTTGAACTGGCCGCTATGGAAAAACGTCATATCGCTAAAGTTCTGCAACATACTAAAGGAAACAAGACCGAGGCTTCACGTTTATTGAAAATAGGTTTGACTACTTTATATAGAAAAATAGAGGAATACGGTATTTAGTTATTGAGTACCATTGATTAAGCCGTTTCCTCCTTATGGCTAAGCCCACTCTTATGGTTTGCTGCTACAGTTTCTTCCGGTGGACTGTACAGTCCACCGGGGCAGTCCGTACAGTCCATTGCAGTGGACTGTACGGAGCGATGCCGGCGACTATAGTATGTAACCGTAAGAATGGGCTTAACCATAAGGAAGAAAGAGCTTAGTATCAGGTATGAAAGACCATACGGTAGCGTTTCACAAGCTGGAACACTTACTACACTCTTCTGTCCGTCACAGTTTCAGCAAAGATGGAAATGGAATCGGTATAGTACGGATTTTAGAAATCCCCCGTGGCTTTCCTCAGCAAGACAGGAGCTCTCGATATACTTCAGCATCTTCTTCCGAGAAACAGCATACAATCACTTCTCCTTCATAGCCATGTGCCATTTCTTCCCCGATGGCATTCAATGCGATACGTGCCGCTTCTTCCTTGGGATAATGATATACGCCGGTACTGATACAGGGGAATGCAATGCTTTGGATGCCGTTCTCTCTCGCTAGTATGAAACTGGTATGATAGCATGATGCAAGTTTTTCGGCTTCTCCATGCGTTCCCCCATGCCATACGGGTCCTACGGTATGAATCACTTTCCTGCATGGCAGGTTGTATGCATCGGTTATCTTGCTTTCCCCCGTCGGACAACCGCCCAATGTTTTGCATTCCGCTAACAACGCCGGGCCTGCAGCCCGATGGATAGCTCCATCTACACCACCGCCACCCAGCAACGAGCAGTTGGCTGCATTTACAATGGCGTCGACTTTTAAAGTAGTGATATCGGCTACGGTAACATTTATCTTCTTCATTTTTCCTTTCTGTTTTTCTGTATTAAAACCTCTATACAAAGCTATATAATAAATTGGGGAATTATGCAGTTTGGCAGCAAATAAATCAATTATTCTCCTGTTTTGATATTCATCCCTTTTCATTTTGAAAAGATCTTCTTTTGCTCCCTCTTTTTTCTTGTTGTTATATCTGTATATAAATCAGTTACTTATCTCCTGTTTGCCGGTAATGGCACACTATTGGCATATAGCGTGGCAGTTAACAATAGTATTAATTAAAAAAAGGAATTATGGATTTATTTTCAATCGGATTTGTGGTTTGTACCTTGAGCGGTATAGCTTGCTTTTGGCTTTTCTTTAAATGCATAGACTGGTTCGAGAAGATCTAAAAAAAGAAAGGAGAAACAAGTTATGTACACAGCATTATTTGTAGTTAGTTTGATTATGTTCGGCTATATGATGTATGTTCTCATCAAGCCGGAGAAGTTTTAAAAAAGTAAGTTAAGAAATAAAGAGTTATGAATACTGAAGTTTTAGGTGTTATAGCGCAAATTGTCTTAATGGTAGTGCTCAGCTATCCTTTGGGCAAATATATCGCTAAAGTTTATAAAGGTGAAAAGACTTGGTCGGATTTTATGAAGCCCGTTGAACGGGTTATGTTCAAACTGAGTGGCATCAATCCCAATGAGGAGATGAACTGGAAACAGTTTTTGAGAGCCTTGCTGGTGGTAAATCTATTTTGGTTCCTTTGGGGGATGGTACTGTTGGTTACACAAGGTGTGCTGCCGCTTAACCCGGATGGAAATGTCGGTCAGACTGCACATCAGGCATTCAATACTTGTATCAGTTTCATGGTGAACTGTAACTTGCAACATTATAGCGGTGAAAGTGGGCTGACTTATTTTACTCAGCTATTCGTCATCATGCTCTTTCAGTTTATTACTGCCGCTACCGGTATGGCTGCCATGGCAGGTATAATGAAAGCGCTGGCTGCAAAGACTACTCAGACTATTGGCAATTTCTGGAACTATTTGGTATTAAGTTGTACCCGTGTCCTGTTGCCTCTTTCATTGGTCGTAGGCTTTATCCTGATTGTGCAAGGAACTCCGATGGGCTTTGACGGAAAAATGAAAGTGACCACCATGGAAGGAGCTACACAATATGTATCACAAGGCCCTACGGCGGCTATTGTCCCTATCAAACAATTGGGTACTAATGGTGGTGGTTATTTTGGTGTAAACTCTTCTCATCCATTGGAGAACCCTACCTATTTTGCCAATATGGTGGAATGTTGGTCTATCCTTATCATACCTATGGCGATGGCATTTGCATTCGGTTTCTATCTGAAACGTAAAAAATTGGGTTATAGTATATATGGTGTCATGCTGTTTGCCTATCTGGTAGGAGTTTGTATCAATGTGAGTCAGGAGATGGGTGGTAATCCACGTATTGATGAAATGGGGATAGCGCAGGATAATGGCGCGATGGAAGGTAAAGAAATACGTTTGGGCTCGGCCGCCACTGCTTTGTGGAGTATTACTACTACGGTTACTTCCAATGGTTCTGTCAATGGTATGCACGATTCAACAATGCCGCTTTCGGGTATGATGGAAATGCTGAACATGCAGATCAACACATGGTTTGGCGGTGTAGGTGTGGGATGGATGAACTACTTTACATTTATTATTATCGCCGTGTTCATCAGTGGGTTGATGGTAGGCCGTACACCGGAGTTCCTTGGTCATAAAGTAGAAGCACGTGAAATGAAGATTGCTTCCATTGTGGCACTACTTCATCCGTTTATCATTTTAGTTGGTACGGCATTGGCTGCTTATCTGTTTGTTCATGCGCCTGCATTTGTGGAAAGTGAAGGTGGCTGGCTGAACAATCCCGGATATCATGGTTTGAGCGAAATGCTTTATGAATACACCTCGTGTGCCGCCAATAATGGTTCCGGTTTTGAAGGACTGGGTGATAACACATGGTTTTGGAACTACTCTTGTGGTATTGTGCTGATATTAGGACGTTTTGTCCCGATTGTAGGTCAAGTGGCCATAGCAGGTATTCTGGCTAAGAAAAAATTTATTCCCGAAAGCGCCGGCACATTGCAAACCGATACAGTGACATTCGGTGTGATGACATTTGCGGTTATTTTTATTGTTGCCGCACTATCATTCTTCCCGGTACATGCATTAAGCACTATTGCCGAGCACTTGAGTTTATAATTCTGATAACAGACAACGATATTAATAGAAGATATGAAAGATAATAAATCAGCTTCTTTATTTCAGAAGGAGCAAGTCATTGACAGCATAAAACAATCATTCGTGAAGTTGAATCCGCGAGTGATGATTAAGAATCCGATTATGTTCACGGTAGAGGTTTGTACAGCTATTATGTTCTTGGTGATGCTCTACTCTATCGTTAATGATTCACAAGGCTCATTTATTTATAATTTATGGGTTTTCGTAATCCTGTTCATCACCTTGTTATTTGCTAATTTTGCTGAAGCTATTGCCGAAGCGCGCGGAAAAGCACAAGCCGATAGCCTGAGGAAGACTCGTGAGGAAACCCCTGCCAAATTGATTGTGAACGGGACTTTGAAAACTGTCAGTAGTTCCCGGTTAAAGAAAGGTGATATTTTTGTATGCGAGGCAGGAGATGTAATTCCTGCCGATGGCGAGATCATCGAAGGACTGGCGTCTATTGACGAAAGTGCCATCACAGGCGAATCCGCTCCTGTAATCCGTGAAGCAGGCGGTGACAAGAGTTCAGTAACAGGAGGTACAAAAGTATTGTCCGATCAGATAAAAGTAATGGTAAGCACCCAGCCGGGTGAAAGTTTCCTGGATAAGATGATTGCATTGGTGGAAGGCGCATCCCGCCAGAAAACACCGAATGAAATTGCATTGACTATCCTGTTGGCAGCATTTACATTGGTCTTTGTCATTGTGTGTATCACCCTTAAACCGTTTGCCGATTATACGGGAACTGTCATTACCATTGCTTCTTTTCTGTCCTTGTTTGTCTGCCTCATTCCTACCACTATCGGAGGATTGCTTTCGGCTATCGGTATCGCCGGGATGGATCGTGCTTTGCGTGCCAATGTCATAACCAAATCGGGTAAAGCAGTGGAAACAGCCGGAGATATAGATACGTTGCTTCTTGATAAAACAGGAACAATAACTATAGGAAACCGTAAAGCTACCCGTTTTTATCCGGCTCAGGGAGTGGATGAACATGCTTTCATCGAAGCCTGCCTGCTCTCATCTGTATCTGATGATACTCCGGAAGGCAAATCTATTATTGAACTGGGACGTGAATCGGGTTTACGGATGCGTAATTTGAATACCGATGGTGCTCATATGATAAAATTTACCGCCGAAACCAAATGCTCGGGTATTAACTTGAAGGATGGAACAGAAATCCGTAAAGGTGCATTTGATGCGATCCGCAAGATAGCTTTGTCGGCCGGAAACCCTTTCCCAAAAGAAACGGAAGATATCATTCAAACCATTACAAGTAATGGAGGTACTCCATTGGTGGTAAGTATCAATAAGAAAGTTGCCGGAGTAATAGAATTGCAGGATATCATAAAACCGGGTATTCAGGAACGTTTTGAACGTTTACGCAAGATGGGGGTAAAAACAGTCATGGTGACGGGAGATAACCCATTGACCGCCAAATATATTGCAGAGAAAGCCGGAGTAGACGACTTCATAGCCGAGGCTAAACCGGAGGATAAGATGGAGTATATCAAGAAAGAGCAGGCTGCCGGCAAACTGGTTGCCATGATGGGTGACGGAACAAATGATGCTCCTGCCCTTGCCCAAGCTAATGTGGGGGTTGCCATGAATAGCGGTACACAGGCTGCCAAGGAAGCAGGGAATATGGTGGATTTGGATAATGATCCTACCAAGCTGATAGAGATTGTTGAGATAGGTAAACAATTGCTGATGACACGTGGTACACTGACTACTTTCTCCATAGCCAATGATGTGGCCAAATATTTTGCCATTGTTCCTGCATTGTTCATGCTTTCCATTCCGGAACTGGCTGCATTGAATATTATGGGGCTGCATAGCCCTGAGAGTGCTATCTTGTCTGCGGTTATATTCAATGCCGTCATTATTCCTATTCTGATTCCGCTGGCATTGAAAGGAGTTCAATACAAACCGATAGGAGCTTCCGCCTTGCTTCGTCGTAATCTTTTGATATATGGCATAGGTGGTGTTATTGCTCCTTTTGTGGGTATTAAATTAATAGATTTAGTAGTAGGATTATTCTTTTAACAAGTAAACGACAATGAAAAATTTTATAAAGTCATTCAGACTTACCTTAGTCTTTTGTGTGTTTTTCTCAGTATGCTATATACTAGTCTTATGGATTTTCGCTCAGTTTGCCGGACCTAATTCCGGCAATGCCGAGGTGGTGGAACTTAACGGAAAAGTGGTAGGTGCAGCCAATGTGGGACAATTATTTACGGAAGATATTTATTTCTGGGGACGTCCTTCGTGTGCCGGAGATGGTTATGATGCAACCAGTTCGGCCGGTAGCAATAAAGGCCCTACCAATGCAGAATACTTGGCTGAAGTAGAAGCGCGGATTGATACATTTTTAAAGCATCATCCTTACTTGAGCCGTAAGGAAGTACCTGCCGAAATGGTCACAGCCAGCGGTTCCGGGCTGGATCCTGACATCACTCCGGCCTGCGCATACGTGCAGGTACAACGTGTGGCTAAAGCTCGCGGAATGAGTGAGGAAACTGTAAAAGCTATTGTAGATAAAGCTGTGGAAAAACCGTTTATGGGCATATTCGGAACAGAGAAGGTGAATGTGTTAAAACTGAATGCTGCTTTAGAAAAGGCAAAATAATAAAAAATATATAGTCATTAAATTAGGAAGATGTGCGTCATGAAAAAGAGAAGTTTCCTGGATACCGAGAGCCTGTCGGCTCTAGAAGCTGTGGCTATCATTGTATTGTTCTTTGCTTTGATAACATGGATTCTTGATCTTTGACGTGCATCACCCTATTGAATGATACATCTTGATTCAGAAAAACTCAAAATGGATATTTCCTTTCAGACAATAAGAAGGAAATAGTAGAAATATGTAAAACACGAATATTGATTAGTTTAATTTTTTAAGATGAAAAAGAATTTGAAAAAAGTGGTCTTGGTACTGGCTTTACTGTTGCCTGGAGTGATAAAAGCACAAGAATTTAACGTAACGGCTAAGGCGGATTTTGTAAGTGATTACATTTGGCGTGGCGCTTACCAGAATTCAGGATTTTCTGTACAGCCTACATTAGGATTATCTTACGGCAATCTTTCTTTGTCTGCTTGGGGGAGTCAGAGCCTAACCAAGACAGACGGTGCACAAGAGTTTGACATCAATTTGAGTTATACCATTGGCGGTTTAGGTATTACAGTGACCGACTATTGGTGGAATGGCATCACCATGCCCTACGGGGATTATAAACATGATCATCATTTTGAAGGAACATTAGCTTATAATTTCGGCGAGAACTTTCCTCTGACCTTGAGTTGGTCTACCATGTTTGCGGGAGGAGACGATAACAAAGACGGTGATCGTGCTTATTCCACTTATATCAATGCTTCTTATAATATTGCTTGCCCGGAAGAAATTACGCTCACTCCTTCCGTTGGTTTCACTCCTTGGAAAGGAATGTATGATGCTGATGGTGCTGCTTTTACAGATATTGCTCTAAAAGCTTCCAAGAACATTAATATTACAGATCATTTTTCTTTGCCTTTGTTTGTACAGGCTATTGTTTCGCCCTCATTTGACAAAACTTATCTGATAGCCGGATTAAGTATTGGGTTTTAAATATGTGATTTTTTTAACAAAAGGAAGTGTCAAAACGAAACCGGACTATCCAATCGTCAACTGTAGGGGCAGGGTTTGCCTGCCCGAAGACACAAAGCAAACTGTTTTCGGGCGA
>ENA-ORRU01001930-ORRU01001930.1-human-gut-metagenome-genome-assembly--contig:-NODE-1930-length-11585-cov-11.315178_pt1 | contig 11585 bp, 9 predicted proteins | sample MGYA00242184_ERZ509151 | MGnify/ENA primary metagenome ERZ509151 (study PRJEB26280, sample SAMEA2338667) | human gut metagenome | biome: human gut; feature: human-associated habitat; material: faeces... | reverse complement strand
AAGTGCGCCAGATTTCGGAACCTCCAATATCCTGTGCGCTGAATTTGGGCTGAGTCAGGCGGGTACCGTCCAGTACGGTGTCGAAATTATCGCCGCTGAGCGTCACGGACTTGGAGCTGACATTGGTCAGGACGATTTTAGCGCCGACATAGTAGATAGGTACGTCGGAACTGGCACTCCGGAATCTGCTGGTACCAAGTATGCAATCCTTTGCCACGATGCCGCCAACTGCGCCCTCGATCAAAGCCTGATTGACAGCTTCATTGGTGGAAGAGCAGGCCGTCAGGGCAGCGGCCGCAGCCACAACGCCCAGACCTCTCAGGAATACTCGGCGGGAAAACATCTCAGACATTCTTCATACCTCCGTGCGGGCGGGACGCGCCCTGTTTTGACTTGATGATAGCATAGAAAAGCCAGCGGTACAAGCGGTTCAGCGCAATATACAACGTAGTATTTCACAGCGCCGCGTGCTGACGGCCCATCTCCACATAGGCTTTTGCGTTCTCGATGTTGTGGGCCAGCTGGTCGTCCCGGATGGTCTTGATGACCCGGGCGGGCACGCCCACCGCCACCGAATTGTCCGGGATGACCATGCCCTCCGGCACAAGCGCCCCTGCCCCGATGATGCAGTTTTTGCCCACCACGCAGTGGTTCAGCAGGGTGGCGTGCATCCCGATCAGGGTGCCGTCGCCCACGGTGCAGCCGTGTACCACGGCGCTGTGGCCCACGGTGACGCTGCGGCCCAGGGTCACGGCCCCGCCTACGTCGCAATGCAGCACGGCATTGTCCTGCACGTTGCTGTTCTCGCCGAGGGTCAGGGTACCGTCGTCGCCGCGCAGCACGGCCCCATACCATACGGTGGAGCCGGGCTTCAGGATCACATCGCCCTGCACGGTGGCGTTGGGAGCCACAAAGGCCGCGCCTTCGTTGCGGGGACTTTTTCCACAAAAGGACAGGAACATTGTGAAAAACCACCTTTCTCTTTTGGTTCGTTTATGGTATTCTTATAAGTAAGGAACAAAAATGTGCGCACCGGTTTTGCCGGAGCGGGATTCAAGGGGGTACCTTCATGCTTCACAACACGTTCTGCCGCCGGTTGGCGGCGCTGGTGCTTACGCTGGCGGTCGCCGTCAGTGCAGTGCTGCCGGTATTTGCAGTATACCCCATGCCCATCCAGACTGCAACCGAGACCGAGGCCGTGTACCTGTTCAATGCCGATACCGGCAAGACATTGCTGACCCAGAATGCCGACCAGCCCCGCTATGTGGCCAGCCTGACCAAGATGATGACGGCCCTGCTCGTGATCGAGAACGGGTCAGACCTCAACGCCAGCATCACCATCCCGGACAGTCTGACACCGGAGTTCCAGTCCATCAAGGCCGCCAACGGCACCACCATGGGCCTGCGCATCGGGGAGACGGTGCGCCGCATCGACCTGCTGAACGCCCTGCTCATCACCAGTGCCAACGACGCGGCCAGCGTCATCGCCTGGGACGTGGGCGGCAGCCTGAATGCCTTCATCCAGCAGATGAACGCCCGTGCCGCAGAGCTGGGCTGCACCAGTGCCACCTTTACCTGCGCCCACGGCCTGTACGATTACGGCAATGTGGCCTCGGCAGAGGACATGGCAAAGATCGCGGCGGCCTGCGCGGCCAACGAGACCTTTGCGCAGGTGGCCGGTTCCACCACCTATACGCTGGGCCAGACGAATTTCCACAGCGAGCAGCGCACCATCAGCAGCTCCAACCCGCTGATGGACGCCTCCGGTGCTTATTATAAGGATTCTGTCAAGTGGGTCAAGGGCGGTTTTACCACCCTGGCAGGCCGCTGTGCGGTGGCCCTTGCCCAAAAGGACGGTCACACCTACGGCCTTGTGATCCTGGGCAGTGACAGCAACGAGCATCTGTACAGCGAGTGCGACGAACTGTTTGACTGGGCCTTTGCCAGCTTTGCGGACCGTCCGCTGGTGGACACCCAGACCGTGCTGACCACCGTAGACCTGACCAAGTGCCGCACCGAACCGACGGTGGCGCTGTATGCCGCTGCGCCGGTCAGCGGCTACGGCCACGCGGACGATATCGTTACCTACTCCTTCGACCTGCCGGAGAGCATTGCGGCCACCGTCAAGAGCGGCAGTGTGGTGGGTACAGCCACCGTGTATCTGGACGGCGATGAGGTGGGCACGGTGGACCTTGTGACCCACCGGGAGTATGTCTCCGATTTCCGCACCGACATGAAGGCCACGGTGCTTCTGCTGTGTGCACTGCTGTTCATCCTCGCTGCATTAACGGCGGTCACTCTTGCCGCGGGCGGCAACTCGCTGAACCTCAAAAAGAGAAGGCGCAGAAGATAAAATGCCGTGGCCGCAGATGCGGCAGGTTGGAGCAGAAAAAAATAAGAAAAGCGGCGCTCAGTGCCTTGCAACAGGCTCTGAGCGCCGCTTCTTTTGTGCTTATTGGTTGAGGAACTTGATAAAGTGGTAAGATTCCACGATCTGGAAATACTTGATGATGCGCGGATACAGGGGTTCGGCCTTTTCGCCAAACTGCTGCTTCATGCATTCAGCAAGGTCTGCAACGGTCTTCTGGCCGTCGATCAGCGGCCAGAGATAGCTGCCGGTCTCGTCCAGATGCACCTGTGTGGTGCGCGGTTTATGGAACACTTTTTGCGCGATCGTATTGAACACACCGGTGTTCTCCACCTCAAGGGTGATAAGGCCGGTGGCTTCGTCTGTGTGCCAGCGCAGGGTTTCCGCCCGCTGCGGAATGAGGTCCAGATAGTTGATGGACTGCTTTTTCTTACTCATCAGTTCTTCTTTTTCTTCATGGAGAAGGCCAGCAGGCATGCGATCATCACGATCATCAGGACCACGCCGCCAATGTTGCCCAGATCAATGCTCAGGGCAGTGCTGATGCCGAACACGGCAAACACAGCCAGCAGGATGCCCACAAGGCCCTCGCCTGCGATCATACCGGCACAGAACAGGGTGCCGCGGGTGGTCTGCTCTTCCTTGAGCTTCGCGTCAACATTCTTGCGGCTGTCCATGAACCAGCGCACAACACCGCCGATCATGATGGAGGTGTTCAGGTAGATGGGCAGATACAGGCCGATGGCGAACGGCATCACGGGGATGCGCAGGACCTCCAGAGCAATGGCAAGGAACACACCGGTGAACACCAGGTTCCAGGGCAGGTTGCCGCCCATGATGCCCTCGACGATCATCTTCATCAGGGTAGCCTGCGGTGCGGGGACCTCGGCACCGCCGTAGCCCCATGCGCTGTCCAGCAGGTACAGCACACCACCGATGGCCAGACCGGCGGCAATAACGCCGATCAGCTCACCGATCTGCTGCTTGACCGGGGTCGCACCCAGCAGGTAGCCGGTCTTCAGGTCCTGAGAGGTATCCGCAGCAATGGCAGCGCAGATGCAGATGACAGAGGCGATGGCCATGGAGCCGATCATGCCCTCGATGCCAACGTTGCCGGTGGCCTTCAGGATCATGGTAGCGATCAGCAGGGTGGCAATGGTCATGCCGGAGACCGGGTTGTTGGAACTGCCGATCATGCCGACCATACGTGCAGAGACGGTGGAGAAGAAGAAGCCGAAGATGACGATCAGCAGAGCACCCAGCGGGCTGACGGGGATGGCCGGAGCCAGCCAGATGATGAGGATGATGAGCAGGATGCCGCCCAGAATAAAGGGCATGGGCAGGTCCTTCTCGGTACGGGAGGTGCCGGAAGCACTGCCGCCCTTCATGCTCTTCATGGCATCACGGAAGGTGGATGCGATCAGAGGCAGGCTCTTGATCAGCGAGATGATACCGCCGGTAGCAATGGCACCTGCGCCGATATACTTGACGTAGTTGGACCAGATGGCGTCTGCACCGCCTGCTGCATACAGATCAGCAATGGTGGTGCCGGCTGCTGCCGGGTACAGGGAGATGTTTGCGCCGAACAGGCAGATCAGCGGGATAATGACCATCCAGCCCACCAGAGAACCGGTGAACATGTAGGAAGCGGTCTTGGGGCCGACGATGTAGCCCACGCCCAGCAGAGCGGGGTACACTTCCATGCCCAGAGCACCCTTGAAGGAGCTGAAGGCCACGGCAATGTCGGCGGGGATCATCTTCAGGCCATCGACGATGAACTTGAAGATGGCTGCCAGACCCATGCCGGAGAACACGGTGGAGGCGTTTGCACCGCCCTCTTCACCGGCCAGCAGAACGTCTGCACAGGCGGTGCCTTCCGGGTACAGCAGGGTGGCGTGCTCCTTGACGATCAGGGCGTTGCGCAGGGGCACCATGAACAGAACGCCCAGAATGCCGCCGCACAGGGCGATCAGGGTGATCTCCAGGATGCTGGGCTTGTTGCACAGGCCCTCTTTTGCCCACAGGAACAGTGCGGGCATGGTGAAGATGGCACCGGCGGCCAGGCTCTCGCCTGCGGAACCGATGGTCTGCACCATGTTGCTCTCCAGAATGGAGTTCTTCTTGAGCAGGACGCGGATCACGCCCATAGAAATGACTGCTGCCGGGATGGAGGCAGAAACAGTCATGCCGACGCGCAGGCCCAGATAAGCGTTTGCAGCGCCGAAGACCACGGACAGGATGATGCCCATGATCACAGAGGTCGCCGTCATTTCTGCGGTGATCTTTTCCGCAGGAATATACGGCTTGAAGGATTCTTGATCTTTCATGTTTGCTCTCCTTGCGACAGCACAAGCGCCTTGCTTTTTGGGGCAGGGCGCTTGTGCTGTCCGTTTTCCGATTTCCTAAACACGCGCATCCCATCCAAAAGGACGCGCTGGCACATACTCTATTATACTAAAGTATGACTGAATTGGCAACTGGAAATGTACACAAGAAATTTACAAAAAATTCGTTTATTCAAGCATTTTGCGGGAAATTTGGGCAAAAGCGTGCGAAAAATTTCCATATAATTCCAAAACTGTGCGCACATGAAGAACAGTTCTGCAGGAAAAGAATGCCTTTTAACAGCGTGCGCGCCTGTCCGGAGGATAGCAAAAAGCTCCCCCCGAGAGGAAAGACTTCCCCCGCTCCGGGACAGATTCTCCCCGGCCGGGGAGAAATGTCACCGCAGGTGACAAAGAGGGGAACGGATGTCACCGCAGGTGACAAAAGGGGGAGTCTGGCACGGCGTAAGCCGTGACTGAGAGGGTTTACCTATCGCGGCTGTCCTGCGCCCTCATCAGTTCCCTGCGGTGATATTTTATGATAAAGAGTGCTTTTACACGGCACCGTAGATGCCGTGCACCGATACTTCGCCGGTAAAAACGTGCACTTCGCCGCTGTCGGTGCGCACCACCAGACGGCCCTCTTCGTCCACATCGACGGCTTCGCCTGCACCCTGCCCGCCGTCCGGCAGGTCGAAGGTGACCCGGCGGCCCAGATTGACGCAGGCGGCCTTGTATTCCTCCCGGAAGGGTGCAAAGCCATCGCGGGCAAACACATACATGTTGCGGTCAAAGCCAAAGTCGGTCAGGCCCTCGGCCAGCCATGTGGGGTCGGTGGAAAGATCCACCTTTGCGCCCTGCAGCGCCAGCGAGGTGCCATTGGGCAGACCGGCGGCATCAAAGTAGCTCTGCGGCTGGGCCAGATTGATGCCGATGCCGCACAAAATGCCCCGGCCCTGCTGCTGGTAGCCGTAGCTCACGCCCTCGCACAGGATGCCCACGATCTTTTTGCCGTTGAGCAGAAGGTCGTTGGGCCACTTGATCTGGCAGTCCACGCCGTAGCGCAGCTTGAGCTGGGTGCGTACGGCAAGGCTTGCCAGCAGCGGCAGGGTGGCAGGCTGGGCCAGCGGTTCCCGGATAGCTACTGTATAATACAGGGCCTTGCCCTCGGCGTTCACCCAGCTGCGGCCAAGGCGGCCCCGGCCTGCGGTCTGGTTCTCGGTATACACCGCACCCACCGGGCCAAACTCTTCAAAATGTTCCTTCACGTAAGCGTTGGTGCTGCCGCATTCCGGCAGATAGCGCACCTCATTGATGCTCATTGTTTGGGTACCTCTTTATGTTCATAGGCGGTCACTTTGCCTTCGTCCAGCGTCAGGATGCCGTAGGTGTCCGGCCCGGTGTAACACCGGCCGCAGGAGCCGGGGTTGAACAAAAACACCTTGCTGCGGGTCTCTGCATGAGGGATGTGGGTGTGACCGAACAGCGCCACCTCGGCACCCCGGGCAGATGCGGCATCTGCCAGCGTATCCAGATCGTATTTCACACCGTACATATGACCGTGAGTGTAAAAGATCACCACGCCGTCAAAGGCGGCAAGGCCGTCGGTGGGTTCCAGTGCACCGTAATCGCAGTTGCCCGCCACCGAGTAGGCCCGCAGCTTGGGGTACAGCGTCAGAGCCAGTTCCAGATCCCGCAGGCCGTCGCCCAGAAAGATCAGGGCATCGATGCTTTTGCTCTCTTTCATCAGCACACGCTCAATGGCGGTGCGTCCGCCGTGGCTGTCGCTCAAAACCAGAAGCTTTGTCACAAAAGGGGTCCTCCTCTATTACCGTTTACCTGAGATGCTGTCATTCACCAGCCTGCTGGCCCTGTTGCAATACCAGCAGCTGCTTGTACACTTCGCTTTTAGAATAAGGTGTGCCCTGTGCCGCCGCCTTGGCTGCGGCGGTGGGGCCAAAGCCCTGCCCGGTCAGCTCCAGCGCCCGATGCGCTGCCTGCTCCAGCGTCAGCTCCTGCTCCGGGTCGGCGGTCTCCGGCGCACCGGCCATCACCAGCACATACTCGCCGCGCGGCTCGTTGGTCTTGTAGTGCTCCACCGCCTCGCCGAGGGTAGTCTTCCAGATATCCTCGTGCAGCTTTGTCAGCTCCCGGCACAGGGTGATGCTGCGGTCTGCGCCAAAGGCATTGGCCAGATCGTCCAGCGTGGTGCGCAGCTTGTGGGGCGCTTCGTAAAAGATGGTGGTGCGCTTTTCCTGCAAAAGCTCAGCCAGCCGCTCTTTTTTCTGCTTGCGGTTCACAGGCAGAAAGCCCTCGAACACCCAGCGGGAGGTGTCCTGCCCGGACACGGCCAGCGCTGTGACGCAGGCGGAAGCCGCCGGCACCGGCACCACTTTGATGCCCCGGGCCAGTGCGTCCCGCACGATCACCTCGCCCGGGTCGGAAACGCAGGGCATGCCCGCATCACTGCACAGGGCACAGCTCTCGCCTGCTTCAATGCGGCGCAGGATGCCCTCACCCTTCTGCAGGGCGTGCTCATAGTAGCTGACCATGGGCTTTTTCAGGCCCAGAAAGTTCAGCAGCTTCATGGTCACACGGGTGTCCTCGGCGGCAATAAAGTCTGCCGCGCCAAAGGTGGCTGCTACGCGCGGCGGCATATCGTCCAGATTGCCGATGGGCGTTGCCACGATATAAAGAGTTCCTGCCATAGTTTACCTCCCATATAACGCCGCACCGGCGCTGATCAACACATCCGGCTCCACCCGCAGGCCGGTCTTGCGGTTCTTCTGCGCTTCCACAAGGAAGAGCCATGGCGCGCCGTCCGCCTTGTTCTTTACAAAGGCCAGCCGCTTCGGCTCCAGCCGGTTGGCCCGCAGCACCGCCAGCACCTCCGCCAGCCGTTCCGGCCGGTGGCACAGCGCAAAGCGCCCACCGTCCTTCAAAAGGCGGAACGCACACTGGCACACATCGTCCAGTGTGCAGGTGTTCTCGTGCCGGGCAAGGGCGTGGGCTGCGTTTTGGCTTTGGGGCCCATCCGTGAAATAGGGCGGATTGCACGCACACACGTCAAAACTGCCCTCGCCCTGCCGGAAAGCGCGCAGGTCGGCACAGACAGGCTCAATGTGCCCGATGTCCTGCTCCTGCACCGCAGCGGAAAGCAGAGCGCTGCCCTCGGGCTGCAGCTCCAGCCCCATGCAGGGGCCCCGGTGGCCGCGGTCGTGCCATTCCAGCGCCACGATGCCGCAGCCGGAGCACAGGTCTGCGGCCTTCTGGGCGCGCTTTGGCTCACAGAAACGGGCCAGCAGCAGCGCGTCGGAGCCAAAACGATGCTCCGGCGAGCAATAAACCATAGTTCTATTATACAAGACTTCGGTAGAATGTTCCATAGATAAGTGTGCCGTACCCTCTCAAAAAAATGCGTGGAATTGCTCGGGGAATTTGTGCGAATTACTGCAAAACAAAAAAGCAGCAGACCTGCTTTGGACAGGCCTGCTGCTTTTGATGCGTTTTTTGTGCAGCTGCTAAAATTATTCAGCAGTGATAGCACCGGTGGGGCAAGCACCCTCGCAAGCGCCGCAGTCGATGCAAGCGTCTGCGTTCACAGAAGCAACACCATCAACGGTGATAGCGCCAACCGGGCAAGCGCCCTCGCAAGCGCCGCAGCCAACACATGCGTCAGAAACCTTGTGTGCCATAATAAACTCTCCTTTTTATCTCCGTGCCCGAAGTATGTATGAAGAGTCATGTATGGCACGGCTGTGCATGTCTCTCCGGAAATCATATCCTTGCCTGCATTTTAACAAAGCAGGTGAGAAAAGGCAAGACTAACCGTGACCCGAAAAACACAAAAGTCTGTTTTTTGTTGGGTTGCACAAAAGCACAGGCTAACTTATGGCCAAATTTGCAGGAGTTTTTTGGCAAAAATCACGAAGAACAGTTAGTTTTAGCAGACTAACCCCTCAGAACCTCCGGCGCGTCCCTCACTCCTTTTCGGCAGCGCGCTTCCGGGCGCAGCAGCCGCCCGCGCAGCGCTTTTCGCCATCGTCGGAGGAAGCCACCACCGGGGCCGGGTTGCGCACGCCGGAGTAATCGTCGTCCGGGTCCGGGCGGCGGGGCGCACGCTTGCCGCCGCTGATATATTCGCACACGCCCACCTTATAGTAACGGGGCGAAAGGCTCTCGGTGCCGCAGCGCACCCGCAGGTAGCCGGAAACCGGGTTCACCTCCAGCACGGTGCCAAGACCGTCCGGTGTGCGCACGGTGCTGCCTACCATGGGCATGATGCTGTTCAGGTACTCGTAGGCGCTTTCCTCGTAGGCAAGGCAGCACATCAGCCGGCCGCAGGCACCGCTGATCTTGGTGGGGTTCAGCGAAAGGCCCTGCTCCTTGGCCATCTTGATGGAGACGGGCTGGAAGTCCTTTAAAAAGCGGCTGCAGCAGAAGGGCTGGCCGCAGATGCCAAGGCCGCCGATCATCTTGCTCTCGTCCCGCACGCCGATCTGGCGCAGCTCGATGCGGGTGTGGAAGATACCGGCCAGATCCTTGACCAGCTCGCGGAAGTCCACGCGGCCATCGGCGGTAAAGTAGAACATGATCTTGGAGCGGTCTAGGGTATACTCGGCCTCCACAAGCTTCATTTCCAGGCCGTGGCGGGCAATGCACTCCTGACAGGTGCGGTAGGCGCGCTTTTCGTCCTCACGGTTCTGGCGCATCCGGCGGATATCCACGCTGTCGGCCATGCGGGTAATGGGCTTGAGGGCCTTGGGCACTGCCGCATCGGCGATCTCCCTCACGCCCTGCACCACCTCGCCGCACTCAATGCCGCGGGCGGTCTCCACGATCACATATTCGCCGGTTTTGATGTCGGCCCCGGCGGGATCAAAATAATAGCTTTTGCCGTTCTCTTTGAAACGGACGGAGATGACTTTTTTCATAGTGTTCCTCGTTTTTATCGGTCGAATCTATAGGATAAGGCCCGAAAAAGAGCCTGCTGATCCATTCTGTACTCTAGTATAACATATTCAAATGCACATTTCCACGCAAAAAACAAAAAGCGGCTCTGGCGCTTTGGCAGAAAAATTTTAAAAAGGTGCAACAATCTGCCCTGCTGCCGCGTATCCATAAAGGAAGACTGACCGAATTTGGTCGCACCCGCAGCCGGAAAATGGAAAAACGGAACGGCAAATGTTAAAATCTTGCGAAAGTATCTAAAGAATCGCAAAAGAATCCCACCCCGCTCTTGCAAGGCGGGGGCTTGCGTGTATAATAAAAATGTTGAAGTGTAGCCTTTCCCGCAGGGAAAGCAGCTGTCCTGCTTTGCGGCAAGGCAGAGAAACGGTAGGAGAAAATGGAAAAATTCAGTGTCAAAAAGCCGTTTACGGTGCTGGTTGCAGTGGTCATGATCCTGATCCTGGGCTTTGTGGCGGTCACAAAGATGGATACGAACCTGCTGCCCAACGTGAACACACCGTATCTGATGGTGGTCACCGTGTATCCTGGTGCAAGCCCGGAGCGCGTGGAGAGCGAGGTCTCGGATGTGCTGCAGAACTCGCTCACAGTGCCGGGCGTGTCCAAGATCACCGCAACATCGGCAGAAAACTACAGCCTGCTGCTGATGGAGTTTACCGAGGATACGGATATGAACAGCGCGCTGGTCAAGGTGTCCAACAAGCTGGATCAGGCCAAAAGCGACCTGCCGGAGACCGCACTGACTCCTTCTATCGTGCAGTACAGCATGAACATGAACGCCTTTATGACCGTGGCTGTCAGCCGCGAGGGCAGTTCGGTGTACGACCTTTCTGACTTCATCAAGAACACCATGACCCCCTACGTCCAGCGCAAGGGCGGCGTGTCCAGCGTATCTGCCAGCGGCCTTGTGGAGCAGCTGGTGCAGGTGCAGCTGAATCAGGAAAAGGTGGACGCCATCAACGAAAAGCTGATGGAGCTCATCGACAGCCAGCTGGAGGTGGCGCACGCCCAGCTGGAGGATGCCGAGGCCAAGATCAAGGCCGGCCGCGCAGAATACGATAAGCAGTTCAAAAACTTCGGCAATACCGTGTCCAACACAGTCATGGGCACCTTGAGCTCTGAGGTCGGAAGCGCCGTAGAAGTGGTGCGCAAACAGGCCGAAGCACTGCTGCAAAGCGTCAACAACCTGATTGCCGTGGTCAAGGAGCCCGAGGTGCAGCAGGCTCTCATTGAGGTGCAGGCCGGTTTGCAGCGGGTGCTGGACAAATTCAACAGCACCGGTATGCGGGATATCGACTCTCTGATCGAGATCGTGTCCGAGCTGCGCGATATCACCGATAAGCTTTCCTCTGCTTTGCAGACCCTGCAGAACCGCATCAACACCGAGACCGGCGCACAGGGTGAGGGCGCCGAGGATCTGGTAGACGAGCTGCAATTGCAGGACAGCCTGAATGTCATCTATAAGACGCTGGAGGACACCATCAAGGCCATGGACAACGTGCCCGGCATGATGAGCGAGTTCTCCAAAGCGCTGGGCAACTTTACCCAGCAGCAGATGGTCGCCTATATGCAGTTTACCGAAGCCCGCGAGCAGCTGAACGAGTACGAAAAGCAGCTCAACGAGGCCAAGACCCAGTACGAGGCCGCCAAGGAAAAGGCGCTTGCCAGCGCCGATGTGACCAAGCAGCTGGATATCAAGACCCTTGCCACCCTCATCTACGCCCAGAACTTCTCCATGCCCGCCGGTTACGTCAAGGACGAAAGCGGCGAGTCGTGGCTGCTGAAGGTGGGCGAGGAATACGACAGCGTGGAGGATATCCGCGGTGCACTGCTGCTCCATGTGGAGGGCTACGGCGACGTGCGCCTTTCCGATGTGGCAGACGTGGAGATCATCGACAACGCCGCCGACAGCTACACCCGCCTGA
>ENA-ORRU01001927-ORRU01001927.1-human-gut-metagenome-genome-assembly--contig:-NODE-1927-length-11602-cov-5.304321_pt1 | contig 11602 bp, 7 predicted proteins | sample MGYA00242184_ERZ509151 | MGnify/ENA primary metagenome ERZ509151 (study PRJEB26280, sample SAMEA2338667) | human gut metagenome | biome: human gut; feature: human-associated habitat; material: faeces... | reverse complement strand
TACATCAAAAATGTGGCTTCCAGTGAGATCTATGCGACGTGGCCGCGTTCTGCGATCGTTGCGAATGTGCTGGCGATCATGTCCTTCACGTTAAACCGCGTCTACACGGAATGGTACCGCAACCAGGGATATGATTTCACGATCACATCTTCGACGGCGTATGACCACAAGTGGATCTACGGGCGGAATATTTTTGAGTCGATCTCGGTTGTGGTGGATGATATCTTTGATAATTATCTTTCACGTCCGAATGTTAAGCAGCCAATACTTACACAGTACTGTGATGGAAAAAAATCAAGCTGTCCGAACTGGATGACACAGTGGGGAAGTAAGTATCTTGGTGACCAGGGATATTCATCAATCGATATATTAAGATATTATTATGGCGATGATATGTATATAAATACAGCAGAGCAGATACAGGGTATTCCTTCATCATGGCCTGGTGCCAATCTTGATATAGGGTCATCGGGTCAGAAAGTAAGACAGCTTCAGGAGCAGCTGAATCTCATAGGAGATTATTACAAGGCTATACCACCATTGTCAGTTGATGGAATATATGGAGAGCAGACAGCAGAAGCGGTAAGACAGTTTCAGAGGATTAACAATATGCCACAGACAGGAGTCGTTGATTTTCCGACATGGTACCGTATATCAGACAGATATGTGAGACTGTCAGGCATAGCTGAGCTTATGTAAGCGGGCATGATATAGTCTGGATTATGGAAATGTTGTCTTTAAACAGTATTGAAATAGTATTATAGTACTGATATTATGATGATATAAAGTAATGTGTACAAATGAAAGAGGCGAAAGATATATGAGGTATAAGATAAGTGATCTTGCAAAGCTTCTTGGCGTATCTACAAATACGGTGAGAAGATATGAGGATATGGGTTATATATCTGCTGTAAGGGATGAGAACAGCGGATACAGGTATTACGATGATGATGGAGTGTTTGGTGTGCTCAATGCTAAAATGCATATAAAGTATGGTTTTACGCATGAGCAGATAAGTAAAATGCAGAATTATACGCTTGATGAAACTATGGAGGCATGTCAGGAACGCATGCAGCAGTTGGATAAGCAGATAGCCTATATGACGTATTTAAGACACAGACTTAAGGATGACTGTTTGCTTATGAATAAGGCGGCCTCTAATACAGATATATATGAAAAACAAAGTCTTCCTATGTATTATGTCTTATATAAGAATGGCGGAAAGCTGCTTCAGGAGCCAGAAAGACTGGAGCAGCTAAGCGAGTTTTTATACAATTCACCAGAAATACAGCATATATACATAATTCCTGAGAGTGAGATGAAAGCAGGACGTTTTACTGTAAGCTGTGGTTATTCGATTAAGGAAGAGCATCTTGAAAAGTATCATCTTCATATTAACCAATATGCACAGAAGTATATTCCTAAGCCGTCAGTTATGGGTATATCAAAGGTGCCGGCAAAGTTAAGCAATATATATGATTATTCACAGGATGAGATTAAGGAGATTATGATAGGGCGTCATCTTGCGTATATGAAAGAGCATAATCTTGTCCTTGATGGTGATATAACAGGTATAGTTATAACAAAGGTTAAGGATGATGATAGTGATGATCATGTGATGTATATCCTTATGAGTGTTCCTGTACGGGGAGACAAAGAGTGAATTATGAGATATTATGTTCGCATATAAAAACAATTCTTTATTAAATATGTAAAAGATATTGACCTTGACATTGGTTCATACTTTATAGTTTGTATTATGGATATCAAAAAGGTTTTATAAACAGACCCTGACAGTATCCATGCAGATATATAATGTTATAATGTCTTTAAAGGCAGAAAGGGAGGTCAATATGCGCAAAACAACTAAAAGACGTCTTAGCAGTCTTTTGTGTGCAGTACTTATGCTTGTTACAAGCATAGACGTAACTGCATTTGCAGCAGAATCAAAAGCGTCAACAAGAAAGATTGACGTATGGGACATTGGCACAGTACAGGAAGCAGATACAGATAAGTATAATAATCATATTACTGCTGCTGACTGGGAGAATTGTGACAATGTTTCAAAGGATGGTAAATTCGTTGCAGGAGAAACAACATTTGGTGATCTTACAATCAATCATAATGCCAATGACAGATTGTTCTCGGCATCAGGCAAAAACTATGGAAGCAATGCGTTAGCAACAACAGCATATGATGATGGATATACAGCATCCGGTATGTACTACTGTAATGGTACAGGAGGAGAAGGAAGAAGATACATTGCTATTAACAATGTAGAAGCCGGAGATAAGATAGTTGTATACATGGCATCAAGCAATGCTGCTAATGGAACACTTCTTTTTAAGTATCTTGGTGAAGATAATGAACAGGTAGAAAAAGCAAGCTTTACTAACAAGGGGGCTAAGTATGAATTCGTAGCTAAGTATAGTGGTTCATATAAGGTGTATACAGATGCAGCAGCAGGAAAACCTATATATAACAGGGTGGTAAGAATTCCAGGAGTAAAAGTCAGTGGAACAATAGAAGGCGTACAGGTAAGCGGTCTGAAGGTTTTATTTAAGGATGATGTTAACGATATCACATATGATGCAGATGTAAAAGGCAATACATTTACAGCTACACTTGCAGCAGGTTGTGATTATACAGCAGTTTTATCCGGAGTAGCAGGATATGGATTTTCCGTTGATACAAAGAATGTTACAACAACTGTAGATGAAGCTCTGACAGGCAAGACAGGAGTTACATTAAAGGTAGAAGAAAAGAAAGTATATACATATACAGGAAAGGTTACAGGCTTTGCAGCAGATTATGATACATCGGGATTATCAGTTAAGCTCGTAGCTGACCCATCTTCATTAGCAGATGATGTGGTTCTTAAGCTTGATGATAACAAAGCTTTCAAAGCAACACTTGAGCCTGATGTTAAGTATACAGTTGAGCTTAGTGGAGTTAATGATTATGAAGTAGCTGATGGCAAAGAGGTTACAGGCCAGACAGATTACTCTAAAGATATAAGTGTTTCTGCTAAGAAGTTATATAAGGTAACAGGTAGATTTACAGATATTGATGCTAAAGCAGCAGTTACAGATATTAAGTTTATCAATGTTGATGACAAGTATGTGTATACAGGAAAGGTTACATCAGATGGATATGAAGTTTCTTTAAGAAATGGTTCATATGAAGTTGAAGCAGCAGTTGATGGATATAGAACAACAACACATATAGTAGTCAATGATGCGGATGTAACTAAAGACATCTTAATGGTGTCAACTAAAGATAAGGAACAGATTGAAAGAGTATCTGATATATATGTCGGATATAAAGAAAAAGGAAATGCAAACTATAATACAGTAAAAGAAGCAGTATCAGCAGTATCATTAATGACACCTGCTCCTGATGAGAATAATGGAGTTACTATTCATATTGCTCCTGGTACATATAGAGAACAGGTTATTATATCAACTCCATATGTAAGACTTGTTAATGATGAAAAGTCATCAGGCAAAGAAGTGCTTCTTACATGGTATTATGGAATAGGATATAAGTATTACAGCATAGATTTTAAAGGCTATTATAATGCTGAAAATGCATATGATAAGTACGAGAAGGCAGCTGCAGCAAAATGGGGCTGTTCAGTACTGCTTAAAAATACAGCAACAGGATTTAGTGCTGATGGAATCACATTTGAAGCTTCGTTTAACCGTTATTTAACAGATGAAGAAATAGAAGATGGTGTGACACCTACAGAAAATAAGAATCCAGACAGAAACTATGCAACAGATGTTACATCAAAGGCAGCAACAGAAAGAGCAACAGCCATGGCTATAGAAGCTGATAAGGTTGAATTCACAGACTGTGCATTTCTTGGAAGCCAGGATACATTATATACTGGCAATTCAGCAACTAATATGTACTTTAAGAACTGCCATATAGAGGGTAATACAGATTACATATTTGGTGATGGAAACGCAGTGTTTGATGGATGTGAACTTAGATTCGCAGGTTACAGTGCTGGCTCTGCAGGTGGTTATATTACAGCACATAAGCCAGCCTCTGCTGAAGCAACTAAGATTGGCTATGTATTTAGAAACTGTACAATAACAGGCAGTGATAAACTTGAGGTAAGTGCAGGATATCTTGGAAGACCTTGGGGTCAGGATGCAAAAGTAACATTCCTTAATACTAAGATAAATGGTAGTTACATTAAGGATGAAGGCTGGTTTGAAATGTCTGGCAATAAGCCGGAGAAGGCTGGTTATACAGAATATAATTCGGTTTATACAGATGGAACAGCAGTAGATGTTTCTAAGAGAGTAACAGGAGTTACAACAGATGAAAGTGTTGCAAAGAAAGATGTTGTGAATGATTATCTTTCAGGCTGGACACCTAATGCTTATGTGGCTGATGAGGGCACAGTAGCATTTGTAAAGAAACCATATCTTGTGGATAATGGAGATATCAATGCACCATATCCAGGACATACTCTTACTGTTATATACTCTCTTGGAGAGAAGAATGATAAAAATGATGCATCAGTGATCCGCTGGTATATTGTTAATGAGGATGGCAGCAGAACACTTGTAAAATCGTCAACTGCCAATGCTGATAATACATATAAGATTTCTAAGGATGCTATTGGAAAGCATATTGAAGTTGAAGTTGTACCTGAGAACTTAAGTGGTGTTAAGTCAGGAGCAGTAAAATATAAGGCAGAGGCATATGTAAGAGATGGATATGAAGATCCTACAGGTTCAACAGATATAGAACTTGGTGATGGAGTAAATGTATTTTTAGCAGGTGATTCAACTGTTAAGGATTATTCAGCATCAGGTATGTATATGAGCGGTAAGGCTCAGGCTGAAGGCTCATGGGGCGAATATTTACAGGCGTTCTTTGATTCTTCAAAGGTTAAGGTGCAGAACTATGCCAATGGAGGACGAAGCAGCCGAAACTTTATCAATGAGGGCTCATTAGATAAGATAAAAGCCAATATCAAAGCAGGCGATTATCTGTTTATACAGTTTGGACACAATGACTGTGCCAATGGAAAAGGATACATTGAAGATAGATATGTACCACTTGGACAGCCAGATGCTGACGGAATATATCCTGTAACAGCAGGAACTAAAGTGGCAACACCATCATCACTTACTTCAAAGTATGGAGATACATTCTATTCATATGATTGTGGTGGTACTTATAAATGGTATCTTAAACAATATATTGATGCGGCAAAGGAAGCAGGGGCAATACCGGTTCTTGTAACACCAGTATCAAGACTTTATTATACTAGTGAGGGTACTATCAAACCACATCATGATTCAACAGATAAAGAAACAGGAACACTTGTAACTGAAAATAATGCATATGTTGAAGCAGTTAAACAGCTTGCAAAGGAACAGGATGTATTACTTATTGATGGTTTTGAGATAACAAAGAATATGTATGAGGAAGCATACAAAGCAGACGAAAAGGCAGCTAATGGCAAGTCTGTTAATGGTACACAGGTTATGTCAGCAGGAGACAGTACACATAGCAATAAGCTTGGTGGTTTCATAACAGCAGAACTCTTTGCACAGCAGATCCAGAATATGAATATATCACTCTCAAAGGCTGTTAAATCACCATCCAGAGTAGCAGGTGTTAATCCGGATGGACAGCAGGTGTTTGTTGTTGATAAGAATGGAGTGCTTACTGCTAAAGCAGCAGATGCAAATGGCAGATTCACAGAAGATGCAGTGTACTGGACAACAAAAGGCCAGAGCCTTTTAAGTGCAATAAGTGCTAAGAGTGAAGAACTTAATAAGAGCGAGAATCCAACACCATCACCAGATCCAGCACCAGCACCGGATCCAACACCAGCACCAGACCCAACGCCGGCACCAGACCCAACGCCAGCGCCAGACCCAACGCCAGCACCGGATCCAACACCAGCGCCAAACCCAACACCAGCTCCAGAACAGGGTGGCAGCGATAAGAAAGATGATGGAGCTACGTCAGGTAGTGACAGTAATAAAGATGACAATGCTATATCATCTGACGATAAAAATCCAGATGCTTCTAAAGATGATGTAAAAACAGCAGATGTATATCACGTGATGGGATATAGTGTGGCATTTACAATGGCATTAGCTGGAATAGTACTTCTTGTGTATGAAGATAGAAAAAAGAAAAGGCTGATTAATAAATAATATAATAGTTATAGATACTAGTTTTAGTGATGATTAGAATTGATTAGTATTGATTGGCATTGAATAAAGCCAGATACACAATGACTTAGGTTGTTGTGTGTCTGGTTTTTGAATGCTTGAATATTATTCGTTCGAATATTATTTGCCTGAATAATTTTTGAAATATAATAATGTATGGATTTATGTACAATGCATTATTAAATGTGTAAAAAGATATTGACCTTGACACTGGTTCATACTTTATAATTCCATAAAAAGGGACGGATTGTCCAGAAAAGAAAGGGAAGGTTATTTATGATGAAGAAAAGAAACAGAAAACGTATAAGTTGTCTGCTTAGCGCTTTGCTTTTGCTTGTTATGAGCATAGGCTGGAGCGTTATGGCTATGGCTGATGATGCGGTTAATAAAGACAGCAGCAAGCCTACAGTATGGATAATAGGTGATTCTACAGTAAGTTCTTTTGCTGATAATTATTATTATCCAAGATATGGATGGGGTACACAGATTGATAAGTATCTTGATGGAACATATGAAGTGAAGAATATAGCTTTATCAGGAAGAAGTTCTAAGAGCTATGTTAATGATAAGGAGTATAATGAACTTACATCCGGTATGAAGCAGGGTGATTATCTTCTTATAGGCTTCGGACATAATGATGAAAAGGCAGAAGCAGACAGATATACAGATCCTAATGGTGATTATAAGACAGCTGGCTCATTTGCTAACTCATTATATGAAAACTATATTAAGCCTGCGCAGGCAGCTGGTACAACAGTTATCCTCTGTACACCTATAGTAAGAAGAACTGCTACAACAGAATGGTCTGACAGCAATCTTCATATCACAAAGGATAGTGGTGATTTCAAGGGTGGAGATTATGCCCAGTCTATAAGGAATCTTGGTAAGGAACTTAACATACCAGTTGTTGATATGACTAAGATGACAAAAGAGTTATATGATACATTAGGACCAGATGAGACAGTCAACCTTCATGCATGGACATCATCTAAGGCTACAAGTGTTGATAATACACATACAAACATTTATGGTGGAACATATAATGCTTATCTTGTAACTAAGACAATTAAGGAACTTGGAGTGGCTGGAATATCAGAACATATAACAGCTAAGGAAGCACCTGTTAAGGCTGATGTACTTAAGTCTAATCCAGATTATAAGGAAGCTGAATATTCAGGAGAACTTAAGCAGAGTGAATTATGGAAAGATGCAGGAGTTTTCAAGGGTTCAATATTTGGAGATATAGGTGGAGACCCAAATCTTATTAAAGATAAGTTCATACTTGAGGGTAATGAAGATGGAAGCATTCACATTGCTGTTAATGGTAAGGGAAAGATATCATCAACAACAGATGGAATTGCAATGTATTATTATAAAGTACCTGCAGATAGTAATTTTGTAATAACAGCTAATGCAACAGTAAACAGCATTAATAAACACAATCAGGTTGCATTTGGTCTTATGGCAAGAGATGCGATGTATATTGATGTTAATGATAAGTCAGCTCTTGGAGATTATGTTGCAGCAGGAAGTATCAAGCAGGGAACAGCTAACTGCTTTAAGAGAAAAGATGGTGCATTAGGTTATGGTGGTACATTAGAGAATCCAGTAGAGGCTGGTAAGACATATGCACTTAAGATTGAGAGCAACAGTGATGGATACGCATGTACATTTGGCGATAATGCTGCTATATCAGGCGGTTTTGATTTCAAGCTTACATCAATAGATGCGGATTATGTATATGTAGGTTTATTTGCAGCAAGACAGGCAGATGTAACATTCTCAGATATAAAACTTGTTGTAGATGGTAAGGTAATAACTGGTTCTGATGTTAAGCCAGGTGATACACCAGATGATAGCAAGCCAGGAGATAGCACACCAAGTGACACACCAGATGATAATAAGCCAGGAGATAACACACCAAGCGACACACCAAATACACCAAGTGATACACCAAGCACATCAGATTCAGATAAGGTAAATGCGGTAATTAAGGCTGATGATGGCATCAATATAAAGGCCGAAGTACCAGTGAGCGGAATCACATTCACAGAAGAGGAAAAGAAAGAAATAGAAAACGGAAGTACAGTTTCGGTATCTATGGAGGTCAAAGATGTAACAGCTACAGTATCAGAAAGCGATAAGAAGCTTGTGGAGGATAAAGTTAAGGAAGTTCTTAACAATGGTGTAGTTGGAGCATATCTTGATCTTACATTATTAAAGAAAGTTGGAAGTCTCAAAGAAGTATCAGTAACAGAAACAGCTGCTGGAGTTGTTGTTAAGCTTGATATTCCTGAAAGTCTTAAGAATACAGATTCATCTGTAGAAAGAAAATATACAGTTGTAAGAATTCATGATGGTGTAGCAGAGGCACTTGAAACAAGCTGCGAAAACGGAGTTATTACATTTACAACAGATAAATTCTCTACATACGCTATATGCTATGAAGATGTAGCAGCTACAGGAAACGGACAGGCATCAGATAACACAATAAATACAGGTGATGTGTATAATATAGCACTCTATGTATTATTCGCAGTTGTATCATGTGCAGGTCTTGCATTCGTAGTATTAAAAAGAAAGTCAGTTGTAAGATAAAAAATAAAATAATGTATCATTTTTGTATTGCAGAAATTTGAAATATTTGAAATGTTTGTTTGAAATGTTTAAAAATATAGTTGACAGCTATAACTATTAGTGTTAAACTCTAATAGTTGTTAAACGAAGCAGAGTATCCACTCTCACCTTAGCGCATGAAGGCGACTCGGGTTTATATTTTTAAGAATATGCATGATAAACAGCAATTAAGATGCATTATGATTAAAAAGTGGATAGTCTGACTATCCACTTTTTTTGATTTTGGAGGTGCACTACTATTAGCGAATTAATGATTAACGAGCAGATCCGCGATAAGGAAGTTCGTGTTATTGGACAAGAAGGACAGCAGCTTGGAGTTATGTCTCCTAAGGATGCTATGAAGTTAGCAAGAGAGGCAGAGGTTGACCTTGTAAAGATAGCCCCATCCGCAAAGCCACCTGTATGTAAGCTTGTGGATTATGGCAAGTATAAGTATGAGCTTGTCAGAAAAGAAAAGGAAGCTAAGAAAAAACAGAGAACAATAGAAGTCAAAGAAGTTCGTTTATCACCTAACATAGATGTGAATGACCTTAACACTAAGTGTAACGCAGCAAGGAAGTTCATAGAGAAAGGCGATAAGGTTAAAGTATCACTCAGATTCAGAGGACGTGAGATGGCTCATGTTGATTCAAGCAAGCATATACTTGAAGATTTTGCAGAGAAGTTAAGTGATATAGCAGTAGTAGATAAGGCTCCAAAGTTAGAAGGCAGGAGCATGACTATGTTTTTAACTGAAAAACGTTAAAATATTATTCCATATGAGAATTAAATTAGGAGGATTATTATGCCAAAGGTAAAGACAAAAAGAGCAGCTGCAAAGCGTTTTAAAGTAACTGGAACAGGTAAATTAAAGAGAATGAAAGCTTACAAGAGCCATATTCTTACAAAGAAGACTACTAAGAGAAAGAGAAATCTTAGACATGCAGCTATGACAGATGCAACTAATGTAAAGACAATGAAGAAGATTATGCCATATTTATAAGATATGGGTGTCTGTGATTGATTATTTTAGGAGGAAATTAAGAAATGGCAAGAATTAAAGGCGGTATGAACGCAAAGAAGAAGCATAATAGAGTATTAAAGCTCGCTAAGGGTTATAGAGGAGCTAGATCTAAGCAGTACAGAGTTGCTAAGCAGTCTGTGATGAGAGCTCTTACAGAGAGCTACAAGGGTAGAAAGCAGAAGAAGAGACAGTTCAGACAGTTATGGATCGCAAGAATCAATGCTGCTGCAAGAATGAATGGTCTTTCATACAGCAAGTTCATGTATGGTTTAAAGTTAGCTAACATCGACCTTAACAGAAAGGTATTAGCTGAGATGGCTGTTAATGATGCAGAAGGATTTGCTAAGTTAGCAGAAGTAGCTAAGTCTAAGCTTGCTTAATCATTAGATTAATTAGTATAAAGATAAATATAATGTTATATATCAGATTTATATCTGTCAGATTCTGGATATCTTCTGATTAGTAGCATTTAAGCCGCTATATAGGATGAGATAACTCTTTATATCCTGTATGGCGGCTTTTGTGATAATATTGTGAAACATTTATGTAATACTGGCTTTAGAGGCTGTATTATGGTATAGTTTATAAGTCGGCAATCCGGCATAATATATATTTATGGAGATAGGTTATGAGAAAAGTATTAAAAGGAAAGTGCGTTAAATATGCAGTAGCAGCAGCTATGGTTGTTTCTATGCTTATGACTACAGCATGTAATAGTAAAATAAAGGTTGATTATGGATATAGTCCTACAGATTATGTTGAACTTGGAAACTACAAGGGAATAGTAGCAGATGTTGATGTCACATCTATAACTAATAAGGTTATAGATGACAAGATATCTGAGCAGATGAATGATGTAACTACATATACAGATGTTAACCGTGGGGCACAGAAGTCAGATAAAGTAACATTTAGTTACTCAGGAACATCAGGCGGACTTGCAATAGATGATTTCACAGGTTCTGATTATAGTATGGTTCTTGGAAAGGAAGCTTTTCCAGTTGCAGGAACGAGTCTTGCAGATGAATTATATGGTATGGTAGCAGGTCAGACAAAGGTTATAACAGTAACTATGCCAGATAACTCTAAGTATACTGATTATGCAGGTAAGAGAGTAGTGTTTGAACTTTCCATGAGCTACGTACAGCAGCCAAATGTTCCTATGCTCACAGATTCGTTTGTAAAAGAGAACTTTGGTCTTGAATCAGTAGATTCATATAAGGAATATGTTAAGAACGATGTTAAATCAACTATAGATACAAAGGTGAGTGAAGCAAAGAATGAGGCTATTCTTACACAGCTTCTTGATGTATGTAAGGTAACAGGATACCCTGAAGAATTCCTTGCACAGCAGACATCAAAGCTTGAAGAATCAATCAGTTTTTATAGTACTCTTCAGGGAAAGACTAATGATGAATACTGCCAGAATCTTTATGGTAAAACATTTGATGAATTCGTAAAGGCATCAGCAGGCCAGCAGCTTATATATCAGGCAATAGCAGAAAAAGAAGGACTTGCTATAACAGAATATGAATATAAAGATGACCTTGAACAGTTTGCAAAGGACAGTGGTTATTCACAGGTAACAACATTCACAGATAAGTTTGACAAGAATACAATAGTAAAGGCAATGCTTGTAAAGAAAGCACAGAATATAGTTATGGATAATGCGGTTGTGAATGAGAAGTAGTATGTTTGTTTAATTGAATATTAGTTGGTGACGAACGGACGACAAATATAAGCTACAGGC
>ENA-ORRU01001921-ORRU01001921.1-human-gut-metagenome-genome-assembly--contig:-NODE-1921-length-11622-cov-9.130890_pt1 | contig 11622 bp, 9 predicted proteins | sample MGYA00242184_ERZ509151 | MGnify/ENA primary metagenome ERZ509151 (study PRJEB26280, sample SAMEA2338667) | human gut metagenome | biome: human gut; feature: human-associated habitat; material: faeces... | reverse complement strand
CCTTCGTCGAGAGTGCTTCCGGCGTTACCGAGGGCGGCCGCACCGGTCTGACCGCTATGACCACCGGCATCCTGTTCCTGCTGGCAACCATCTTCAGCCCTCTGTTCCTCACCATCCCGTCCTTTGCAACGGCTCCGGCCCTGATCATCGTGGGCTTCTACATGATGGGTTCCGCCGTCAAGATCGACTTCAATGATCCCAGCGAGGGCATCCCCGCCTTCCTGACCATTCTGGCCATGCCCACCGCTTACAGCATTTCCGAGGGCATCGCCATCGGCGTGATCTCCTGGACCCTGATCAATCTGGTCACCGGCAAGGCCAAGGAAAAGAAAATCAGCCCCCTGATGTATGTGCTGACCGTGCTGTTCATCCTCAAGTACGTGTTCCTCTAAGCCGCCGATCTTACCGCAAGCAAAAAAGCTCCCGTCCTGATGATGGACGGGAGCTTTTCTGCTTCCTGTGATCCGGAACAGCCTGCGCATTCGCTCCGGGCTGTCCGGCGTGGAACTATTCTTTTTTAGCAATCGGGGTTATTTGCGCCGCGGGTGGATATGCACTTCCGGGATAGCTACGTTATCGTAGTGGATCGGCTTATCTGCCGCCGGAGTACCGTCCGCATCCGTATGATGTGCCACCTTGCCGGTATGGATTTCCGGCACGGCCACGGTTTCTTCCTCATGGGGATGCTCCCGCTTTTTTCCGAGCCACGTTTTCAGATGGTGATAAAGCGACATTGCACGTCTCCTTTCCCGGTGCGGAAGCCCGCCCGAACTGTAAAGATCAGCTTCAGATAAAATTGATGAACACCGTAATGACCAGACTGTTCAAAAAGTCCGCAAACAGACTGCCCACCAGCGGGATCAGCAGATACGCCTTGACCGAGGGCGAATATTTATCGCAGATGGCCTGCATGTTGGCCATAGCGTTGGGCGTTGCGCCCATGCCAAAGCCGCAGGTGCCGGATACGATCACCGCCGCGTCGTAATCGCGGCCCATGATGTTGAACACCACCAGCACCACATACAGGATCATGAACAGGGTCTGCCCGGCCAGCAGCACGATCAGCGGCAGGGCCAGCTCTGCCAGCTGCCACAGCTTCAGGGTGATCATAGCCATGCCCAGAAACAGCGAAAGGCAGATGCCGCCAATGTCATTGATCTCGCCCATATACACGGTGTAGCCGCCGCCATACTCACCCACATTGCGGATGATGGCCGCCGCGATCATGGCACCGATATAGATGGGGAAGGTCATGCCCGTCAGGCTCAGAAGTCTGGACAGCACCGTGCCGATGCCCATGGCGACGATCAGCTGGAAGCTTGCCGCCGGGTACATGGTGGTGTGGCGCTCGTGCTTCATTTCTTCTTCCACCAGCAGGCTGTCATCCTCCGGTACCACCGTGGCCAGCAGGTTGTGCCGCTCAATGAGCATCTTACCGATGGGGCCGCCCATCATGCTGCCCGCGATCAGGCCATAGGTGGCCGCTGCCGTACACAGGGTGGTGGCCCCCTGAATGCCAAAGTCCTCCAGCACCGGGCCAAAGGCACCGGCGGTGCCGTGACCGCCCACCATGGGGATGGAGCCGGTGCAAAGGCCCACCAGCGCATCCACGTCCAGCAGCTTTGCCAGCCCCACGGCTACAAAGTTCTGGCTGACGATCAGCACGATGACCACGCCCAGAAACACGATCATCGCTCTTCCGCCGCTTTTCAGCACCTTGAGGTTTGCCTGGAAACCCACCGAGGTGAAAAACATCACCATGCAGACTTCCTTTAGAATATCATCAAATGCAAACTCGGCAACGCCGGTCACATAGCACACACAGGTAAAAATGGCGAACAGCACGCCGCCAATGACCGGAGCCGGAATGCAGAAACGTTCCAGCACCTGCACCCTTGCCCGCAAAAATTTGCCCAGCATCAGCACCAGCACAGCAACGGCCAGTGTCTGATACATATCCAATTCGATCTTCATTGCTCTACTTTCCCTCAGTTCCCAGCCGCTTCATCGACCGTAATTCCTGCCGCCTTATAATATGCGGCCGCACCCGCATGAAACGGGATGTCAACGCCCTCTACTGCGTTTTCCTCCGGGTCCAGCGGGATGCCCAGCTGCTCTTCCAGCCCTTCCCGGCTGGAGAACAGAAGCTGTGTCAGCTGCTGCACCTGCTTTGCAGGCAGCGCGTTGCTGGCCAGCAGAACGGCTTTCACGCCCACCGTCTGCACCTTCTCCGTCTGTCCGGGATAGGTGCCTGCCGGCAGCGTGACCGTGTTGTAGGCGCTGTAAGCGCTCTGCAGGCGCTGTGCCGCCGCACCGTCCACCTTCAGCAGCCGGATGCCGCACTCGCCTGCCAGAGCGGTCAGCACCGGGCTGGGCGCGCCCACTGTCATAAAGATGGCATCCACCCTGCCCGCCTTCAGCTGGGCAGCGGCATCCTCATAGTTCAGGTTTACCATGCTCACCATCTTGTCGTTCAGACCATAGGCAGATAAGATCTGCCGCGCGTTCTGCTCCGAACCAGATTCCTCCGCGCCAATGCTCACCGTCCTGCCGTGCAGGTCCTCAATGGACTGGATGTCGGAATCCGCCCGCACCACCACCTGACAGGTCTCGGTGTACAGCGCCGCCACGGCACCAAAGCCCCGGCTTTCCTCCTCGTCGGCAAAGATACCAGTCTGGTCATAGGCATCCTGCACAAGGTCTGCCTGTGCAATGGCCAGCTGCAGGTATTCGCCGGCCAGCAGACGCAGGTTCGCTGCGGAACCGGCGGTAGCCTTCAGCTCCACCTGCCCGTTGTCCGTCTCGTTTTCCAATGCTGCGAACCGCTCACCGAACTCTCGGTAGATGCCGCCCTCGCCAGCCACGCCGAAGCGTAGCCGTTTAACGGTCTCCACCGACGAGCATCCGCTCAGCAGTGCTGCTGCCAGCAAAGCTCCGGCCAGCACCGCCGCGAGCCATTTCTTTTTCAAGATCACCACTCCTCTTCCTGCCGCCGCAGTGCGGCAGAGCTTTTATCCTAAATTATACGCATATTGCGGATGAAATGCAATCACCTGCTGCAGAAAAGGAACGCACTTACCCTCCGAACAGCCCGAAGAAGCTGGTATGGGTCACCCCCAGCACAAGGAACAGTGCGATCAGTGCAAACAGTACCCTGATGATAATATCCATCTGGTGCACGGTCAGCGGAAAATGGTCGTACATTTTTTCTTTCGCATTCACAAAGTTTTTGTCGCCGTTGTTCAGCAGGCTCTTTTTGCCCTCCTCAAAATCCGCCTTCTGCGCGGCCAACTCTGCCTGCTCCTGTGCAAGCTGTTCTTCCCGGGCCGCAAGGGCAGCTTCCCGCCGGGCAAGCTCCTCTGTGAACTGCTCCCTTGTTCGGTTTTCCTGTGCCATAACGTACCTCCTGATGGTGTTTTTATTATAATACCACACAAATGCAAATAAAAAAAGCGGGCCGTCTGCCCAAAAGCAGACGACCCACAGAAAAAGCTCTTACTTCTTTGCCAGATACTTGCGGATATCGATAGCCACAGCCACGATAATGACCAGGCCCTGAACGATGTAGGTGTAGGAGGAGTTCACGTTCATGAACTGCAGCGCCACCTTCATCAGCTCAAAGACCAGAACGCCGACCAGAACGCCGGGCACAGTGCCGACACCGCCGGTGGTGGAAACACCGCCGATGGTGCAGGCTGCGATGGCGTCCAGCTCATAGCCCATTGCAGTGTTGACGGATGCGCCGCCGGACTTTGCAGCCAGCAGGCAGCCTGCCAGACCGAACATGCAGGAAGCCAGGATGTAGATGCGGATCTTGGTGGCGTTGACGTTGACACCGGCCACCTCAGCAGCAGCCTCGTTGCCGCCGATGGCGTACATGTACTTGCCGTGGCGGGTCTTGTTGTACAGGAACCAGAAGCATGCAGCCACCACCAGTGCGATCCAGATCAGCACGGGGACCTTCAGGATGGTGTTGGAGGCCAGAGAGGTGAAGTTTTTGTTCAAAGAGCCGATGGGGGTACCGCCGGTGTACACAAGGCAGATACCGTAGACCACCTGCTGCATACCCAAGGTAGCAATGAAGGGCTGCACCTTCAGGTAGCTGACCACCAGACCGTTGCACAGACCCACGATGGCGCAAATGGCAATGACCAGAATGAACACCACGGGGGTGGACAGGGTGGGCATATTGGGGTAGAACTTGCCGGAAGCGCCTTCGGTCTGCGCAAAAATGCAGGCCAGACATGCGGCAAAACCAGCCAGACGGCCAGCGGACAGGTCGTTACCGGTGGTGATCAGGCAGCCGGAAATGCCCAGCGCGATGATGTAGCGGATGGACACGTTCTTGAACAGGTTGATCATGTTGGTGCCGGAGAAGAAGTTGGGGTGAATGATGCCAACGATCAGAGTGATGGCCAGCATCATCATGATAATGGCGTTGTTGCTGAGCCACTTGCCCACAGCCTTGCCATTCAATTTTTTGGTAGCTTCCACGATAGACAGCCTCCTTAATTACTGATTTGCCGCAGCTGCGTCAGGTGCGGTCTCGAACTGGGTAGCCAGCGCCATGATGTTTTCCTGCGTAGCGTCCTTGCCGTCGATAAAGCCGGTGATGCGGCCATCGCACATGACCATGACACGGTTGGACATACCGATGATCTCGCTCATTTCAGAGGAGATCATGATAATGCTCTTGCCCTGCTTGGCCAGATCGGCGATGATGCAGTAAATTTCATACTTTGCACCGACGTCGATGCCGCGGGTCGGCTCGTCCATGATGAAAACATCGGGGTCGTTGGCCAGCCAGCGGGCAATCAGCACCTTCTGCTGGTTACCGCCGGACAGCGATTGAATCTGCGTTTTGGAGGACGGCGTCTTGATGGACAGCTTGGCGACATTATCCTGCACGAGCTTTTCGATTTTGTTGTCGTCCAGCATGATGCCGCCGATCAGATACTTGTTCAGCGATGCAATGGAGACGTTATCCGCAATGGAAAGCACACCCAGAATACCGGTGGCGCGGCGGTCCTCGGTCAGCATGGCGATGCCGTTTTTGATGGCGTCCTGCGGCTGGTTGATTGTCAGTTCCTTGCCCTTATAGGTGATGGTGCCCGACGTGTGGCAGCGCAGACCGAACAGACCCTCCATCAGCTCGGTGCGCTGGGCACCGACCAGACCCGCAACGCCGAGGATCTCGCCCTTGCGGACGTTGAAGTTGACGTGACGGAAGCTCTTGGGGTTGATGGACGTGAAGTCCTTGACCTCAAACACGACCTCACCGGGCGTATTCGAGCGCGGCGGGTAGAGGTTCGACAGCTCACGTCCGACCATCTTGGTGATGATCATATCGGTGGTCAGTTCCTTGGCCTCCCAGGTGCCGATGTACTGGCCGTCGCGCATGATCGTGACTTCGTCGCTGATGCGAAGAATTTCGTCCATCTTGTGGCTGATGTAGACGATGGAGACGCCCTTGGCGCGCAGCTCGTTCACGATGGTGAACAGTGCCTCGACCTCAGCTGCCGTCAGCGAGGAGGTCGGCTCGTCGAGGATCAGCACCTTGCAGTCTGCGGAGACCGCCTTGGCGATCTCAACCAGCTGCATCTGGGAAACGCTCAAGGTTCCGAGCTTTGCGTGCGGATCATAATTCAGATGGACTTCCTTCAGGACCTTGGCCGCATCCTCATACATTTTGTCATGGTCGATAACGGTGACGGGTCCGTATTTCTTGGTGGGATAGCGCCCAACGTAGATATTCTCGCCTATGGAGCGTTCCGGGATGGGCTGCAGTTCCTGGTGCACCATCGCAATGCCGCGGTTCAGTGCATCCAGAGGTCCCTTGATCTGGACCTCCTGTCCCTCATAAATGACCTTGCCTTCGTCCATGTGGTAGATACCAAACATGCACTTCATCAAGGTAGACTTGCCCGCGCCGTTCTCTCCCATCAGCGCATGGACGGTGCCGGGTTTCAATTTCAGCTGTGCGTGATTCAGTGCCTTGACGCCGGGGAACGTCTTGACGACATCACACATCTCCAAGCGGTACTCTGACAATTCGCTGGCCCCCTTTAATCTTTTGTAACCTTTTCACGAAAAAAGGGTGCGTGCGCCTGCGCACACGCACCCCGATTGTTCTGGTTTAAGCTGTGGCTTTTGTCAAATTACTGGAAGTCCTTGACGTTGTCAGGGGTAACCTTGACGTAGTCAACGTAGACGCTCTGGTGGTTAGCCTCGAAGGTCTTGCCGCCCAGCAGCTCCTCCATGGAAGCAACAGCCTGCGTAGCCTGACCCTTAGCGTCGTTCAGAACGGTACCGGTCATGTTGCCGTTGGCAACTTCGTTCTTGGCAGCGTCCAGAGCGTCAACACCGACGAGGTAGATGTCCTTGTTGACGGTGCGGCCGGCAGCCTGAATAGCCTGCAGAGCGCCGATAGCCATGTCATCGTTGTTGCAGAAGACAACCTCGATCTGATCGCCGTACTTGGCAAGGTCGTTCTGGCAGATTTCCTGGCCCTTGTTACGGTCCCAGTCACCGCGCTGCAGGTCAAGCTGCTCAACCTCAACGCCGGCATCGGTCAGAGCCTTGACGGAGTACTCGGTACGCAGCTGAGCATCGATATTCTCGGGGTCGCCCTGGATCATGATGTAGGAAACCTTGCCGTCGCCGTTGATGTCGCCCTTGTTCTCGGTGTCGAGGATCAGCTCGCCCTGGAAGGTGCCAGACTGAGCAGCGTCGCAGCCGACGTAGACCAGCTTGTCATAAGCGGACATCTGATCGGCGGTGGGCTCACGGTTGATGAGAACGGTGGGAACATCGGCACCCTTGACGGTTGAGATGATCTGGTCGGCAGCGGAGGTCATAACGGGGTTGATGATCAGTGCGTCAACGCCCTGGGTGATGAAGGTGTTGATCTGCTCGTTCTGCTTGGCCTGGTCGTTGTTGCCGTCGACGATGGTGACCTCGTAGCCCTTGCCCTCGAGGATCTCCTGCAGCGCATTACGGTAGGTGGTCATGAAGGCATCGTCGAACTTGTAGATGCAGACGCCGATCTTACCGCCCTGAGTGGCCTCGGTAACGCTCTCGGCTGCGGACTCAGCAGCAGACTCTGCAGCAGAGGTGGACTCTGCGGGAGCCGTGGACTCCGAAGCAGCGGTGGAAGTGGAGGCAGAACCGCCGCAGGCGGCGAGAGAGACGGCCATGCAACCTGCAAGGGCCAGAGCAGCAAACTTTTTCATAATGAGTTTCTCCTTCTTTTTTAGATATGCAGTAGATTTTCGGGCGGGTCGCTTGTAGAGGAGCGAACCCTGTTGACAGTTATTATAATACTCGGGGACGGGTGAAAAAACAAGGTGAAATTTCACCGACTATGGGTGGAAATTTTCACCGTTTAGGGCGGTTTCGCCAGTCGAAAGCGTTTGTTTTTGTGCAGAATGCGCAGTAAAAGTAACAAAAGGGTGTTTGTTGTTTTCATTTTGTAAGATTTTTGCGGGTGATGGAAAAATAAAAAAGCCCCTTCTCCGGCGTGGGAGAAGGGCTTTGGCGGTAGGCTCGTAGGGGCCTGGCTTCGGGGGTCATCCAAACGGGAACAGGGCCTTTTGCTTATCCATAGCAAACATATTTTCCCGGGTGATGGTGCGGGTGGCGGTGATGTTCGATTTTTCGACGCTGCTCCCCTGCCCGGCCAGCAGCTTATAGGCGCTTTCGACGCCGAAATAGCCCATGCCGTAGGTGTTCTGCACGATCAGCGTGTCCACCGTACCGGTCTGCAGGGCGTCAATCGTCTCGATGTTCGAGTCGAACGCCGCGAGCCAGAGGTCGTCGGCGCGCTGCATCTGCTGGACAGCCTGCGCCGCGCCGACGGCAGTCGTCTCGTTGAGGGCGATCAGCACGTTGATCTCCGGGTGGGTGCGCAGCATGGCCAGCGTGTCCGCGCGGGCACTGGCGGCGTTGGGGTGTGTTGACACGGCGGCAGTGATCCTGGCGCGTCCGCTTTCCGCAAAAGCATCGCGCGCCCCCTGCTCCCGGTCCCGCCCGTTGGCACCGTTGACCTCATAGTTGATAAGCCCGACGCAGAGCGCCCCTTCCATGCCGTCCAGTGCGCTCTGGGCCACCATCCGGCCTGCGCCGTAGTTGTCCGCGCCGATGTAGGCCGCAACGTGGTCAGAGTTCACCGCGGAATCCACGCTGATGACCGTCACGCCCGCCGCGGCGGCGGCATCAATGGCGGCGGCGTTGGCCTCATAATCAATGGCGGAGAAAACGATAGCCTGTGCGCCGTCCTCAACGGCATCGGCAATCAGCTGGTTCTGCGCCGCATAGTCCTCCTCATCGTCGGGGGCGGTTATGGTCAATTGCAGGTTATATTCCGTGGCGGCGGCCTCTGCCCCGGTAAAGACGGCGTCCCAGAACTCGGAATCCCGATTGTTTTTGGCTATGAGCGCGACCCTGTAGCAGGCCGTTGTGCTGTCCACAGGCTGCATGGCACAGCCTGCCAGCAGCACGGCCAGGGCCGCGGGCAGCAGACGTTTAATGGTTTTTGTCATAGTCGCCCTCCCTGTCTTCCGGCACGCGCGGGGTGCGGATCGTCACCGTAGTGCCCTCGTAGGGGGCGCTTTCAATGGAGATACCGTAGTCCGCGCCAAAGTAGATGCGCAGACGGTCATTGACGTTCTTGACGCCGATGCCGGTGCGGTCACTCGGCTCATTCTGCAAGAGGGCCGCGACCTGCTCCGGCTCCATGCCGATGCCGTCGTCCGCGACGATGAGCAGAATATCATCCCCGTCGGGCTTTACGGTGATTTCAATGTGGCCGGAATCGACCATCAGATCCAGCCCGTGAACAATGGCGTTCTCGATGATAGGCTGCAGCGTGATCTTGTTGCACAGGCAGTGCAGGCAGCTCTCGTCCACCGTAAAGTGGTAGGTAAACTGGTTTTTGTAGCGGTATTTTTGAATTTGCAAATACGCCTCGGCGTGCTGCAGCTCCTTTTCGATCGGGATCAGCTCATGCCCGCGGCTGATGCTGATGCGGAACAGCCGCGCCAGTGCATGGACCATCTGGATGGCATCGGCGTTTTTGCCGCGCTCACACATCCAGGCGATGGAATCCAGCGTATTGTAGAGAAAATGCGGGTTGATCTGTGCCTGCAGCGCCTTCAGCTCGGTCTTACGCAGGACGATTTCCTCCTCGCGCACGGTGGTCATCAATCGTTGGATACGCCCGACCATGTGGCCGAAGGAATCCGAAAGGTTCTGCACCTCCCGCGTGCCGCGCACGGCCTGAAAGGCGAAGTGGTCGGCGTCCTGTTCAAACTGCTCCATGGCTGTTTCGAGCTGCTGCAACGGGCGGGACAGCAGACGGGACAGCACCCAGCCCGCCGTCAGCGCGGCCAGAAAAACAAGCCCCGCCGTGATAACCGTGATGCGCACCATCTGCCGGAAGCTCTCATTGACGGTTTCGTCAATGTAGCTGACGCCGACGACGCGCCATGTGCTGCCCGGCACACGCTGTACGCTGTAGATGACCGTGTCCTCCACGTAGGTGCCGTCGCCGAGGCAGGCCAGACGCCCGGCCTCCTCCTTCTTTAACCCGGCATACAAAAGCTGCTGCTGCGGGTGGTAGACCATGTTGCCGCGCTCATCCATCAGGTAACAGTAGCCGTGCTGACCGATGCTGACGTTGTTGATCGTTGCGGCCAGCTCCTTGAAGCTCAAATCTACCGCAAGCCAACGGCTGGTGCCGCCGTCCCCCGGCACAGCGCGGATGACCGAGACGACCCACGGGTAGTAGCTGTCAAAGATCGACTCTACATGCGGCGTGCTGATGTAGCCATGCCCCAGGCGCCGGGCCGTGGTCAGGTCAAAGGAGAGGTTGCGCAGTATGTCAGATTTCGGCGTGCGGCCCGCCTGGGCCCAGCAGTCCAACAGACTGCCGTTTTCGTCGTAAGTCGTGATGGCCGCGACCTCGGGCCGGGCTGTCAGAAAGGCATTCAGAAATGCGTCCCGCATCGCAGGTTCACTGTCAAGCTGTTCCAGCACGATGCCGACGGCGCTGTCCATCGTGTTGACGTAGTTATCCACCGCGCCTGCGACCTGGCTGACGACCTGGGCACTGTTCGTGCGCGCGCCCTCCACAACAGCACTGCGGTAGCTGCGCAGAAACAGCGTGGTGCAGAGGATCAGCGCCGCCACGGCCACGCCGGAGATCAGCGCTGCCGCCAGGACTACGGTGCGGGGCGGGCGCTTCACGGCCGGGCCTCCCCCGCGGCGCGGGCGCGGCGCAGCGCCACAGGCGACGTACCGCTGTACTTTTTAAAGCAATAGCTGAAATAATGCTGGTCGGTGTAGCCGCAGCGCCGGGCGATCTCCTGAATTTGCAGGTCGGTGGTCAGCAGCAGGGTCTGGGCAGTCTCCATGCGGCGGCGCACCAGAATGTTGATGAAGGTCTCCCCCTCCGATTTTTTGATACAGGCGCTCAGATGGTTGGGGCTGACGTCCAGCATAGCGGAGAGTGACGCAAGGGACAGATCCTCGTCCATGTAGTGCTGCTCAATGATCTCCAGTGCGCGTTCGCACAGGCTGCCGGTCTTGCGGGCATCCGCCGTAAAGCTGACGCCGCCCTCGCCCTCCGCCGCCGCGCGCAGGGCCTCGATTGCCTGTTTGTAGGCATCGTTCAGGTCGCTGAATCGGGCAAATTCACGGCTGACGCCGACGCTGGCACTGCGTCCCAAGGCACGGTCCGCCAGCTGGCAGATCTCATCGGCCAGAATGTGCAGGTATTCATCAAAGTCAGAGGGGTTGCCCAGCAGCAAAGCCACGGCACGTCCGCAGCAATAAAATACGAAATGCCGCAGATATTTGTTGGCGCTCTGCTCCACCAGCTGGGTAAACCCTGCCTCATAGTCCACCGGGCCGTCCAGCGCCGCGGCCATCACCACCAGCGTGCTGCGGTCATCGGTGCCGCGCAGCAGACCGCAGTCTACCGCTGCCTGGCGCAGGCGCGTCTCCAGATTCTCGGGGGCATTTTCATAACGGGCCAGTACCAGCGGAATGATGAGCGCTGCGCGATCCGCATGGGCCGAGTCAGCCCGGCGCAGCCCGGCATAGCGGGCGTCGATCTTCTCGTGGATGGCCTTCAGCTCGGCGGCCAGGCCGTCCATCGTCAGCGGCTTGAGCATGTAGCTGATGATGTTGTACTGGATGGCCTGCTTGGCATACTCGAAATCGTCGAAGCCGCTCAAAAAGGCAATGTGCATCGCAGGGCGGATCTCGCGCACCTGCCGCGCCAGCTCGATGCCCGAGATGAACGGCATACGGATGTCGGTCAGCAGCAGGTCCGGCTCAAGCCTCTCGACAAGCTCGAGCGCGTCCAGCCCGTTGCTGGCATTGCCCACAAGGTGGAAGCCGAGCGCCTCCCAGGGGATCATTGTGCAGACGGCCTCGCGCAGCTCGTCCTCATCGTCAGCCACGACGACGGTGTAGATGTTTTTGTCAGCCATACGTCCTTTTCCTTTTTAGGGTGTGCCGTCACAGCCAGAACTGGACCAGGCGGCTCACATTTTCATACAGGGCAGGGTTCTGCCCCATCAGCTGCGGCTCCGCCGCAAAGTAAACGCAGAAATTGTA
>ENA-ORRU01001915-ORRU01001915.1-human-gut-metagenome-genome-assembly--contig:-NODE-1915-length-11653-cov-2.488619_pt1 | contig 11653 bp, 4 predicted proteins | sample MGYA00242184_ERZ509151 | MGnify/ENA primary metagenome ERZ509151 (study PRJEB26280, sample SAMEA2338667) | human gut metagenome | biome: human gut; feature: human-associated habitat; material: faeces... | reverse complement strand
AGTGTCTTCTAATGGAATTCTGGTAGCAGCAGACAATGAAAAGTATGGGTATTATGACCAAAATTTTAAAAAGATAGTGGGAAATTATGAGTATGCTTCTGCAATAAATGGAGATATAGCAGCAGTAAAAGAAGGAAGTAAGTGGAAGTTGATCGATGCAAAAGGAAAAGTTAGAGGCAAAGATTCTTATGAGTCAGTCATATTAGATGACAAAGGTATTGCATTTCGTAATGACAGAGCATTTGTTGAAAAAGCGGACGGATATTATCTGGTAGATGACAAAGGAAAGAAAATAGGAAAGCAAAAATATGAAGATGCAAGACTGTTTTTAGAAGCAGATGGTTATGCAGCAGTAAAAGTTGATGGAAAATGGGGCTTTGTCGACAAAACAGGAAAAATGGTGATTGAACCACAGTTTGCCGATGCACATTCTTTTGCAAACGGATATGCAGCAATTAAAAAGAATGGAAAATGGGGCTTTATAGATGAAAACGGAGAAATTGTTATCAGAGCTCAATTTGAAGATGCTCGTGATTTTAATGATAAGGGAAATGTTTTTGTGAAAGATGGAACTCAGTGGAGATTATTGGAACTTCTGAGAAATAATTACAAATAAGGAGAGAGCAGTACAATGCGAGAATTTCAATTCGAAAATCAAGGAGCAAATACATATCTGATCTATCAGTTTGCAGAAAATGAAGGAATAGATACGATGAGTTTGGGAATGTTGACTAATAATCATATTTCTGGGCTGGCATCAGCAGTGTATTATCAGTTGGATGAAATAAGGGCAGTTAAATATAATATAACGGCAAAAGTTTCTTTGGATCAGTTTTTTACTGGAGTAGTAAATAAAAAAAGAGTTTTGGGAGTTTTAAATGGAATTATTCAAGCAATGTCAGAGATGGAAGACTATATGATGAATCCGGAAACTGTTGTAATTGATCCGAAGTATATGTTTGTGAATGTAACAACATGTGAGATGGCATTGATAAGTATTCCGACAACAGAACTTGATGAAGAGAGAGTGAATTTGGGGGCATTTTTTAAAGATTTAGTATTTACAGCACAGTTTGATCAGAATGAAAATTGTGGGTATGTGGCACAGCTTTTAAATTTTTTCAATAATAATACTAATTTTTCACTCATTGAATTTAAAGCATTATTAGATACGTTGAATCAATCTAGGACGTTGGAACAACAGAGAACAATTCCAGCAAGAAATACGCCTCAAAGACCGCCTGTGCAGCGACCGGCAGGAGAAGTGACGATACCGGGACAACAGCAGCCGGTGGGAGGAATGGCAATCCCAGGAAAGCAACCGGTTAGAGGAACAGTCAATCAGAATCAACCGCAAGAGAATCCAGTAAATTCGGGGGAAAAACCGATGAGCAGATTTTATCTGCTACAGCATTACAGTAAGAAAAATGCTGCAATTTATAAAGCACAAAAAGCAGAAAAGAAATTAGAAAAAGAGGCAAATAAAAAGAAAAAAAAGGGTAAGAAAAATACGATTGATGATGGAAGTTTTACGGTTCCTGGAGCACCCGTGACAACAAATCCAAAGCAAATGGAACAGTCATTTGCAGAACCGGTAAAGCAGAATATACCATCTATGCAAAACAATATCCCCATTAATAATGTGATTTCGAATAATCAGGGGACTTTTCAGGGAACTTATGCAGTTCCACAGAGTTTGCAGAGAACAGGATATCAAAGTCAGGGAGCAGAGTATAAAGAACCACAATATCAGAATCCACCGATAAATTTTGGTGAAACCACAGTTTTGTCAATGGCACCTGCAGGAGAAACAAGTGTATTAGGTCCGACAGAAATGCAGAGTTTGCAGGGGGCGTTTTTACTTCGTATGAAAAATAATGAACGTATCCCGTTGAACAAACCAGTATTCCGTATCGGGAAAGAGCGAAGCTATGTAGATTATTTTATAGGAGATAATCCGGCAATCAGTCGTAGTCATGTAAATATTATCAATCGGGACGGCAATTATTTTGTAGTAGATACAAATTCTACAAACCATACATTTGTCAATGGAAATATGATTCAGAGCAATGTTGAGGTTCCTTTAACTCATGGGACATGTCTGAGACTTGGAAATGAGGAATTTGAGTTTAAAGTAATGTAAAAATATAAAAATAGGGGGAAGGTGTTACATTGAACTTTTTGATTTCTGCAAATACAGATATAGGAACGACAAAGCAGACCAATCAGGATAGTCTTGCAGTGAAAATCTTGAATACTGTACAGGGCAGAATGGTTTTTGCAGTTTTGTGTGATGGAATGGGAGGTCTTGCAAATGGTGAGATAGCCAGTGCGTCATTAGTTTATGCTTTTGAATCGTGGTGCAGTCAGGAACTTCCAAAACTCTGTAAAGCTCCACTGGAAGACAACGTGATTCGGAATCAGTGGGAAAAGATCATTGATGAAATGAATCAGAAAATCAAAGTTTATGGATTAAAGCAAGGTGTCCGTATGGGAACAACGGCTGTTGTTATGCTTCTGACAGATCAACGATATTATATCATGAATGTAGGAGATTCGAGGATATATGAATTAGGTGATCAGTTAAGTCAGCTTACAACAGATCAGACTGTTGTTGGAAGAGAGGTTGCACTTGGTCATATAACAGAAGCTGAAGCGAAAGTAGATGAGCGAAGAAATGTATTGCTTCAGTGTGTTGGTGCATCAGATACAGTATATCCGGAAATGATTTTTGGAAGTCCAAAAGCAAATACAGTTTATATTTTGTGTTCAGACGGATTTCGGCATGAGATCAGTTCTGAAGAAATTGCGTCACAATTTGATCCACATTTGTTAATGGATAATAATACAATGTCGCAAAGAGCAGCAGAATTGATTGAGGAAAATAAACGACGTGGGGAACGGGATAATATTTCGGTTGCTCTTGTGCGGACATTTTAAAGGAGAACTGTTATGTTGGAAATAGGAAGTCTGGTAGATGGGAAGTACAAAATACTAAATGAAGTTGGCCGGGGCGGTATGAGTGTCGTGTATCTGGCAATGAATGAAAAAGCAAATAAACAGTGGGCAATCAAGGAAGTCAGAAAGGATGGTATTCGGGATTTTGAAGTGGTCAAGCAGGGGCTGATCGTGGAAACTGATATGCTGAAGAAACTCAGACATCCGAGTCTCCCGAGTATTATTGATGTGATTGAGGATGAAGATACATTTCTTATTGTAATGGATTATATAGAGGGAAACCCGTTGAGCAGTGCATTGGAAGAGTTTGGAGCACAGCCGCAGGAACTGGTCATTTCATGGGCAAAACAGTTATGTGATGTATTGGGATATCTTCATTCACAAAATCCTCCGATCATTTACCGTGATATGAAACCGGCAAATGTTATGTTAAAGCCGGATGGAAATGTCACATTGATTGATTTTGGTACAGCAAGAGAATTTAAAGAAAAAAATCTGGCAGATACAACTTGTCTTGGAACGGTTGGGTACGCTGCTCCAGAACAGTTTGGTGGAATGGGTCAGACAGATGCAAGAACAGACATCTATTGTCTGGGAGCGACATTATATCATCTGGTGACAGGAAAAAATCCATGTGAACCACCATATAAAATTAGTCCGATCAGAGAAATCAATCCATCTTTATCCAGTGGATTGGAGCGGATTATCCTGAAGTGTACGCAACGAGATCCGAAGGATCGTTATCAATCCTGTGCTGAGTTGATGTATGCACTGGAACATTATAATGAAATTGATGATAAATTCAGAAAAAAGCAAAAGAAAAAATTGGGAGCATTTTTGACAACCAGTATTTTAACAGTTCTTTGCAGTACAGTTTCTGCCTGGGGATATTTCAGTGCGGAAAATAAGAGAACAGAAAATTATGATTATATTTTAAAATCTGCAGAAAGTTATCAGGATTATTGTAATGCAATCCTGACGGATCCGGAAAGAACGGATGCATATTTACAAATGAATGATGCAATGATACAGGATTTTGTCCTGTCGAAAGAAGAAGCTCAGCAAATGCTGACCCTGCAAATGGGGGTGGAAGAGAAAGACCGACAGGGATTTTCAAAAAAGAAGGATGTTCTGAAAGAATTGAAAGAAAAGAATCCTGAAGGATACGAAAAAGTCTGCTATGAGATAGGAAATTCATTCCTCTTTTATTATGACGTGAATGTAAACAGAGATCGTTATTCCAGTGCAAAAAACTGGTTTAAAGAATGCGTGAAATCTTATCCGATCGCTCAGGTCTATTGTGACATATCCGATTGTCTGGATCTGATTAATCAGTATAGTGAAGCAAAAGTAAAGCAGACGGATAAAATGTATGAGGCATATGGAACTCTTTGGGAAAAGGTGACTGAACTCAAGAAAAAGGAAGAAAAATTCGAAGATGTTGATGCGAGGCTGCAAGTATGGTCCGAAATTAACGATATAGTCAATGAACAAGTGGTTCCATTTTTGGAAGTAACTTCATCAAATGATCTTATTCAGTTGCTGAATGATATTTCAGATGAGGCAGGAAATATAAGTAAATCAGTAATAAAAGAGGATATAGATGAATTACAGGATAAGATACAAAGTACAATTCAGAAAATTAATGCGGCACAGGAGGCAGGAAAAAAATGACATATGATGGATATCGACTTGTCTTTCAGATTGCAGGAGTTGTAGCTATTGTAATGTTGATAGTCTCAATTATATTATTTATTATCCTGAAAATTCCAGGTGTAATTGGAGATCTGTCGGGGAGAACAGCCAGAAAGGGTATTGAGGATATCCGAATGCAGAATATGCGGTCAGGAGATAAAAGATATAAAACAAGTCCTGTAAATCATGAAAGAGGAAAGTTGACAGATAAGATCACTCCTTCAGGGAATTTGATTCCAGGAAATAAAACCGTAAATACGGGAATTATGACAGAAAAAATAGATGTCAGTCAGAATATCAATATAACAGATAGACTGGATAACATTGCACAGGATACGATGGTTCTGTCACAGGAGTTCAGTGGGGAGACAGTTCCACTATTAAATGTGGAAAATATGAATTCACAAAAAAGTCAGAATATAGGGGGAATGGAAGAGCGGGTTGTGATCGAATCAGAAATTCGATTCGTACATACAAATGAAATTATTTTATGAAATACAAATGAAAGAGGATAGAAAGATGAGAATATCAGGAAAAAAAGGAATCTTATCATTGCTTCTGAGCCTGGTTCTGGTTTTAGAACTTATATTAAGTTCGGGACAAATCGTATTGGCAAGTTCAGAAAATCATCAGGATGTATACACGGTCAAAATTCTGAATGAGCAGGGAGAGTCTGTTCCAGGAGTAAAAGTAGTATATGATCTCTATACGGATGCAACAGGAAGTGACAAAAAACAGGAGACGGTTGATGCAGTCACAGGAGATGATGGTGTTCTGGAAATTGCAGCAATCAGTGAGGCACAACAAGCAGATGGTGAGGCATATTATAAAATTGTGGAAGCCAGTGGTGAGGGGTATGACAGTTATAATGATACCGAAATGCAGACGATAACTTCTGAAAATGTATTGACAGAAAGAGAAATCACGTTGAAGAAAACGGTACAGAAGCAGAAGGTGACTCTGACAGGTCTGGTAACAAATGTACAGAATAGTCAACCACTTGAAAATGTGTTTGTGTCTGATGGAGATGCAGGAAGTACAATAACAGGTTCAGATGGTACATATAGTATTGAACTAATTGAAGGTAATTCATACGAACTGACGTTTTCATTAGATGGATACGATGAGGTGAGTAAGACAGTAACGGTTGCTGCCCCGTATGTGTGTGATGTTCAGATGAATCTGTCTGCAGTATATGATTCAACATTTCGGTTTAATGACGCAACACCGAAGTCAGTGGTCTACGGTGAAAATGAAAATAAGTTTATTAATGTAGCATCTTCTGAAATGGCAGATTCTAAGATTACTTATGCGATTGTGAAAGAAAAAGATCTTGAGGGAAGTGATACAAATGTAGATGTGGCAGATATAAATTCTCAGACAGGTGAAGTTACAATCAAGCGTTCTGGAATGATTACAGTTGAAGCAACCCGTGCTGCTGATATAACTTATGCAGAAACAAAAATTACATATGAACTTTCTGTTGTAAAAGCAGATCAGACAGGATTCAAATTTGAAGAAGAAGTACCACAGGATAAAAAATACTATCCGGCAGATGGTACATATTCAAATGCTGCTGTTGGGGGGCAAAGTACAGGAAAGATCACTTATAAAGTAATCGAGGGAACTGGTATAGCAGAAGTGAATACGGATACGGGAGAAGTTACTTTTAAGAAGCTGGGGACTGTTGGAATTCAGGCAACTAAGGCAGGTGATGACAAATATAATGAAATTACTGCGACCTACCGAATCACGGCAATAAAAAAAGGGCAGACAAGATTTAAGTTTGATACCAGTGTTCCATCAGATCTGCATTACGGAGAAAATAATAATAAATATTTAAATGAAGCGAAAGGTGGAAACGGAACAGGCGAGATTACTTATTCAGTAGAAGATGGCAAGGATATTGTGTCTGTAGATCCAAAAACGGGAGAAGTATCATTTATAAAAGCAGGACAGGCAACGATCAAAGCTACAAAAACGGAAGATGAGAATTCTTTTTATGAGACGGCAACTGCGACATATACTTTGAATATAGCGAAAGGTACTCAGAGTACGCTGCATTTTGTCAGACAAAATCCAGAAATCACCTGGGATGCGAATAATACTTCATTTGAAAATGCATTACAGGGGGGCAGTGGTAATGGAGAACTTTCTTATGAGATCATTGAACAGAAAAGGCTGAATGGTGAAAAAGCAGATACGTCGGTTGCAACAATTGATAAGAGTACAGGAAAGCTTACAATTCTGTCAACAGGAACAGTCAAAGTAAAAGGAACTAAGGCAGGAGATGAATCGTATAAAGAGGCAACGGCAGAATATGAATTAACAATCAAAAAAGCAGATCAAAGCATTGCGTTTCAGGAAACGACAAAGACAGTTGTATATGGTACAAAAGAATATACATCTGTCATGGCGAATACTGGAACAGGAACGGGTGAAATTACTTATAGTATTGAAGGTGAAAATGTACTTGGAGTGAGCATGAATCCGAGTACAGGAGTAATCAGATTTGCGGATAATAAAACTGGAAGTATAGTGATTAAAGCGACCAAGGCAGAAGATGAAAAATATAATGCATGTGAAGCGAACTATACGTTGACAGTAGAATATCTGGATACACCGGAAAATCCATATGAGTTGTCTGGAAATCAAATTGATGCAGAGAGTGGATGGTACACAGGAAATATTACAATCAGTGCACCGGAAGGATATCAGATCAGTACAGAGAGCAGTTTAAATGGAACATCATGGAGTGATTCATTTGTATATGATATCGAAGGAAATCACGATTTAACAGTATATCTTAAGAAAGTAGATTCGGATGAAATTACTGGTGGAATTGTAGTTCAGGGGCTTAAGATTGACAAAGGTGATCCGTATAATTTGGAAATTTCATATGAAAAAGACTCATTGATTCAGCAGATCAAGAATTTCTTTTTTGGAAAAGATAAGGTGACTGTGACAATTAAAGCAACGGATGATGTTTCAGGTATTAAAGCATTTAAATACAAATACGATTCTGATACTCTCAGCCTTTCAAGTCAGGGAAAAGATGAGACGGAAGTGCTGGCTGAAGATGAAAAAGTCCAAAAGAACGAAGATGGTACGGTAAGTTACAGTTTTGATATTCAACCTCAGTTCCGTGGAAAAGTATCATTTAAGGCAATTGATTATGCAGGAAGAGTTTCAGAAAAAGCTGATACTGAGAATACGGTTGTTGTAGATGATAAATCGCCAAAGGTGAAGGTGACTTATGCACCTGTTGGGGAGGAAACGACTCTGAAAGCAAAAGTAAAGTGTGATACAGCAGAGGAGATTACAAGAGAAAATAAGGAAACAGCAGATGCAGAAACCCGTTTTATCTATGATGGTGCAATAAAAGCAACTGTCAAAATGACAGAAGCAAACTTTTATGCAGAAGATGTGAAAGTAATTGTAAAAAAAGATGGAAGTGAGATTTGGAATGGTGCAGTCTCATCAAAAGAGACTATAAAAGACGGTGATACGACGCTCGCTAAAATTTCAAAATGGACGATTGATGAAGTAAACGATACGGAAATCTGTGAAATCATCATGCAGGCAGATGGAGATTATGAGATTAGTATTGAGTATAAGGATCGTTCTTTAAATGAACTGACGTATGATACGGAAGAAGGTAATTCAGGCGAATATACAGGGAATGTTGAAAATAGTATCTATACGTCTAATATCATGACGGTTGATACAACAGTTCCAACAGTAGAAGTGACTTATGATAATAAAGATGTAAATAACGCCAGCTATTATAAGGCTGACAGAACAGCGACAATCCGGATCAAGGACAGAAACTTCCGTCCGGGAGAAGTGAATTTTGTAGTAACAGCAAAAGATGTGCAGGAAAAAGAATCAGATACTTATGCGTATTCACAGCTGACAGATTGGAGTGACTGGCATCAGACGGAAGACGAAGATTATACCTGGGAAGCAACAGTACCATTTGATGAAGACGCAAATTACGATATAAGTCTTGGATATACAGATCTTGCCGGACATAGTCTGGAAGAGGATTATAGTCAGTCGTTTACGGTAGATAAGACAGCACCGGATACGGACAAGATGACAGTCTCATATAGCACACCACTGAAGGAAAGAATCCTTAATGCAATTACCTTTGGATATTATAAGGAAAGTGTAGAAATAACAATTAAAGCAGAGGATTTAACATCAGGAATTGATTATCTGACGTGGACATATGTGAAAGAAACCGGGGCAAGTAATAACAATGTAGCGGAAAAGACGGAAGTTATTTCGAGAGATGCATTGGAGTTTACGGAAGATGGAAAGACTGCAACCGGTCACTTTACATTAAAAGCTACAGAAACAGAACAGTACCGTGGAAGTATTTCATTTACAGCAACAGATATGGCAGGAAATACAAGTAACCAAAAATCTGATAATGAAAGAATCAATGTTGTAGATAATATATCTCCTACTAGGGTAGTTTCGTATTCCACGGCAAAGCAGGTAGTAGATGCGACGACTTTAAAGACAAAATCATCCTATCAATATGATTCAGAAAATACTAATTCCATTTTGTATTATGACGGGGATGTAAAGGTTACGCTGAGAGTAACAGAGGCTAATTTTTATGCGGAAGATGTTAATGTATATGTTAACGGAGTCAGGACAAATCCGGCAATTTGGAATCAGGTTGGAACAACGGATGAGTGGATGAGTGGAATTATACTTTCTGGAGATGGTGATTATTGGGTGACAATGGATTATACAGATCGTTCTACTAACGAGATGAAAACCTATCAGTCAGAAAAAATAGTGATTGATACGATTAATCCGGTGGTCAGTGTTGATTATGCCAATACAAATGTCAGAAAAAATGTAGGAGATCATAAGTATTTTAATGATGTCCAAAAAGCAACAATTCAGATTAAAGAGCATAATTTCCGTGCTGATGATGTGGTGGCGAAAGTAACTGCTAAGAATGTTTCTGGTGAAAATGTCAAAGTTCCAGATTATGCAGCATATCTTTCAGACCGTAGTAACTGGCAGAAAAATGGTGATGTTTATACGGCACATATTACATATAATGCAGATGCAAATTATACATTTGACATTGACTATAAAGATCTTGCATTGAGAAAAGCAGCAGATTATAAGGAAGACTTTTTTACTGTAGACAAGACAGCTCCGACGAATCTGAATGTATCGTATAGTGAAGGAGTTGCAGGGCAGACCTTGGGAAATGTACCGTATCATTATTACAATCAGATGATAACGGTAACCATTAGTGGTGAAGATGAGACAGCAGGAATAGAGCATTTTGTATATAGTTATAGAAATGCAAGTGGAGTGAGTAAAGTAAATGCAGAGTTATTGGAGGCAGCGATTGAACGTGCAAAGATAACGCAGCATGGAAATAAATTTACTGCAACTTTTACAATTCCAAAATCAGTATTGCAGAGTAATAATCAGTTTAATGGAACTGTAGAGTTTACGGCATATGATTTTTCGACAAATCAGAAGGATCTGAAAGATGGAAGCAGACTTGTGGTTGATAATATCGCACCGACAGGATCCGTTACATTTAATGATCCGGTTCAGGAAGTAAATGGTATTTCTTATTATTCAGGAAATATTGAAGCAACAATCGTAATAAATGAAGCAAATTTTTATGCAGAAGATGTTCAGATTTCTGTGGAAAAAGATGGTGGAGCAGGAACTTCTGTATCAGCAAACTGGACAGATAACAGTGCGGATATACATACAGGGACATTTACGTTAAGTGATGATGGTGATTATATTGTCACAGTGAATTATACAGACAGATCCTCAAATAAAATGGAGACATATACTTCTGGGCAACTAACAATAGATACACAGCATCCAACAATTCATGTCTCTAATATTAAAGTAAATTCAGCTAATAAAGATGAGAAATATGAATTCACAATTACTGCAACAGACACTGCAGATAATCTTCCGGTGGATGAAGTTAAGCCGTTATTAAAAGAAGTTACTCGTTCAGAAATAGGAACATATGAGACAAAGGATGTTCCATTGGAAAATATCACTACAGAAGTAAATAATCAGACCTATTCTATCAAGGTAGAAAATCTGGAAGAAGATGGAGTTTATACATTATCTTGTACAGCAAAAGATTGGGCTAATAATGAGTATAATAAATTTACTTTGGATGATGGACAGGAATATGAGAATGTAACTTTCTCTGTTAATCGTAATGGATCAACTTTCCTGATAGATAATAATACTGAAAAGATGTTGGATAAGTATTATGTATATAGTGTGGAAAATCCTGTTGTTATAAAAGAAATCAATACGGATCCAATTGAAAAATACGTAGTAAAACTGAATGGAACGGAATTAGAAGCAGGAGAAGACTATATAACGGAAAATGTAAATAACGAAGGTGAATGGAACGAGCGTACCTATACGATCAATAAAAAATTATTTGAAGGAGAAGGTGAGTATTCGATTGTAGTGGAATCCACAGACAAAGCAGAGACGGCTTCCTACAGTGATATAAAAGGGCTTGATGTTTCCTGGATTGTAGATCAGACCGCACCGGTTGTTGCAGTCAGTGGACTGGAAAATAGTGGACGTTACAAAACAGAATCTCAAACGGTGACAGCAATTCCAACAGATGATGGAGGTAAATTAAAGAGTTTCAAAGCAGTTGTTGCAGACAAAAGTGGAACAGTGAAGAAAAATAATGAACTGGAAGGAAAAGTATTGGTTGATTTAAGTGGGGAAGAACTCGATACTTATCTTGGAGAAAATGATGGAAAGATCACATTTAATATTCCAGAAGGACTAGAGGAACAGGTACAGATCATTTGTACAGACTATGCAGTTCATGAAGATGGGAAAACCACAAATGAATATAATGAAGTTTTTTCCAGGGTTACTGTATCAGCTAATAGTGTAATTATCTTTTATGCTAATAAGCCATTGTTCTATGGAACGATTATCTATATAAGGA
>ENA-ORRU01001906-ORRU01001906.1-human-gut-metagenome-genome-assembly--contig:-NODE-1906-length-11688-cov-2.148285_pt1 | contig 11688 bp, 7 predicted proteins | sample MGYA00242184_ERZ509151 | MGnify/ENA primary metagenome ERZ509151 (study PRJEB26280, sample SAMEA2338667) | human gut metagenome | biome: human gut; feature: human-associated habitat; material: faeces... | reverse complement strand
AATTGACCCTGCAGGAGCTTCGTATAGACAGTCATCAGCATACCCATATGATACCGGTTGTAGCGGAGGCACTGTTTGAGGTATTGGAAGAGCAGGGCTGGAAAGTGTCTTATGTCCGGGATGCAAAGGAGCCGTTTTTTGTATTTTTGAAAAAGGCTTCTTTATACAAAACCTATCGACCGGTCAATTTTGTAAAGAATATTTTATTGAACTATTGTTCTGCATTATTGCAGAAGCGGTTCCGGAATGCAGGAATGAAGCCGATGTATCTGTGGGGACTGATCATGAGCGGGCATATGGATGAAAAGCGAATCCGGCAGCTTTTACCGGATATAGAAAAAAAGGCAGAGCATAACGGCAGGATGCTTGAAATCCTGTTTCATCCAGGTCAGGTATTAAGAGAAGAAATATCCGATGAATTCAGTCAGGAAGATGCCATTGTGTTTCATGTTTCTCCGGATCGGAGCGTAGAAAAGCAGGCGGTTTATGCATTGGATCTGGCACAGAAAGTAAGAAAACGATAGAGTGCACGTTTTGAGGGCATTCCATTGTCATGAATAAAAAGGAGAACGCGGATGGATAAAATAGCGGTACTGATTCCCTGTTATAACGAAGAAAAAACGATTGAAAAGGTTGTCCGGGACGCAAAAGCGGCGCTTCCGGAGGCTGTTATTTATGTATATAATAACAATTCTACCGACCGCACTGCAGAGCTGGCAGAAAAGGCCGGTGCAGTGGTACGGCAGGAATATAAGCAGGGGAAAGGTAATGTAATCCGCCGAATGTTTCAGGAGGTTGATGCACTGTGTTATATTATGGTAGACGGTGATGATACCTATCCGATGGAAAATGCGCGAGAAATGGCGGATCTGGTGCTGGAACGCAACTCAGACATGGTAGTGGGTGACAGGCTGTCTTCAACGTATTTTGAAGAGAATAAACGTCCTTTTCATAATATGGGGAACAGTCTGGTCCGTGCGTCGATCAATGCACTGTTCAAATCGGATATTCGGGATATTATGACGGGATATCGTGCATTTTCCTACCGTTTTGTCAAGACATTCCCGGTACTGTCCCGTGGCTTTGAAATCGAAACGGAGATGACGATTCATGCGGTTTATAACAATATGCAGGTAGATAATGTTGTGATCACATACCGTGACCGTCCGGAGGGCAGCGAATCCAAGTTAAATACGTATTCGGATGGTTTCCGCGTGCTGAAAACGATTTTCCGGATGTTCCGTCAGTATCGCCCCTTTGCATTTTTTGGGCTGTTGGCGCTGTTGCTGTTTGTGATTGCAGTTGGGTTCTTTATTCCGGTTGGAATCGAGTATGTGGAGACTGGTCTGGTGCCGAAGTTCCCGACACTGATTGCCTGCGGATTTGCAGGATTAGCTGCATTACAGTCCCTGTTTGCGGGTCTTATCCTGCATAATCTTGGCGTGAAGGACAGAAGGGATTTTGAATTCCGACTGCAGATTGTGGGGAAAGATACGAAAGAATAAATAGTGTAAACAATAGAATGCACGCTCTGCGAGCATTCTATTGTCATGAATAAAAATGCTGGCATAATACAAAATCAAACATTAATGCAGCTGGGGTGCGGGCAATAAAAAAGTTTCTCCAGCTGCATTTTTGTGATAAGGGTAGGAGAAAGCTCTATGCTGTTTAATTCCATAGATTTTTTGATATTTTTCCCGGCTGTTTTGTTGGTATATTTCATTGTTCCACATAGAATCCGTCCAACCTGGATGCTGCTTTCCAGCTATTATTTTTATATGAGCTGGAATCCGGTACATGGAATATTACTCCTTGCAGTGACAGCGGTGACCTATTTGGGAGCGCGGCTGTTGCAGAGAATGGACTGTGAACAGGAAAAAAAGAAGAGAAATAAAAAAATTATACTTGTTGCAGAAGTTATCGCTGTAATTGGAATGCTGGGATATTTTAAATATACCGGTTTTTTCTTGGACAGTATCAATGTAGTGCTGGCAAAATTCCGTATTGCGCCAGTGGAAATAGAATGGAATATTGCACTGCCGATCGGAATTTCATTTTATACGTTGACTGCACTGGGATATTTGATCGATGTGTATCGGGGAAAGTCTGAAGCGGAACATAACTTTCTTCGATATGCGTTATTTGTTTCGTTTTTCCCACAGATTTTGTCAGGTCCGATTGAGCGTTCGACGAATTTGTTACGGCAGCTTCGAGATAGCAGTATAAAACGTAATTGGAATACGGAACGGATTGCCTCCGGTTTTATTACAATGCTTTGGGGCTTCTTTTTGAAGCTGGTTATTGCTGATAGGATTGCAGTGATTGCAGATACAACCTTTGGCAGGCCGGAATGCTATGGCACATTCGGACTTGTGCTGGGTGCAGTGAGCTATGGCATTCAAATTTACTGCGATTTCAACAGTTATTCGTTGATTGCACTTGGTGCAGCAAAAACATTAGGATTTGATCTGATCAATAATTTTGAAACACCCTATTTTGCGCAAAGCGTGACGGAGTTCTGGCACAGGTGGCATATTTCCCTGAGCACATGGCTTAGGGATTATGTATATATTTCGATGGGCGGAAACCGCTGCAGCAAATGGCATCAATATTGGAATATTTTGGTTACATTTATGGTCAGCGGATTATGGCATGGCGCAAACTGGACGTTTTTAATTTGGGGAGCTTTACATGGATTTTATCAGATTCTGGAAAAAGAACTTAGACCTGTTGTACGGAAAATAAACGGATATTGCCATACCAAAACAGCGTCGTTTGGATATCGTTTTGCAAAGGCTGCAGTAACCTTTGCGCTGGTGGATTTTGCCTGGATCTTCTTTCGGGCTGACTCTGTAAAACAGGCATTGTATTATGTCAAAAGAATGATTTCTTTTTGCGATATGTGGTCTCTGTTTGACGGAAGCCTTTATACGATGGGACTGGATGTACAGGAGATTCATATTTTAATGATCGGTTTGACTGGGCTTATTGTCGTGGATTGCCTGCAATATTTGAAACAGAAAAAAATAGCAGAATTATTGATGGGACAGTGGTGTGTATTCCGCTGGGCGATTTTGATTTATTTGATTGTGAGCTGTATTGTATTTGGCTATTATGGACAGGGATTTGAATCTGCAAACTTTATTTATTTGCAGTTTTAAACATATTCGCTTTCTGGAAGAGATGGAGAAGGAATGAAAAAAAAGAATGATCGAAATCTGATAAAAATAATCGGTTTTCTTCTGGTTGTTTGCATCGTGCTTGGAAAAACGACTTCCGTATTGAACTATAAAGACACGGGCGGTGGAGGTGGCTGGCAGCGATTTTATCATATGCCACAAAAAACAGCAGATGTGATGTTTTTTGGAAGCAGCCATGCACATTGTACAGTCGATCATGGTTTGTTATGGGATCAGTATGGAATTGCCGGTTATACATTGTCTGCTGGTTCTCAGCGGCTGGATAGTACCTATTATTTTTTGAAGGAGGCAATTCGGGTACAAAAGCCAAAGATTGCGGTCGTGGAGGTATGGGGAACTGTATTGGACGGAATGGAGTACAGTGAAGAGGCAATTTACAGAAATACACTTGGAATGCATTGGTCAAAAAATCTTTTTGAATTTGTAGATTATATGGCAGCTGGAATGGGAGAAAGCTCTTCGTATCGCAATCGTGTCTTATGTAAGCTTCCGATCATTCATTCGCGGTATAAGGAATTATCAAAAGAGGATTTTAAAGATGATTTGCCTTATATGAGAGGTTATCGGGGAAGCTTTGATATTGTGTCGTTTGAAATACCTGTCAAAGTGCCGGCAGATCAAAAAGCAGATTTAAATCCGGTATGCGAGGAATATTTATATAAAATCATTGAACTGGCGAAGGAAAGCGGAACACAGCTGGTCTTTATGGCGTCTCCGTATATTTTATCAGAAGAGGAACAGATGCGTTTCAATAAGACTGCAGAAATCGCTGCGCAGGAAAATATTCCGATGTTGGATTATAATCAGCTGAGAGCTGAAATCGGGTTGGATTATGCAGTGGATTTTCGGGATTCCGATCATGTAAATAACAGCGGTGCTGCAAAGGTAACAGATCATCTGGCTCGTTTTTTAACTGCAAATTATGAACTGACGGATCACAGGGGAGATTCAAAATATAAAGATTGGGATTTGAATAAGCAGTATCTGGATGATAAAAGAGAGACAAATATGCTGAACGGGCTTACGGATGCAGGCAGCTATTTACAGGGAGTCAGTACATTGCAGAACCGTACGGTGATTCTGTCTTTGAACGGGAACTATATGGCAGCGGGAGATTCTTATTATGATGGTCTTGCTGCACTTGGAATATGTTATGAGGATTATCAAAAGGGCGGTGCTTGGATTTTTGAAAATGGCGTTCCGACACTGTATTTAAGCGGAAAAGAATACAGTCAGAAGTATCCGATCAAGGATGGAGAAATTTATGTAAAATCTGAGCTCCATAACGAAGATTGTGAAGATACGGAGTTGATTTTGAATGGGAAAAATTACAGCTTTGTAGAAAACGGACTCAATATTCTGATTTATGATCAGGATACGAAACAGGTTATCGATCATGCAGGAACCGACATTTATGTAAGCTTTGAGATGATACGAGAGGATGCAGCAGAATGAAGAGAAATTTAAACTGGAAAAAGGTCTGGAAATATTCAGTTATATTCTGGGGGGTTATTTTTGTAGTCAGCCTGATTCCTATTATATTGCTTTCTACTTATAATTTTCCCTGTGCGGACGATTTGGGATATAGTATTTACACCAGACATGCGTGGGTAGATACTCATAATTTGTTTTCCGTGCTGGGAGCAGCAGGGCGAAAAGTAGCTGAAAGTTATCAGATCTGGCAGGGAACATGGGCGTCGATCTTTTTGATGGCATTGCAGCCAGGGATTTTTGAGGATGGAACATATTGGATTGGAACACTAATGCTTTTGGCGGCATTGATTTTTTCCGTTTATTATTTCATGAAGGTATTTTGGGGGAAATGGCTTGGAAGTTCCAAAACACAGCGATTTATTGTAACCTTTTTGTTTCTTTTCTTTGGAATACAGTTTTTGATTGACAAAACGCAAGGGTTATTCTGGTATAACGGTGCATGTCATTATATCTTCCCGTGGTCTGCATTGCTGGCACTGGCTGGAATTGTCGTTTCCATGACAGTGGATTCCAGGCACGGAAAGAGAAAATCGATCATTGGAATTCTGCTGGCAATTTATATTGGCGGAGGTAATCTGGTTACAGGACTGGAATGCGGAATATGGCTTGCTCTGGGAATTTTATTGACTGTATTATGCCATAAAAAGAAGCTGATGGGACAAGTGCTGAAAATCGCAGTATTCTGGGGAATTTCCTTTGGATTGAATGTGGCGGCGCCTGGAAACTGGGTTCGTCAGGAAGAATTTTCTTACAGACCGGGATTGATTCGTTCCGTGCTGCAGTCTTTTTATTATTGCCTGGATTATGTATTGGGGCAGTGGACGGACTGGAAGATTATTTTATTTGTCATCCTGATAGCTCCGTTTGCGATTCATGCAGTTCAGGAATATAAGGGAAATTTTTCTTTCCGGTTTCCGGTGCTTGTGCCGCTTTGGAGCTATTGCGTGTTAGCGTCTATGTTCACCGAGAGCATTTATGCAGGAGGCGGTCCGGGAGCCGGACGAATTTATAATGTAATTTTTCTGACCTATCTGATTCTGATTATGTTAAATCTGGTATATTTATATGGGTGGTACTGGAAAAAATATGGTTCCGGGAAGAAAGTAGAAGAAAAAGACATTCAACTTTGGCATATCGCATCAGCGGCAGGGGGGGTATTTTGTTTTCTGATTGTAGCAGGTGTGACGCCGGATGCATTTACCAGTGCTTCAGCAGCAAAATCGTTATTAAACGGCGAAGCACAGGCTTATCGGGCGCAGGAACAGGAAAGAGTAGCAATTTTAGAGGATGCTTCGATCGAAAATGCAGAGCTGAAAGAATTTCAAAATAAGCCGTATCTTCTGTTTTACGAGGATATCGAGGCGGACACGAATAACTGGAAAAATGTCCGGATGAGCTCTTATTATCGCAAAAACAGTGTAATATTAATCGAGAGCGAGACGGAATAATCTGATGAAAGCGTAGAGAATTGTGCAGATAAAATTTGAAGAACCGTGGTATTGGAGAATTAGTGAACTGATTTCAATTTTTGGTGGAATGATAATGTTGTCCTTTGGAGAGAGGATACAGAAGAAACTGAAAAGACAGAAAAAACGGAGGCTTTTACGGTGAAGAAACTGGCAGAATGGATTAGTATAAAGAAAATAGCAGTAGCTGTCGGATTCGCATTTTTTGCGTCGATGGCACCCAACTGGTTATTGGCGTTTATCGCCAGACCTTCGGGGGACGACTACGGATATTCTGCAGCAAGCCATCAGACGTGGCTTCATACGCATTCTGTGATCGAAGTGCTTCGGACAGGTCTGGAAACAACAAAGCAGATGTGCCAGGTCTGGAATGGAGACTGGTTCAGTGTTTTTATATTTACGCTGATGCCGGAGGTCTTTGTATATAGAAGTTTTTGGATCGTACCTGTGTTCTGGACACTGGCAATGATTGCAGCCACTTATTATATGGTACATGAGGTTTTTACAAACTATTTTGGCTTAAAATGGTATGAAGGCGGAGTAGTCACATTATTGATCCTGCTGATGTTTTATCAATGGATTCCGAGCTCCGGAATAGGTATGTACTGGTATGTTGGAGTAATCCATTATATGATGCCCCATGTTTTGGCAATGCTTTTGATTGGATTTTTACTGAAATATTTAAGAACGGACAAATTCAGATATATTATCTTTTCTGTTTTTGGAATGATCGCAATCGGAGGGAGCAGCTATTATTCGGCATTTCTGGTTTTATTTAGTTATGTATTGATGTTTGTGATCGTGAAAAATAAAAAGCGTGCAGGGATATTTGCATTCCCGATACTGTCCGGAATAGTTGCTCTATATTTTCAGGTTACGGCACCCGGAAATGCAGCCAGAGTAGGCGGAGAGCAGATGGGCTTCAGCGTAGGAAAAGCAGCTTTCACGATTGTAGAAGCATTGTGGCAGGGGGCTGTAAATGTAGTAAATTATGGGAGGGAGACTCCACTTTTATTTGTGCTGTTATTCTTTGTGGCAGTCGTAGCATGGGAATGTCTTTCAGAAGCAAACTTAAAATTTGAGTTTAAATATCCGGTATTATGGGTTGGCTATATGTTTGGCGTGTATGCGGCAATGTATGCACCGGAGCTCTATGCAGCAACGGAGGTGTCCGGAGGACCTGGAACGGTGGAATATCTGACGTTTATTTTAACGTCAGTTTCCTCCGTTATCTATGTAGAGGGCTGGATCTTGCGGAAACTGGAACTGCGTCATACCCTGAAAAGAAGAGAAATTTATCATAAATATATCACAGTTCCGGCTGTATTTGTTTGCCTGGTTTTGTGTCTGGTATTTAGAGGGAATCTGAAGGATTCGTTATTTTACAGCTCCTGCAGTTATATTGCAAGCGGTCAGGCAGCAGATTTTAAGGAACAAATGGAATCCCAGGAAAGAATATTGCGGGATGATTCCATTAAAGAAGCATATCTGTGTCCGACAAATCCGGAGCAGGGACCATTGATGCATATGCCTGTCATCAAAAATCCGGAAGCATTTACCAATAGAGTTGTCGGAAGTTTTTATGGAAAAGATATGGTTACGATAACGGAATAAACATCAGATAACAATTACAGATAGGATGAATCCAGCGTGAAAATAAAGGAGAACAGTGTGAATAAAAAGCTTCATATCGAAATGCTGCGGATCATAGCGGTAGTGATGGTCGTCCTGAATCATTCGGATCTATATTATACCTATTATACAAATACGGATAGTGTTCTTACGTTTTCCGTGTCGTTGCTTTTGTCCTGTATTTGCAGAATTAATGTTCCATTATTTATGATGATCACAGGCGCATTGCTGATTCCAAAAGCCGAGAGCTGGAGTGTGATCTTTAAAAAGAGAATTTCCAGAATGCTTGTAGTATTAGTTGCTTTTTCTGCGCTGATGTATGGCCTGCAGTGCTTTGCATGGAATCAGGATACATTTTCAGCAATGGCATTTGTGGAGAAGCTGCTGAAAAATGAGATTCAGACTTCTTACTGGTACCTGTATGAATATATAGGAATTTTGATGATGCTTCCATTTCTTGGGGCAATTGCGAGAAATGTGGATTTGGATTGCATGAAATATTTTTTGGGATTGGGGCTGATCATTAAAGTCGGAATGTCTATCGTCGGACAGTTTACGGGATATTCTATGCCGATGAGTTTTTTTGTACTGCAGAATAATGTTTTTTATGTTTTGCTGGGATATTTTCTGGAAAAAGCAGTTAGTACAGAAAAATGCCGACAGCTGTCCGGATGGAAGCTATCGGCTGGTCTGGCAATGAGTGTGATAGCAGCTGCAGTTATGGTGATTGCTGACAGAAAGCTGAGTGGGGAATATCATGAATCCGTATTGAATCTTATGATTCCGCTGATGGCTTGTGCAGTTTATCTTGGCGTCCGCAGATTTTTTGTAATGCATACGAATATCAGAGGAGCCGGGATCATAGCATGTCTGGGCAACTGTGCATTTGGCGTATACTTACTGGAGCATATCGGTCAGAAGCTATTCCTGAAGCTATATTTGCAGCTGGCAGATCGGACATTCGGAATATTTGCATGCTCTGTTTATATCTGCTGTATTTTGCTGCTTAGCTTTGTATGTACATGGCTTATTCGAAAAAGTAAAATAGTAAGAAAATTTATTTAGCAGATTGGTACAGTTCTTTTTGCGGAAGCATGGGAGGATGTAACGAAAATCCATGCAAAGGGAACAAGACTGACGCAAAGAACTTTATTGCGTTCGTAGCACTGATGACTCTCAGGACTAAACCTGAAAGTCGTCGAGAGTTAATTTTTCAGAAAGTTCACAGATAATATTGGTAATTGATTTGGTGAGAAATGCATAAGGCTTTATAATAAAGTCGTAAGTAAGTCGCACAAACCGTAAATATAGCTTAAAAAATAAACCTTAAGAGATGGCACGACAAGTCCACATTTTATAAATAGTACCATGTTAAATTCCTGAAAATTAGACGGTTACCAATCCCTGCTTGTTAAAAAGCAGGGATTGGTAGTATGATAAAGAGTATCAGAACCACAGAAAGGAACACACTTATGCTACACGAACTGGAATATCCATTTGACAGTGAATATATTTTAAAAAAATCAAAAAGCTTGAAGCGCCGTTTGCTGGAGGAGAACACCCAGCGGATTCCGAAGAAGATCGCGGTGTTGGGAGGCTCTACGACCCATGATATTATCCGGATTCTGGAGCTGTTTTTGCTGAATCAGGGAATTGAACCGACCTTTTATGAATCGGAGTACGGAATGTACTGGGAAGATGCGATGTTCGGCAATGAAGAATTGAACGCGTTTGGACCGGATCTGGTTTATATTCATACGAGCTTTCGGAACCTGCGCAGTCTGCCGGAGGTAAAGGATTCCCGGGAACAGGTGGAGGACAAGCTCAGATCGGAATTTGAACATTTTCAGGTGATGTGGGAGAAGCTGGCGGATACCTGGCATTGTCCGATCATTCAGGACAACTTTGAACTTCCCTATTACCGTTTGATGGGAAATCAGGATGGTGCGGATTTTCACGGCAGAACCTGGTATGTGAACCGGATGAACCAGATGTTTGCAGACTATGCTGCAGAGCATCAAAATTTCCTGATCAACGATATCTGCTATCAGTCCGCGGCATATGGTCTGGATGAATGGTCTGCGCCGTTTTTCTGGCACATGTACAAGTATAGTTTGTGCCTGAAGGCGATTCCGTGGATGGCTCACAACGTTGCGAATATCATGAAGTCGCTTTACGGAAAAAATAAAAAATCGCTGGTGCTGGATCTGGACAATACGCTCTGGGGAGGTATTGTCGGAGATGACGGTCCGGAGAATCTGGAAATTGGACAGGAAACGAATCTGGGACAGGTTTATGCGGAATTTCAGTCCTATGTGAAGTCACTGAAAGACTATGGCGTGATGTTGAACGTCGCGTCCAAGAATGAAGAGGAAAATGCACTTGCAGGCTTGAATCATCCGGCAGGGGTGCTGAAACCGGAGGATTTCCTGATCATTGCGGCAAACTGGGAGCCGAAGAGCCGGAATATTCTGGAAATTGCACATCAGTTGAATATTTTGCCGGACAGCCTTGTGTTTGCGGATGATAATCCGGCAGAGCGGGAGATTGTGCGGCAGCAGGCGCCCGGTGTGACTGCGCCGGAAATCGGCAAGCCAGAGGATTATATCCGGGTGCTGGATCGCGGTGGCTATTTTGAAGTGACATCGCTTTCGGAGGATGACCGAAAACGAAATGAGATGTATCAGGCGAATTTGAAGCGTGAAAAGGCGCAGGCATCCTTTGCAGATTATACAGAGTATTTGAGATCCCTGGATATGAAAGCCACGATCCGAAGCTTTGAACCGGTTTATATGGCAAGAATCGCACAGCTGACCAATAAGAGCAATCAGTTCAATTTAACGACTCAGCGCATGACACAGGCACAGATTGAACAAATGGCGGCGGATGATTCATATATTACCTTATATGGAAAGCTGGAGGATAAGTTCGGGGATAACGGCGTTGTTTCTGTTGTGATCGCCCAAAAGGAAGAGAAAGCAGCGCATATCCGCCTGTGGCTGATGAGCTGCCGCGTCCTGAAACGGGATATGGAGCTTGCAATGCTGGATGAGCTTGTGGAACGGTGTCAGGAAGCAGGAATCGAAGAAATTTACGGATACTATTATCCGACGGCGAAAAACAACATGGTACGGAAATTCTACGGAGAGCTGGGCTTTGAAAAGTGTTCGGAGGATGAGACTGGAAACAGTGTCTGGAAGCTGAACACAGCAGGCTATGAAAAACGAAACCATGTGATCGAAGTGGAGAGCTGAGTATGTTATTTCAGTCATATATTTTTATCCTGCTGTTCTTTCCGCTGTGTCTGCTGGGCTTCTGGGGGCTAAAGCGCCAGAAGCTTTTGCAGCTCTGGCTGATTGCCTTTTCCCTGTGGTTTTACGGAGCAGCGAGTCCGTATTATCTGTTGCTGCTGCTGGGCAGTATTGCATGGAATTATACTTTTTTTCGCGCCATAGAGCGTGGCATTGGGCGTGTTACAGAGCGTGTTTCCGGGAGTGCTATGGAGCGCGCAGAGTATGGGATGGAACGTGACAGCTCCCGGAAAAGACTCTTGTTAGGAATTGGAATTGCAGGAAATCTTGCATTACTTTGCTTTTTTAAATATTTTAATGCAATATCGGCTGGCTGGAGTCAGATGAAAGGGCTGGAGGATCCGATTCTGCAGCTTGCATTACCCCTTGGCATCAGCTTTTTTACCTTTCAGCAGATTGGATTTCTGGCAGATGCTTATAAAGGAGAGGCTGGGGCGTGCAGCCTGAGGGAATATGTCCTGTTCGTTTCCTTTTTCCCATATGTGTCGTCCGGACCGATTGTTAATGCGCAGGAAATGCTGCCGCAGTATCGGCAAATCGGTCGGCAGCGTCTGGATTGGGCAAAGTTTTCCGGCGGACTGTATC
>ENA-ORRU01001901-ORRU01001901.1-human-gut-metagenome-genome-assembly--contig:-NODE-1901-length-11710-cov-2.893265_pt1 | contig 11710 bp, 9 predicted proteins | sample MGYA00242184_ERZ509151 | MGnify/ENA primary metagenome ERZ509151 (study PRJEB26280, sample SAMEA2338667) | human gut metagenome | biome: human gut; feature: human-associated habitat; material: faeces... | reverse complement strand
AGTCAGTCGCAAATCGACCGCCTTCGTTCGGCTTTTCGTTTAATTCAAGAGAGAATCGGGACTTTTCTCCCATCCTCATTTGTTTTCTTTTTGTTTTTTTCTGTAAAGCAAGCCGAAATGAACCATGTTTTCCGTTCCGTTTTTAATGCGTTCGATGTTGCCCCAATGACGGATAAAAATGAAAATCGTCAAAGCAAGAGCAACGATCGTCAAAATCGGATCGTTATAAAACAGCGAAACGACCGTAATCAGCGTAAAGCCGACCATGCTTGCAACGCTTACCATGCTTGAAACATAAAGCGTGATCAGGAAAATGACCCAGGCAATCAAAAAGAACTCCGGATTATAGACCAAAAGCACGCCGACGCTCGTCGCAACGGCTTTTCCGCCTTTGAATCCGGCAAAGATCGGAAAGACGTGGCCGATGATTGCCGAAAGACCGATCAGCAAAGCGTTGACATGCATGCCAAACATCATCGGAAGCAGAGCCGTTAAAGTTCCCTTGAACATGTCCATCACCAAAACGATGATTCCTGCCTTTTTTCCAAGCACGCGAAACGTGTTGGTCGTACCCATATTTCCGCTGCCGTAATCGCGAACGTCCTTGCCGTACATTAATTTGCCGATCCAAACGCCGGAAGGAATCGAACCGAGCAAATAGCCGATGACGCACATCGCAATGATTTTCAGAGTATTTGAATCCAAAAGAAACTCCTCCTTCTAGTACAGACATTATTTTAACCCCAAAGACCGTCTTTGCGCAAATTTACTTTCAATTTGGCGAATTTAAGTTCGCTGCTCCACTTGCCAAAGCTTTTATTTTTGAGTTAGAATAAAATAGTTACAAATTTTTAGAAAGGGTCGAATTTATGGGTACTGAAAATTATAGCGATGATTCCATTCAGGTCCTGAAAGGACTTGAAGCTGTCAGAAAAAGACCGGGGATGTACATTGGTTCGACTGATGCCAAAGGGTTGCATCATTTAGTCTACGAAATCGTTGATAATGCGGTTGATGAGGCACTCTCTGGATTTGGAAAAGAAATTGACGTGACGATTCACAAAGATGATTCGATTACGGTTGTCGACAACGGTCGAGGTCTTCCCGTCGGAATTCATGCGATGGGGATTCCGACCGTTGAAGTCATTTATACGGTGCTTCATGCCGGTGGAAAATTCGGACAAGGCGGATATAAAACCTCAGGCGGACTTCACGGGGTCGGTGCTTCCGTCGTCAATGCCTTATCTGAAAAATTGACCGTAAATACCGTTCGTGACGGGATTGAATACGAAGAAGACTTTGTTGATGGCGGACATCCCGTTGGAACTTTGCGGAAAATAGGTAAAACCAAAAAGCAAAGCGGAACGACCGTCACGTTTAAACCTGACAAAAAGATTTTCTCGACAACGCATTTTAATTATGACACGCTGGCTGAACGCTTGCGCGAATCGGCATTCCTCTTGAAAGGCGTTAAAATTGTTTTGACCGATGAAAGAAACGATGACCAGGACGTCTTCTTATTTGAAAACGGGATTCAGGAATTTGTTTCCTACCTTAATGAAGAAAAAGACACGCTTGGAAACGTCATGTACTTTGAAGGCAAAAAAGACGGCATCGAAGTCGAAGTTGCCGCACAGTATAATGACGGCTATTCTGAAACGATCATGTCATTTGTCAACAACGTGCGCACAAAAGACGGCGGCACGCACGAAGTAGGAATGAAATCCGCTTGGACCAAAGCTTTCAACGAATACGCAAGAAAGGTCGATCTGATTAAGTCAAAAGACAAAAACCTCGAAGGAAGCGACGTCAGAGAAGGTTTGGCCTGCGTGGTTTCCGTCAGAATTCCAGAAGAACTTCTTCAATTCGAAGGACAGACAAAGGGCAAGCTCGGAACGCCGGAAGCAAGAACCGCCGTTGACGGAATTGTCAATGAACAGCTTGGATACTACCTGATGGAAAACGGCGATTTTGCCAAAGAGCTCGTGCGCAAATCGCTAAAGGCAAGAGAAGCAAGAGAAGCAGCCAGAAAAGCGCGCGATGAAAGCCGAAACGGCAAGAAACGCCACAAAAAAGAGCGACTCCTTTCAGGCAAGCTGACACCGGCTCAATCAAAGAATGCCAAGAAAAACGAGCTTTTCTTAGTCGAAGGGGATTCTGCCGGCGGATCTGCCAAACAAGGACGCGATCGCAAGTTTCAGGCAATTTTGCCTTTGCGCGGCAAGGTTTTGAACACGGAAAAGGCGAAACTTCAAGACATCGTCAAAAACGAAGAAATCAATACCATGATTTATACGATCGGTGCCGGAGTCGGGACCGAATTCAACATCGAGGACGCAAATTATGACAAGGTCATCATCATGACCGATGCGGATACCGATGGCGCGCATATTCAAACGTTGCTTTTGACGTTTTTTTATAAATACATGCGACCGATGATCAATGCCGGAAGAGTCTACATTGCGCTTCCGCCGTTGTACAAGCTTCAAAAAACGGTTAAAAAGAAGACCGTCGTCAAGTATGCCTGGACCGATGCAGAACTTAAAACGGCCGAAAAAGAAATCGGAAAAGGCTTCACGCTTCAACGCTTCAAAGGGTTGGGCGAGATGAACGCCGATCAGCTTTGGGAAACGACTATGAATCCTGAAACGAGAACTTTGGTCAGGGTCAAAATCGAAGACGATGCATTGGCCGAAAAACGCGTCTCAACTCTGATGGGAGACCGTGTTGAGCCAAGACGAAAATGGATTGAAAAAAACGTCAAATTTACGCTTGAAGAAGACGGGAGCCTGCTTGATACTGCCGTTGCCTCATCTGCGCATGGGGATGCTTCAAGCGAAGAAGATCAGGAAATTGCACAAAAGAGTCTGTCACTGTTCGATGACGACTTGGATGAAAACATTTAGGAACGGGAGGGCTATTTTTGACGGAAACACATTCAAATATTCAGGAATTATCGCTTGAAGCCGTAATGGGCGAACGTTTCGGACGCTATTCCAAATATATTATTCAGGAACGCGCCCTTCCTGACATTCGCGACGGTTTAAAGCCGGTTCAGCGCCGCATCCTGTTTGCCATGAATGAAGACGGAAACACGTTTGACAAGCCGTTCAGGAAATCGGCCAAATCAGTCGGAAACGTCATGGGCAATTATCATCCGCACGGCGACAGTTCAATTTACGAAGCGATGGTTCGTTTGAGCCAATATTGGAAGCTGCGTGAGCCTTTGATCGAAATGCACGGCAACAACGGTTCCATGGATGGCGATCCTCCGGCTGCCATGCGCTACACGGAAGCGCGCCTGTCAGAAATTGCGGCTGAGATGCTGAAAGACATCGACAAAAAAACGGTTGAAATGGTTCCGAACTTCGATGATACCGAATTTGAACCGACCGTTTTGCCGGCACGATTTCCAAATCTGTTGGTTAACGGAGCAACGGGAATTTCTGCGGGATATGCGACGGAGATTCCGACGCACAACCTTTCCGAAACAATTCAGGCAACGATTTATCTGATGGATCATCCTGAAGCCGAGTTGGACGATCTCATGAAATTCATCAAGGGACCCGATTTCCCGACGGGCGGAATCATGCTCGGCTTGGACGGTATCAAAAAAGCTTATGAAACGGGACGCGGCAAGGCAATGCTGAGGGCCAGGACGCAAATTGAAGACGTTCGCGGCGCAAAGCAGCAGATCGTAATCGAAGAAATTCCTTATGAAGTCAACAAGGCTTTGCTGGTCAAGAAAATTGACGAAATCAGGCTTCAAAAGAAAGCAGAAGGAATCGCCGAGGTCAGAGACGAAAGCGATCGCGAAGGACTTCGCATCGTCGTCGAACTTAAAAAGGACGCAAACGCACAGGGCATTTTGAATTATTTGTTTAAAAATACCGATTTGCAGATTTCATACAATTTCAATATGGTTGCAATCGATCACAAATGTCCGAAACATGTCGGCTTGAAGAAAATTCTCGAATCATACCTTGAACATCAGCGCATCGTTGTGACAAAACGCACTGAATTTGACCTTAACAAGGCCAAAGAGCGCAAACATATCGTTGACGGGCTGATTAAGGCGCTGTCGATTTTGGATGACGTCATCAAGACTATCCGCGCATCAAAAAATAAAAAGGATGCAAAAGCCAACTTGGTCTCATCGTTTGATTTTACCGAAAAGCAGGCTGAGGCCATCGTTTCCCTGCAGCTTTATCGTTTGACGAATACCGACGTTACCGCATTGCAAAACGAAGCCGAGGACCTTGAACGTAAAATTGTCGAATATACCAAGATTCTAAATAACGGCAAAGAACTTGACAAAGTAATCAAAAAAGAGCTCAAGACCATTGACAAAAAATACGGAACGCCGCGCTTGACTGAAATCAGGGCTGAAATTGAGGAACTCAAAATCGACACCGAAGTCATGGTCGCTCAGGAAGACGTCATGCTGCTCGTGTCGCGCGACGGATACGTAAAACGCTCTTCGCTGCGCTCGTTCAAAGCTTCGGATGAAAGCGACAACGGCCTGAAAGAAGAAGACGTCGTCATTCTGATGAAAGTTGCCAATACTTTGGATCATTTGCTGATGTTTACCAATAAGGGAAACGTCATTTATCGACCGATTCATGACATCGTTGATTCGCGCTGGAAGGATACCGGCGAGCATTTGAGCCAGACGGTCGGTTTAAGCGATGATGAACGCGTTATCGAAGCCTTTACGTTTGACAGTCTTGAAAAAGAAGGAGCATTTGTTTTTGCCACAAAAGAAGGCATGATCAAGCAGACGCTGCTTAAAGATCTCAAACCGGGACGAACGTACAGATCGCGGGCACAGACGTTCATCAAACTTAAAACTGATACTGACGAAGTCATCATGGCCGAATTTGTTGAGACGGAAAACGAAGATCTGCAAGTCTTTTGTACAACGCATGCCGGGTACGGACTGCGCTATTTGTTGAATGAAGTGCCAACCACGGGCGCAAGGACAAGCGGTGTCAAGTGCATGGATTTGAGAGACGACTTCTTGATCAGCGTTTCTTTGGTAAGTGAACATGATGAGGTCGCCATCGTGACCCAACGCGGAGCTTTCAAGAAGATGAAGGTCGACAAAATTCCGGAAAATTCAAGGGCCAGACGCGGTGTTCAGATTTTGCGCGAATTGAAGCGCAACCCGCACCGAATCTTCTTTGCCAAGCCGGTTATCGAAACGGACAAACTGATTATCGAAACGACTGCAGGCGAAAAAATCGAACTCAGCGTTTCGGATCATCCGTCATGCGATCGCTATTCAAACGGATCGTTCGTGCTTGACACGGATTCTCAAGGTAATCCTTGTCTGGTCACGATCGTCCGTCAGGAAACTGATTCAGAAGATGAATAAATCAAAAAAGCTTGAGGCCACGTTCGTAGCTTCAAGCTTTTTTACTTTGCATGCTTCAATTTTTCGATAAGTTCTTTGTCAGGCGTGACATAAAGCGTTTTTTGACCTTCATAGATAACGAACCCGGGCTTTGCGCCGTTTGGTTTTCTGATTTTTTTGACTTGTACAAAGTCAACCGCCACATTGGCCGATGCTCTGGATTTTGAATAATAAGCAGCGATGATTGCCGCTTCGGTCAACGTTTCGTCGCTTGGCGAATCCGAATTGACGATGACGTGAGAGCCGGGAACGTTTTTGACGTGCAGCCAATAATAATCCTTTTTGGCAGTTTTCAGGGTCAAACGATCATTTTGGTAATTGTTTTTTCCGACCGATATTTCCGTTCCGTCCGATGCAACAAAAGTTTCAGGCTTGCTTTTTGCCTGACGAGGCTTCTTTTTTGCTTTGTTTTTTGTTTCAAGGTAGCCGCCTTTTTCAAGCTCAAGTTCGATGTCTTGCAAATCTTTAGGTTCAGCGAGTTCAATCTGAGCCTGAATCGTTTCGAGATAATCAATTTCTTTTTTCGTCAAATCGATTTGCCTCGTAACGAAAGAAACGGCATTTTTAAGTTTTTGATAACGCTTGAAATATTTTTGCGCATTGGCGGACGGTGAAAGCTGATTCGACAAGGAAATCTTTACCGGTTTCTCATGATCGTAATAATTATTGAGCGTGACCTCGGTCATCCCGCGGTTGATCTGATAAAGATAGGTCGTTAACAGTTCGCCCTTGATGCGATATTCGTCAGCGTTTTCCGTTGCCTTGAGTTCTTTTTCAAGCTTGACGAGTTTTTTTCTGTTTCGCGACAGATCGTTTTTGATGACGTGAATCAGCTTTGAACCCTGCGACATGACGCGATCTCTCGTAGCTTTTTCGCGATAATATGCATCAATCATCAAACTCAGCGTTTCAAAGGTCGCGACATGCTCGGACGATGCTTTGAAACACGTAAAATCAAGGCCCTTGTCGGTTTCCAAAATCGTCGGATGCGGATTATTGGTTTCTCTTAAAAATGCAGCGAAGGCATCATCAAGCTCCCTTGTTTCATGAAGGCGGTCCGCCAAAATCAACGCGCTTTCTCTTGAAAAGCCCTGATACGTTTTGACGATGTTTTTGGCCAGAACTTCTCGATTCGGAAATTTTTGCACAAGTTCCAGATATGCTTTCGATTCGTCTTTGAAGGGATTGATTTTTCCTTGGGAAGGCGGCAAACGATACGTTGCTTGCGGCAAAAGCGTTCGATACCTGTTTTGATCCATTGATACGTGCTTGACTGTATCGATGATTTTTCCCGTTTCCTGATCGACCAAGATCAAATTGCTATAGCGTCCCATAATCTCAAGACTTAAAAGAAGCGGCAGTTTGTCTCCGAGTTCGTTTCTCGTAACGAATCCGAAGTTGATTACTCGGTCATTTTCAAATTGTTCGACAAATGAAAGTTTGGCGCTTTCCAGATATTTTCTGAGAACCATCGTGAAATTCGTCGGCGTCTGCGGATTGGAATACGGAATTTCGGTAATTTGAGTTCGTGCATACGTGGGATGCGCTGAAAGCAGCAAAGGATAGTTTTTTCTTTGATTGCGAATCGTCAAAATAACTTCGTTTTGATACGGAGCAGAAATTTTTGCAACTCGACCGCCAACCAGGCAATCAGCAAGTTCTTTGACCATTGCTCGAGTAAAAAGACCGTCAAAAGCCATTTCACATTCCTCCTTAAAAGCATTCCTTAATATTCTAACTTTTTTTGCGAGATATGGCAAAAAAAACGTCAAAGTCAAAAAGAAAAGGAGACATCAGGTTAAAAAAGTTGTCGCGGCTTAGCATTGACAGGGGCAAGCACAAGCGTTAAAGCAGATGAGGTTGTTGCAACCGATCAAAATCAGGAAAAGAACGCAACGATTCAATCAGCGCAAACGCCACGGCAAAAAGCTGATGCGGCCAAAGAAAAGTTGGAGAAAGCAAAAGAAGATCAGCGAAGCACTGAAGAAGAAGTTTCTTCAAAGCAGGCGACCGTTGATCAGCTGCGAAAAGACGCAGACAAAGCCTTAGCAGATCAGGAACGGGCACAGGCAGACGTCGACAGCAAGTTCCAAGACTTGAACGATGCTGCTAAAAACGATGTGATTCAAAAAAAGACCTCTTATGACGATGCCGTTAAAAAGCGCAAGGAGGCCGAGCAAAAACTGTCCGATTTGCAAAATGCGGATTTGCTTTACCAAAAGGCATTGGATGCATACAACAAATCAAAAGCCGAACTCCTTAAATCAAATCAGGACGTTGATGCCGAGCTTCAAGCGCTCAAAGCAGCCGAAAACGAACTTTTGAATGCCAAAAAAGCTTTGGAGGATGCCAAACGTGCGGTTGCTGATAAGCAAAATGCCTATGACGATTCCAAAAACAAAGCCGAGTTTGATCTGGAAGTAACTCGGCAGCAGGATTCTCTCAGGAAAGAGCATCCGATGCTTTTGACCACATATGAGCAACTTTCGGGCAGCAGCGAAAAAGCTGACGACAAGATGAAACGAATTGTCGCAAGAAAAAAGACGAGCGTTTCGGTTTTAGGAACCTTCCTGATTATGCTGTCGGGCATCATTGGGATGTTTGGCTTGGCCACTAAAAAGAAGGAATCCTAAGCTCGCATAAAACTCAGAAAAAGAGCAATATAAAAGGTTGCTCTTTTTTTATGCCATTGCGAAACATATTCCGGCTTTCTAGTCATCGGCTCGTTTATGTGGTATCATTAAGTTTGCAATAATAAATTAAAGTAGGTGTAGTTAAATGAAAATCGCTGTTGTAACCGACAGTACAGCCTATCTTAACAAAGAACAGGTGGAAAAATATAATATTCGCGTTGTTCCGATTCCTTTTATTATCGATGACAAAGTTTATAACGAGGGCATCGACATCACAACTGAAGAATTTTATGAAAAATTGCGTACTTGCGAGAAGTTCCCGACAACTTCGCAGCCTCCGGTCGGAGAATTGGTTGAGCTGTATGAGTCATTAGCGGACGAAGGATACGATACCGTTATCAGCATCCATCTTGCCGGAACTATTTCCGGATTCGTCAGAACGCTTGAAACAACGGTCAAGGATGCCGTTTCCGATCGAATCAATCTTATTCCCTATGATTCAAAAATTACGGTTCTTTTGATGGGGTATTTAGCCATCGAAGCGTCTCGCATGGCTCAAAACGGAGCAGATTTGGACGATATCCTCAAACGTCTCGATCATGTGCGCGATACGATTGACGAAATCTTTGTCGTTGATGATCTGCAAAATCTCGTTCGAGGAGGGCGTCTTTCAAATGCCTCTGCATTTATCGGAAGCGTTTTGAGAATTAAACCGCTTTTAACGTTTGACGATAAATCGGATAAAATTGTGGCTTTTGAAAAAGTTCGTTCCTCTAAGAGAGCTTTAAAACGTGCAGAAGATTTGTTTGATGAACGTATCAAAGGGATAGACTATCCTTTGCGTTTAATCATCTTCCATGGAAATGATGAAGCTGCTGCTCTTGCATGGAGAGACAAATTAGCCAAGAATCATCCCGATTGTCCAATCGATATCAGCTACTTCGGTCCTGTTATCGGAACGCATCTCGGAGAAAAAGCTCTCGCACTCGGATGGATGGAAGATATTTACAAATAACGCAATACGAAAAGGAGCTGGGATCAATCTCAGCTCTTTAATTTTGTGAAAGCTGGTGACATTTTGAAAATTCAACTAGGGTTAAAAGCAAGCACTGACTCAGAACAAATTGAAGACAGACTTCGTTACAAACCGGATGTTTTCGAATTTTATACTTCTGAAAATGATTTTACGGAGGACGGACTTAAACGTTTCAGATATGATTTTGAATGGATCAAAAGCAAGGGCGTACAAAAGATTGTGATGCATCACCCGATGCGATTTCATGGCCAGTTTACGGAATTGATTGCACCTTTCGATAAATGCCGCGACCTTTATAATTTTATCGATAAAAGCACGAACGATTTGCTGCAGCTCGCATTTGATTATGATGCTCAGCTGCTCGTTCACGGATCTTATTCACGCCAGACCCAAAGTTATATCAATATGTGGGGAGGAGTCGATCAAGCAAGAGAACAAGCTTATCGACGTATTGACTCGTTTGCAGATCTTGGCAAAAATCACATTATGTTTGAGAATTCGATTTCGCCGATTTTTTATTACGGTGATGAAAAAGAAGACCTTTATATTTTTGAAAAGGGATATCGCTTGGCCTTCGACACCTCGCATTGCTTTATCAAAAATCAAGGCAGCAACGAAAAGCTGCTGGCCTCGATGAAACGTTTAAAAGAACATGTCGTTCATTACCACTTGGTTGATTCAATGGGAGAAACGCATGACAGTCTGCCTCTTGGAAAAGGAAAGATTGATTGGGAAAAGGCTTTGCCGTTGATGAACGACGATGCAACGAGCATCTATGAGATTATTTTGAAGGATCAAAGGGATGCGTCAGAACAAGTAGCAAGTCATGAATATCTATTAGGCCTCGCAGATAAGTTAAGAAACGCTTAAAAATAGCAAATTATTGCTGCTAGATGATTTAATAAAGCCGATTATATACTATAATCAATTTGTGGAATTAACTAATTTTAGGGGGCCGGAACATGAAGCGCGAGGCTTTTAACATATGGATGAATATCATCATCGGCATATTAGGTGTTGTCTATATTCTCAGCACATGGTATTTCAGATTGATAGTAGCAATTCTCAGGCGTCCCGGAAGGTCTTTTGAAGCTGCCGAACGATATGCGGATGATGCTAAAATTCTGTTCACGTTTTTAATTTTAATTGCGTTGCTGATAGCTTTCGTTGGAATCATCAGCTTGTTCAGCAATATGATTCACTTTGATTATCCGCGATTCTTCGTGCGAATCGGACTGGATTTGATCGTAATATTCATGCCGTTCGTATATGGCGAAAGTTCTGTATTCCTTTTATATGAGCTCTTATTTGCCGCAATTTTTGCACTGTATCTGAATCACTTGTACGTGAATCAGAAATTTAAAGATTTGTGAGGAAATATTACTTGAAAGCTGTTAAAAATATTTTAAGTTGGGTTATTCCGATTCTTGTCGGTTTTTTGATTGCGGCCGTCATTAAAACGTTCTTTGTTTCAGTCGTAAAAGTTGACGGTACATCAATGTATCCGAACCTTCAGAATAATGAACGCGTTTTGATGCTGCATAAGGCAAAGATAAAGCGTGATTCGGTAGTTGTCTTTGATGCGTACGGAGTCGATCAAAACAACACTGGCTTGACAAAAGACACCAAATACGTCAAAAGGGTGATTGCTTTGCCCGGAGACACCGTTGAATATCGTGATAACGGTCAACTTTTTGTTAACGGAAAATTCAGATCGCAAGGCTACATCACGTCACAGCAGCAAGCTGACGGAACTTTAAAGGTTGCTGCTAATTTACCCAAAGCAAAGGGCGTTGTTTTAGGAACCGGAAGCACATTCAAAGTTCCCAAGGGAAAATATTTCGTTTTGGGAGATAATCGAAGCGTTTCAAACGATAGTCGCTATTACGGATTCGTTCCAAGAAAGAAAATTCTCGGCGTCGTCAAAGTTCCTTTTTGGAACGGCAAACACGATTTGATCAATTCGTATCAAAGAGCTGACTAAGAAATAACCGCATGCAAAAGAGCATGCGGTTTTTATTTAAAAAAATTCAGCGCAAACTCAAAAATGGCTCTAGGGCGCGCTTTTGAACACTACTTTATATAATGTATATTATGTAAACTAGAAGATAAAAATGAATCATTAGAGGTCTCCCCCTCAGGCAAAACGTATTTTTGGAAGCTTGATTCAAGTTTTTTGAATAGTATGTGCAATTAAGCATTTAATAATACAATATGTTATGGCGACAATCTGAATCTTTAAACAAAAAATGATTGATTCAACGTTTCAAAAATTAGCATCAGCTGCTGAAACGATTCGAGAATACGTTGGCGTTCATCATGGTTTTCAGCGAACTTTCTTGAATCTTGGCTTAAAACACTGTAATATTAGTATTGCGGTCATATTGGAGGTTTTTAGATGAATCAACGAATCATATTTGCTTTAACAGTCATCTGCAGCGTTTTGGCTGCTTCAATCGGATCATCGTTTCATATTGCTATAATTACAAAGGCCGGATACTGCATTTTGGCAATCGCTTTGCTGATTGCCGGATTTTTGATGCTTGTCCTCAAGCATACTGAAATTTTATCCGGAAAAGACCGGCGTGATTCTTGGGAAGATACTCCCGGTGAAGTCAAAGCCGT
>ENA-ORRU01001890-ORRU01001890.1-human-gut-metagenome-genome-assembly--contig:-NODE-1890-length-11762-cov-3.146323_pt1 | contig 11762 bp, 5 predicted proteins | sample MGYA00242184_ERZ509151 | MGnify/ENA primary metagenome ERZ509151 (study PRJEB26280, sample SAMEA2338667) | human gut metagenome | biome: human gut; feature: human-associated habitat; material: faeces... | reverse complement strand
AGCCACTTATCCTGTAGTGGGCCGTTCTATCGTGTATCGTTTTGGCGCTTTTCATGCGCTTTCTCAAATTGCTTTGTTGGACAAGATTCCTCAGCCTCTTTCCAAAGGACAGATCCGTTCTGCTCTGACAGCTGTTATGCAGAGGCAGATATCTATGCCCGGTACTTTTGATGAAAACGGGTGGCTGAGAATTGGTTTTTCAGGCAGTCAGATAAATATGTCCGAACCTTATATAAATACAGGCAGTCTGTATATGTGTACAGCGGTCTTTTTGCCATTGGGACTTCCGGCAAATCATCCTTTCTGGACTGAGCCTTATAGTGAATGGACTAACCTGAAGGCATGGAAAGGTGTTGATGTAGGGGCGGATAAGGCTTTGAGAAAAGGTTAGGTGTTTATGAAAAGAAAAGTAACTTAACTTATTTACCCGGGTAAGTCAACTTAAATGCCGAAGTAACTTAACTTACTTGGTCTATGAAGATAGCTTACTTTTCATTGGCCAGTTTGTCTGATTTTAAAGAGCATGGAGATTTTTCCATATTAAAGGAAAAATCTCCATGCTTTATGTTTGTATGTCAATAGAATAGCTATTGTGTAATATGGAATCCCCCTCTACTTTTGCATGGAATAAATTATAAAACTTTAATTGATTGGCAATGGAAAACAACAAGATGTTCAAAAGTCTTTATGATCGTATTTTATCTGTGAAATTCCTAAATACAGTTTTAATAGGTTGTGCTGTAATGGGAGGGGCTTGTTCTCTTTCGCATCCGATAACCGATATGACCACCAAAGAAAAGGCTTGGGAGGAGTTTTCTCATCCTGTAGATTCCACCCGTACTAAAGTTTGGTGGTTTCATGGAGAGACAGAAACAACTCGTGAAGGTATAACCGCAGATTTGGAAGCTTACAAGCGTGCCGGAATTGGAGGGGTGGTATATTACGACCAGGTTCATGGAAAGGCGGAGAATGCGTTGCCTGCATTATCTCCGGCATGGTGGGATATGTTGCGCTTTGCAGCATCTGAAGCCAAACGTATCGGACTTTCCTTTGAAGTGAATCTTTCTAATGGTTTTGTAGCAGGAGGTCCTTGGATTACTAAAAGGTTGGGGATGCAACGTCTCATAGCCAGTGATACTCTTGTCAGCGGTGACCAACATTTCTCTGCTATACTTTCCAAGCCCGGAAAAGATGAATGTTGGGATGTGGCGGTACTAGCTTTTCCTGCTACCCGACAGAATTGGGAAACAAGTTACCACCGCCGTCCTCGTATAACGACAACCCCTTCTCATATTTTGGGTAAATCATTATTTCAGCCAGATGGTACACTCGTTACAATTCCTGCACGTGCTGCCGGAGAATCTGTTTTGGTGAATCTTGATTTTGGTGAGGATTTTACCGCTCGCAGCATCAGCTATCAGGTTCGTCCACGTGGGGCAAAATCTTCTACAGGGGCTATGAATCCTCCCGGGCATCCGGCTGAGAGTTTTTATGGCTTGGGGTACCAAAAATTACCAGATATAGGACAGTTGGAGGTTTCCAATGATGGTATTAATTATGAGAGAGTTTGTGATTTGAAACCTATTTATCAGACTCCGAGTAATCGTTGGATTCAAAAAACAATTTCATTCCCGGCAGTAAAAGCTCGTTATTTTCGTCTGAATTTTCACGATTGGTATCTTCCTAAAGATACTCGTCCGGATTTGGTGATAGGAAACTTTTCTCTCTCTTCACGTGCACGAATGGACCAATGGGAAGAACGTGCCGCACTCTATTCTGAATATATTCAGAGAAATCTAACACCACCTTATGAGGGCGAAGAGACGATAGACCCGGAAAAAATAGTAGACCTTACAGATAAAATGGATTCTGAGGGGAAGTTGGAGTGGGAGGTTCCGGCAGGAGAATGGGTGATTATGCGTTTTGCTCATGAGCCTACTGGCGGTCCGTTGAGACATGGGCGTGCCAATTTAATGGGATTGGAATGTGATAAAATGTCGGTAGAAGCGGTGACGGTTCAATGGGAAAATTATACCAAACCTATTTTGGATTCTTTAGCTGCTATCGGTTGTTTGCCTGCAGGAGTCACCATGGATAGTCATGAGGCCGGTTCGCAAAATTGGACTCCGGGGTTTGAACAGGAGTTTTTACATCGAAAAGGGTATGATATGCGTTGTTATCTGCCGGCTATGATGGGATATATCGTAGGTTCGGTGTCTCAGAGTGACGGTTTCCTATATGATATGCGCCGTACAATGGCTGATATGATTTCTGATAATTATTACGGCACGTTGCAAAAATTAAGTGATAAGGCGGGAGTGAATCTGACAGCACAGGCTGTGGGGAACGGATTGAGCCTGGTGGCGGATAATCTTCAGGCAAAAGGACGTGTTAATAAACCACAAGGTGAATTCTGGACTTCACATCCTGATGGAGGGTATGATGTGAAGGAAACTTCATCTGCCGCTCATTTTTACGGAAAGCCTATTGCTTCAGCGGAAGCTTTTACCGGCAGGCAGCCGTTATTATCACTGTTTTGCAGATCAGAAAAATTCGGCGGATTATGCTTATGCTTTTGGAGTGAATGAATTTGTGTTATGTGCGTCTGCTTATCAGCCTTGGATTGATAAATATCCGGGTAGTACGGCTGGCGGCAAGCATTATTGTCTGAATAGGAACAATACTTACTGGGAATATAGCCGCCCGTTCTGGGATTATCAGGCACGTTGTTCCGCATTGATGCGTAAAGGAGTGCCTGTTGTCGATATATGTGTGTATTTGGGACAGAATCCGCCGGTGAAATTGGTAACTTATCGCCTTCCTGAAATCCCCGAAGGTTATGATTTTGATGTTTGTACAGCTGAGGCATTAGTAGGGCGTACGATGGCTGTGGATGGTCGGTTGACCTTACCGACAGGAATTAGTTATAGTTTATTGGTGATTCAGCGTAATAATGATATGCCCTTGCATGTGTTGCGTCATATAGCTGGTTTAGTTAAAGGAGGTGTCATCGTTTGTGGGCCACGTCCGGATGGTTCCGATTCCTTGAAAGATAAAGCGGAATCGGAAGAATATCGAGCATTGGTTGATGAGTTGTGGGGAGAGTTGACTACTGTATCACAGATCCGTAAAGTCGGTAAGGGGAAAATTTATGAAAATATTCCATTGTCGGAGGTTTTGAAATATGAAAATATTCGTCCTGATATAGCAATAAAAAGTGGTAATACAGCGAAGGATAAAGTTTATTTTGTTCATCGTCGTTTATCGGATGCCGATGTGTATTTTTTGAATAATCATAGTGACAGAGCTTTTCATGATACTGTCCGGTTGCGTACGGATGCCCGACAGGCGGAATATTGGGATGCTGTGACTGGGCAACGTTATATGATACCTGTAAAAGCATCCGGAGAAAAAGGTATGTTGTTGAACTTGACTTTGGCTCCTCGTGAGTCTGGATTTATAGTGACTTCAAATAATCAGGCAACCGGTTTATTGCCGATAATAGCGGATGTACAAGAAACAATTACTCCGATTGAGGGTAGTTGGAATGTTTATTTTGATCCTCGCTGGGGTGGTCCCGGGAAAGTCGTTTTTGACGAATTGATAGATTGGACAGTGCATGCCGATACAGGTATCCGTTATTATTCAGGCACGGCGGTTTATCATAAAGAATTAAATCTGGCGATACCTGCTCAAAATGAACGGTTACTGCTTCGTTTTCCTCGCTTAGGTTCCTTAGCGCGTGTCTGGGTAAATGGAAAAGAAGTCGTTACTGTATGGTGCTCTCCTTGGGAGGCTGATATAACCTCTTATGTCCATGAGGGTAAAAATAATCTAAAAATAGAGGTGGTTAATTCATTGATGAACCGTATGATTGGGGATGCCTCACTTCCTGAATCTGAGAGGTTTACTTATGCTTATCCTCAAATAGCTACTCCGACTGATAAACTTGTGCCTTCGGGTATTATGGAGCAATTGAATTTGGTGTACCGACAGTGTCAGTAACAGGAAAATGCGTTTACATATCAATCAGGAACAAAACACTAAAATATTATACTTTATGAATTTACGTACTATTTTTATTTCATCGTTTCTGTCATTGAGCAGCCTGGGGGTGTTGGCTCAGGAACGGATTAATTTAAGCGGTACATGGCAATTTGCATTTGCCGCTAATCAAAAGGAGGCGGACCGTTTGGAAAGGTTTTATACGTCTGATTTTGCTAAAAGCAAATTTAAGTCAACTCCTGTTCCATCCAATTGGGCCTTGTTGGGATATGAAGAACCGGTTTATCGAGGATTCAAGGATAATCAAGCCGGTGAGGGATTTTATGTGAGGGAGTTTACAATTCCTCAGGATTGGAAAGACAAACGTATCTTGTTGCATTTCGGTGGTGTATGGTCATCGGCTGAAGTTTGGCTCAACGGGAACGAACTGGGGCGTCATGATTGCGGATATACTTCTTTTGCTTTTGATGTGACGAATAAGCTGAAAGTGGATGAGCCTAACAAACTGGCTGTCAGGGTAAGGCAGATCACCCGTGAGTATAAGTTTGATGTTTGTGATGACTGGACTTGGGGAGGTATTTATAGAGATGTAACTTTGGAGGCTATGCCGGCTAAACGATGGATTGATGATGTGGTGGTGCAGACAACTTTTGACCATTTGTTTCAAGATGCGAATCTGGACATACGGGTGATGATCAGTGATAAGCATAAGAATACATTGCCCGGAAATTATCCTAGTCCCGGCGAGCCTTATAAGCTATGTTTCACACTCACTGACAAAGAAGGCAAAGAGGTGGCACAAAGACAAATGGCTATACCTGCCCATGTTTCGACGGATCGGGAGATTTGTTTGAGCTTGCCGGTTGAGGCTCCGCACCAGTGGACTGCCGAAACTCCTTATTTGTATAGCCTGAAAGTGGAACTTTTAGAAAAAGAGGCAGTAACACATACACGTATGGAACGTGTTGGTTTCCGTCAGATTTCCACTGATGGAGGAGTCTTCAGAATTAATGGACAAGCAGTTAAACTTCGTGGGGTGAACAGGCATGATGAACATCCGGATGTAGGTCGTGCCACTACCCGTAAACAGTGGTTGGAGGACCTCACACTGATGAAGGCTGCCAATATCAATTATCTTCGTCTCTCACATTACACACCTGCCGAAGGGTTTATTGAACTATGTGATTCAATGGGAATGTATGTGGGTAATGAAGTGACGCTAGGGGGAGCCGGGGATTTGATGTATGATCCTTCATTCTCGGGGGCGGTTTTGCAACGTTCGTATGAAACGATTGTCCGGGATATAAACAAGCCGTCTATTATTTATTGGTCAATAGGTAACGAAGATCCTTTGACCTCTCTGCACATGGTTTCTGTAAAATTGGTCAAGGCACTTGATCCCACTCGTCCGGTACTGTTGCCTTGGCGTCCTGAAGAATGGCTTCCTAAAGAAGTGGATATTCTTGCTCCTCATTATTGGAACCCGCAGGAATATGACCGGCTTGCCGGACATTCCGGACGTCCTGTTATTTCGACTGAATACACACATGCTTATGGCAATGATGCGTTTGGAGGGTTGGAAGCACGTTGGAAGGCATTAACTAAACATCCTGCCGGAGCCGGAGCAGCTGTATGGATGTGGGCGGATCAAGGGGTTAAGACTCCTGTCCGAAAGAAAGAGAAAGATTTGAGTGAAGATGAATACTTAAGAATTAATACAGCCGGTTGGGATGGTATTGTGGATTCCTATCGTAATTTCACTCGTGACTATTGGGAGACGAAGGCCGTCTATGCTCCGGTTTACCCTGTTGTGGACAAAATTTCATTTGTACCCGGTCAGGATTCGGTACGTATTCCTATCCAGAATGATTTTGATTTTACGAATCTTAGTTCTGTAAAGATGGCTTGGTCTGTACGGGAAGATGAGAATGTATTATATTCGGGCACTGATTCCATGTATGGTTATCCTCATACAGTGTCGGACTTTAAATTGCCGGTAGAAAAACTGGTGACTGTTCGTCCGGGAAGAACTTATTATGTGTGGTTTATATTTACAGATGAAAAAGGAACAGAGATCACTCGCAGGGCTGTTGAACTTTGCCCTCAGACAGAACAACCGATATCTGTTCCTGTTTGTCGTGAACTTTTGGTTACTGAGGCGGATCAGGTTACCATTGAGGCTGGTGATGTTCGCTATGTGTTTAGTCCGAAGAATGGACAATTGGTGTCTGCGGAACTAAAGGGAAAGCAGTTGATAAAAGACTTGTATCCGGCTATCTGGCGTAAATTAAATCAAGGTGAGACTTCCGGATTTGGTAAAGAAAATCTTCGTAAGGCTGTCGATCTTACTCATTATACGTCATCGGTAACAGCATGGAAGGTGGAGAAGACGCCAACCAATGCGGTTATCCGTACTACTGTGGATTATAGGGTGGATCAGGAGAATCGTTTTACAGTGACTTATCGTTATTCAATAGGAGTGGATGGACGCTTGAACGTTTATTATCAGATTCTTACTAAAGTAGCTGTACCTTGGTTGCCTATTGTTGGTATGTCCATGCAGTCTGTATCCGGGCTTGATCAGGTACATTGGTTGGGATTGGGCCCGTATGATGCTTATCCTAATAAGCAGGCTGCTCCTATATTGGGTGTATGGGGAGGAACTGCGGGAAGTCCGGATGTGACGGGAATAAAAGCGATGCGCTGGATGGAACGTTCCGGATCTGAAGGAACCATACATGTTTCGAATTCTGGTTATATGGAGAATGACGCAATGTGCCCGGAAAGAACTTATATTTTATCAGGAGTATTCGGTCGTCCGGAGAAAGGACGCCGTGCTGAAGAATCGGTTCCTCAACTTCGTACAGATACAGGAAAGCCGTTTGTTGGCGAGTTCAGTATTATGTTGAAGGCAGTTCGCTAGATTGTTTTTTGAATGGGTGGAAGATTTTCCATGCAATTTATCAATTTATGGTTTTCAATAGGTTGTCTATGATATAAAGTTAAACAAAAGTGAAGGAAGTATGTGATAACGGTTGTCTGTGATAGATAGCCGTTATTTTTTATGTGATGTCTATTGGTCGTTTAGAGAATAAATTCCATATAAAAGGTCAAAAATCCATATTTTGGCATCTTGTATTGCCTTTTTAGCTATTCTTGGTTTTTATATCTATTTGTATTTTTACATAGATAAATAATTAATTAACATGATGAGTATGAGAAAAAAAAGATTTGGTATTTATTTACTTTTATCGTTGATTTTTGTAATTGGCATGTCAGCTCAAGTTGTTTTAGATAATTGGGGACAACAAGATAGAGAGGGAAGAAACATAGATGTTGGTTTTCAGAATCATAAAAAAATAATAGTCCCATTGCATTGGGTAGGGAACGTACCTCAAAAAATGAATAAACCAGTAAGTTTTGGTATTCCTTTTGGTAAAGGAGAAGTCTATTCGGAAGACATCTTACAGTTGACCTCTACTGATAATGAAAAAATTCCGATTGATACATGGCCTTTAGCATACTGGCCTGATGGTTCTATCAAATGGAGTGGTATAGCTGGTGTAATTCCTGTCGGAATGAAAAATATGGTTGTTGAAAAAATAAGGAAAGAAGATAAATTGGGCTCTGAAGAGAAACCAGACATGGCATTTGTTACAGTGCAAGAAACAACTGAAAACATACGGATTGAGACGGGGCTTATTTCCGTTTATATTTCACGTAAAGGACAGTACTTAGTAGATAGTTTGCTGTATAAGAATGTGAAAGTTGGAGAGAATCTACGTTTGATATGTACTACTCAAAGCTGTCCCAAACTTGAAAATATCTCGTTAATTTCTTTTGTAGATTATCAGGGGGAACTAAAATCAGCAGAAGTGGAACGTGTGGGATATGTGCATACTGTGATAAAACTGAAGGGGGTGCACAAGGGTAAAACTGGTAGGGAATGGCTGCCATTTGTTGTTCGACTTTATTTTTATGCTGGTAGTGAACAGGTGAAAATGGTGCACAGCTTTATTTATGATGGTGATCAAAATCGAGATTTTATTTCTGCATTGGGCATTCGTTGGAGTGTTCCTATGCGTGAGGCTCTTTATAATCGACATGTAGCTTTTTCTTGTGCTGATGGAGGGGTATGGAGCGAAGCGGTGCAACCTTTGGCAGATCATCGTATACTTAATAATAATCCGTCATTACAAATTCAACAGTTGGAGGGCAAACGTATTCCTGACTCTCAACAGTGTGATGAAAGAAGTCGTATATTGTTGGATCATTGGGCTTCGTGGAATAGTTATCGTTTATCTCAGCTTACGCCTGATGCTTTTTCTATTCGTAAACGTGCTAATGATGATAATCCTTGGATCGGAACTTTTTCGGGATCACGTAGTGAGGGATATGCTTTTGTTGGTGATATAACAGGTGGTTTAGGGATTTGTTTACATGATTTTTGGCAATCATATCCATCGACTATTGAGATATCAGATGCAAAAAGTGAAACAGCTGTTCTTACTGCTTGGTTGTGGAGTCCTGAAACGGAACCGATGGACTTGAGACATTACGATAATGTGTCTCATACATTAAGTGCTAGCTATGAGGATGTTCAAGAAGGAATGAGTACTCCTTATGGTATATCTCGTACCTCTACCCTTACTTTTATTCCTCAAACAGGATATTCCGGGAGAAAAAATTTTGCCAATTGTGCAAAGGAGCTTACCGGAATGGGAGTTTTGTTACCGACTCCTGAATATTTGCATAAACAGAAAGCTTTTGGAATATGGAGTCTTCCTGATCGTAGTACTGCGTTTCGAACTTGTGTAGAGGAATATTTGGATGCATATATTGATTTTTATAAAAAGGCCATTGAGCAAAATAAGTGGTATGGTTTTTGGAATTATGGTGATGTTATGCATTCTTATGATTACAATCGTCATACTTGGAGATATGATGTTGGAGGTTTTGCTTGGGATAATACGGAGTTAGCTTCGAATATGTGGCTATGGTACAATTTTTTACGTACGGGGCGTGCTGATATATGGTGTATGGCAGAAGCAATGACTAGGCATACTTCAGAGGTGGATGTTTATCATATTGGCCCTAATGCTGGATTAGGAAGTAGGCATAATGTGAGTCATTGGGGATGTGGTGCTAAAGAGGCTCGTATTAGTCAGGCAGCTTGGAATCGTTTTTATTATTATTTGACTACTGACGAACGGTGTGGAGACTTGATGACTGAAGTAAGAGATGTTGATCAGAAGTTATATACATTAGATCCTATGCGTTTGGCACAGCCTCGTAGTAAATATCCTTGTACCGCTCCAGCCCGTATTCGAATAGGACCAGATTGGTTGGCTTATGCAGGTAACTGGATGACGGAGTGGGAACGTACAGGTAATCTTAAATACCGTGACAAGATTTTGGCAGGAATGAAAAGTATTTTGCTTCTTCCTAATCGGATTAGTACAGGACCTGTTGCTTTAGGGTATGATCCGGCAACAGGTATAATTACTAGTGAATGTGATCAAAATTTGTTGAATACCAATCATTTAATGACTATAATGGGTGGCTTTGAAATAATGAATGAAATAATGGATATGGTTGATTTTTCTCAATGGAATAATGCTTGGTTGGAATATGCACAGATGGTAAAGGATGATCGTTATCGAACTCGTTTGAAAGCTTATGCTGCATTTCAGACTCATGATGCTGCAATGAAAAAGAAATTATGGAATGATCTATTTGCTAGAGTAGGAGGATCTAAATGTTCTTTAAAGGTAAAGACGTTACTTCCTCCTGTGGTTCCTGCTCCATTAGATGAATCGGATGGGCTTAACACGAATGATGTTTCTCTTTGGAGTCTTGATGCGATTTATATGCAAGAAGTAATTCCTTATACCTGGTGAATTGAAAAGTAGCAGCAGAGTTGATTATTTCTATTAAATGATAAACTAATAGGATAAAAAATCCATGTAAATAAGAAAATATCCATGTTTTTATGGTGAAATGTAGAGTTTGCTATCTTTTTTAATTGTTTGTTAGTCTGTACTTTTGACCATTGACTTTTGGAATCTATATTCGAAATAAAGATTGAATACAATTAATAACTAATTAAATTTTTAAAACAATTTGTGATGCTAAAAATTATGAAAACACAATCAATCAGGATGCTCCTTTTTTCCTTATTATTGGGGATTGCATCCGTAGTGTATGCTCAAGTTCAAGTAACAGGGCGAGTGGTAGATATAACAGGTGAGCCTATTATTGGCGCGAATGTTGTATTAAAAGGTACTGGTCAAGGGACTATAACTGATTTTGATGGTAAGTTCTCATTGTCTGATCTTCCTAAGAAAGGAACTTTAGTAGTGAGTTACATTGGTTATGTTGATCAAACAGTTAAAATAGAAGGTGGAAATTTTTATAAAATTGTTTTATCAGAAGATACAGAGACTTTGGAAGAGGTAGTGGTGGTAGGATATGGTACTCAAAAGAAAAGTGATTTAACAGGTTCGGTAATGCAGGTTAAATCTAAAGATATCACCTCAGTGACGGCTAACAATCCAATACAAGCATTACAAGGTCGGGTTACTGGAGTTTCTGTTGTGACCAATAGCCGTCCAGGTGAATCTCCTACATTGAGGATACGTGGTAATGGCTCTATTAGTGCAGGGAATGATCCGTTGTATGTAGTAGATGGAGTGCCTGTAGACAATATCAAGTTCCTTTCTCCGAATGATATTGAGAGTATGCAGATATTGAAAGATGCTTCATCGGCATCTATCTACGGTTCGCGTGCCGCTAACGGAGTCATTCTAATTACTACGAAGGCCGGTGCAGCCGGTAATGCCAAAGTTTCTTTGACAGCCCAGTTCGGTTTGAACAAAGTGGCCGATAAAGTAGAATCCCTGAATGCAGCACAATATAAAGAATTGCAGGATGAAATCGGACTAGTGTCTTTGCCGGACGGATTACCCGACCGCACCGACTGGTTTGATGAAACGTATACGACCGGAAAGACTCAAAATTATCAGGTAGCTGTATCCAATGGTAATGAGAAAATGAAATATTACCTTTCTGCGGGTTACCTCAAAGAACAGGGAGTGTTGGACATCTCTTATTACAAGCGTTACAATTTCCGGGTAAATCTGGAAAATCAGGTTCGTAAATGGCTGACAGTAAGTGCTAATATCTCTTATTCAGATTATACAAGCAATGGAGGCGGAGCAATGGGAACAGGCTCGAATCGGGGTGGTGTTATTCTGGCTGTTATCAATACACCGACTTATGCGCCGGTGTGGGATGCTTTGAACCCTAATCAGTATTACAATAACTTCTATGGAGTGGGGAATATCACCAATCCATTAGAAAATATGGCCCGTGCGAAAAATAACAAAGACAAAGAAAACCGCTTGTTGGCATCGGGTAATATATTGCTGACTCCATTTCCGGAACTGAAGTTTAAGTCTACTCTTACTCTTGACCGTCGCAACGCCGTTAATACCACTTTTCTTGATCCGATTTCTACTGCTTGGGGCCGCAATCAGTACGGTGAGGCTTCGGACAATCGGAATATGAACACAGTGCTGACATTTGATAATGTATTGACTTATAATAAAAACACACTTAAAATAGCGGTTGCAAAATGAAAAAAATTCTACTTCTCACCGCAGCCGTTCTCATAAGCGGTTCTGCAATGGCTCAACACGAACATTTCCACGTGTTCCGCAACGACAAGCAAATCAATACGTTCAACAACGTACAAG
>ENA-ORRU01001875-ORRU01001875.1-human-gut-metagenome-genome-assembly--contig:-NODE-1875-length-11851-cov-3.759325_pt1 | contig 11851 bp, 11 predicted proteins | sample MGYA00242184_ERZ509151 | MGnify/ENA primary metagenome ERZ509151 (study PRJEB26280, sample SAMEA2338667) | human gut metagenome | biome: human gut; feature: human-associated habitat; material: faeces... | reverse complement strand
CCGCGCAGCGTCGACTGGTCCGCCGTTCGTTAGAACGGCGGAACTGAGGGCAGCGTCGAGCCGTTACGCGGTTTGGTAAAACCGCGTAACTACCTAACTACATCAAGTTGCAAACAGCCGCCGCGAAGGCAACGGGGTCCTCGGGGAGGATGCCCTCGACCAGCAGGGCCTGATCGTAGAGCAGACCAGAGTACTGCTTGATCTTGTCGGCGTCGCCTGCCTTCTGGGCAGCGACAAGCTTGTCAAAGACCGGGTGCTTGGCGTTGAGCTCGAGCACGCGTTGGCTCTTGGGCATGCCGTCGGGCGCGCCCTCGGGTCCCTTCTGGAGCACCTTCTCCATCTCGAGCGAAAGTGGGCCCTCGGTGGTGATACAAGCGGGGGCATCGGTCAGGCGCGCGGAGACGGCGACTTTCTCGACCTTGTCACCGAGCGCCTCCTTCATAGCGCTAAAGAGGTCCTCGTTCTCCTTGGTGGCGTCCTCGGCCTCCTTCTTCTCGTCCTCGGTCGCCAGGTCAAGATCACCGGTCGCAACGTTCTTGAGCTCTAGATGACGATCCTCGACCTCGGGCTCGGCACCGTCGGCCACAGCCTTCTCGGCAGCCTCGCGGGCAGCATCGTCCTCGTAGATCTTGGGCATATCGGCGGCAACGTACTCACGCATAGCCTGGAACGTGAACTCATCCACATCCTGCGTCAGCAGCAGCACGTCATAGCCGCGGTCGAGCACGCCCTTTACCACGGGCATCTTGGCCAAGCGCTCACGCGAGTCGCCGGCGGCGTAGTAGATGGCCTTCTGATCCTCAGGCATGCCCTTGGCATACTCGGCCAGGGTAATCATCTTCTGTTCCTTGGCAGACCAGAACAGCAACAGGTCGGCGAGCTCATCGGCCTTCATGCCATAGCTCGAGTAGATGCCGTACTTAAGACCGCGGCCAAAGTTCTCAAAGAACTTCTCGTAGGCCTCGCGGTCGTTGTCACGCATATCCTCAAGGTCGGCGGTAATCTTCTTTTCCACACGCTTGGCGATGGCCTTGAGCTGACGGTTCTGCTGCAGCGTCTCGCGCGAGATGTTGAGCGACACGTCGGCGGAATCCACGACGCCGCGGACAAAGTTGTAGTAGTCGGGCAGCAGGTCGTCGCACTTCTCCATGATCAGGACGTTGGAGCTGTAGAGCGCCAGACCCTTCTCGTAGTCCTTGCTGTACAGATCGAACGGCGCGCGTCCCGGCACAAACAGCAGGGCGTCATACTCGAGCGTGCCCTCGGCGTGGAAGCTGATGGTGCGCGCAGGATCGTCAAAGTCGTGGAACGTGGACTTGTAGAACTCGTCGTAGTCCTTCTGCTCGACATCGGAGCTGTGCTTCTTCCAGATCGGTGTCATGGAATTGACGGTCTCGAGCTCCTGGTAGTCCTCGTACTCGGGCTTGTAATCGTCGCCGGCGTCCTCGGGCTTGGGTTTCTGGCGGCTCTTGGACACCATCATCTGGATCGGGTAACGCACATAGTTACTGTACTGCTGAATCAGGCTCTTGAGACCCCACTCGGTCAGGAAGCGATCGTAGGTCTCGGCCTCGCCGTCGGCATCGAGCTTCTCGTTCTCGCGCAGCGTCAGGATGACATCGGTACCGTGCTCGGCGCGCTCGCCGTCCTCGATGGTGTAGCCCTCAAGACCGTCGGATTCCCACACATGGGCGACATCCTCGCCGTAGGCGCGGCTGACGACCTTCACATGGCTGGCGACCATAAAAGCCGAGTAGAAGCCCACGCCAAACTGACCGATGATGTCGACATCGGAGCCCTGCTGCTCGGCGTTCTCGGTCTTAAACTCCTCGGAGCCGGAATGGGCGATGGTGCCCAGATTGCGCTCCAGCTCCTCGGCGGTCATGCCAATGCCGTTATCCGAGATGGTAATGGTGCGGGCGTCTTTATCAAAGGAGACGCGAATGGCCAGGTCGCCCTGGTCGATCTTGACGCTCGGGTCCTGCAGGCTCTTAAAGTTGAGCTTGTCGACGGCGTCGCTCGCGTTAGAGATAAGCTCGCGCAGGAAGATTTCTTTATTGGTGTAGATGGAGTTGATCATGAGGTCGAGCAGTTTTTTGCTCTCGGTCTTAAATTGACGCATGTGCAGTCCTTTCGCGCTACCCCTGCCCGCAAAAAACGGCCCGGTTGCCCGAGCCGCATTGCAGACCTGCTATGTTCAGACTTAGATTTTATAACCCATTAACGCGCATATATACATACGGAATCGAAAAACTGTATGTCCGAGCGCTCTGATGCGCCAATTGCCAAGGAGTGTCCCAAACTGCCGGCAGGAAAGGAACGTTCCTATCTGCCATCTACGCGCTTGGCCATCCAGGCATGAGGCTGGCCCTCGTCTTCGTAGTCCACCGGGGCAATCTGCGTGTAGCCCGCCTTGGCATAGAGCGGCAGCACGTATTCCTGAGCATGCAGCTTAATGAGCTTGGCGCCGGCATCACGCGCGCACGTATCACTGGCCTCGACAATCTTGCTCGCCAAACCGCGACGGCGCATGCTCGGCAGCACGGCCACGCGCCCCATAATGTAGGTCTCCCCCGCCGCGACACCTTCGTCCAAGTCGCACGCCGGCGACACCGGAGCCTCTGCGTCAGCCGCGCGCTCAAGCTCTTCGGGAAACACGCGCGAGCAACCGGCAAGCTCGCCGCCTACATAGAGCGTCACATGAATGCAGTTCGGATCCTCGTCGATAGCGTCGAACTCATTCTCGTAGCCCTGCTCGTCCATAAAAACGACGCGGCGCACCAACGCCGCGTCATCAAAGCATCCCGTCTTAAGTTGGATATCCATGCTGCCCTTTCATTCAATGCGAACGTTAGGGACAGATTTTAGCGAAAATGAGCTCCGCGCACGCTAAACTTCGCGCGAGCCTTCGCCAGGCAGTCGTAATGACCCACGTTATGGGCATCGCTCGCGATGAAGCTGTACAGGTTCTGATCGAACAGGCGCTGTGCCGGCTTTTTCTCGCGACCAAAGCGACCGCCGGCAATAAAGTCCGCCGAAGCCTGCAGCTTGCAGCCCATATCGACCAGGCGCTCCGCCACGCTTACATCCTTTTGAACCGCACGATAGCGCTCAGGATGAGCGATGATCACCTGGTAGCCACGGCACTGCAAATCGTAAATCGTGTTCTCGTACTCTCTAAACGCATACGCATCGGCATGCGTCGAAAGCTCGAGCAGAAACTCGTTGGTCCCATCGAAATGCAAGTGCTCCGCGGCATCGATACCAAGCTCAACGAGCTTTCGATGGTTGACCTCGAAGCCCATCTGGAGCGGAAAACCGTCAGCGTTATCGCGCAGCAGCTCAAAGGCATCCCACATCTTGTCGTAATCAAAATAGGGATCACGGCAGTGAGGAGTGCAAACAATTCTGGTTACACCAGCCCGCTTGGCAGCCTCGAGCATCGCCAAGCTCTCATCGAGATCGGCGGCGCCGTCGTCTACACCCGGCAAGATATGGCAATGAATGTCACGCATAGGTCAGCCTTAATCAACTAAACGTTTGCTCGGTTGGTGAAGATGCCCTTTTTGGAAGTCCCCTGATCGTCGGAGCCCTTCTTCACCTTCTTACCGTCCTTGGTGTAGTAGGAGTAGTAGTACTCGCTGGTCTCGGTCTCGCAGTAGTTCATAACGGTACCGATGAGCTTGACCTTCTCGGACTTTTTTAGCTGACCGATGGCGTTGAGCGCCTCCTCGCGCTTGGTGAAATCCTCACGCACCACGAACAGCGTGCCGTCGGTCAGGCTGGCAATCTCGGCAGCATCGATGAAGGTGCCGACCGGGGGAGCATCAAAGATGACGTACTGGAACTTGGCGGACAGCGCCTTTACCAGCTTGGCAAAGCGGTGAGAGACGATGATGTCGGCAGGATTGGGAATATGCGGCTCGGCATCGAGGAAGTAGAAGTTCTTCTGACCCGTCTCGACAATTGCCTGGTCAATGGAGATCTGCTCGGAAAGGACCGCATAGAGTCCGCCGCGCGAACGAACGCCGAGCATATCGGAAAGGGACCTGCGGCGCATATCGGCCTCGACCAGAAGCACGGACTTGCCGCTCGTGGCGATTGCCTGAGCAAGGTTAATGGAAACCGTAGACTTGCCCTCGTTGGGAATCGAGGAGGTAACGGTGATGGTGCGAATGGGGTCGTCCACGCTCGCAAAGCGGATGTTGGCCAGAAGGGTCTTGGCGGCATTCTGTACAACGAGTTTATCGGTGTTCTTTGCCTTAGCCATGCCTATTTACCACCTTTCATAGCCGGAATTCGGCCAACAACGGGAATGCCCAGGAGCTCTTCTGCCTCTTCGGCACCGCGGATGCGGGTGTTGAGCATGTCTGCCAAAACGACATAGGCAACTGCGATAAAGATGCCCGCGAGGAACGCGACAGCAACGTACAGCATACGCTTGGGACCGCTGGGGGCTTCGGGGGTCTTAGCCTCGTCGATAACGTTGATGCTCTGGGCAGCGCCGACGTTCTGAGCGACCGTACTCACCGAGCTGGCCATGGCCTTTGCGACCTTAGCCGTCTCCTTGGCATCGGTGCCGGTAACCGAAAGCGTAATGACACGCGTGGTGGTCTCGGAGGAAACAGACACCTTGTAGTCATCCAGATCGGTGAGGCCCAGTTCATTGGCTGCGCCGCTCTTAACGCTATCACTATCCAGCAGCGTGGCGATATCGTTGGAAAGCATCTGACTCGCCGAGAGATCGTTGTAGCTCATCTGACCGCTATCGTCGGTCTTGGCGAGAATGTACATGCTCGTCGTCGCGGTATAGGTGTTGTCCATCGCAACGAAGGACACGATGCCCATGGCGATCGCGCAGACCACCGGAAGGGTGATGACCAGCTGAAGGTGCTTCTTCAGCAGCTGGAACAGTTCGAGAAGGGTCATGCAGCTTGCCTTTCATTTCCCCAGTTCGGATTGACAAAACTGTCCGTATGTTATCGCATCTTTTTACCGAGACCAAACTCTATACATAAGAAACAGGCTCTCCTGTAAAAATGTCGGAAGCAATCGTAAAATTGTACAACAACGCCGCACCCGAAAGTCAAATGCGGCGTCTGCATCAATATCTATGTTGTATCGCTATGCGAATGGCTCGTCCTGCCGTATGGGAAACGTCACCGTAATGGTGGTTCCCACGCCCAACTCGCTCGACAAATCGAGCGTGGCGTGATGATACAGGGCCGCATGCTTGACAATTGCAAGCCCCAGACCGGTTCCGCCGCGCGCCTTGGACCTACTCTTGTCCACGCGATAGAACCGCTCAAATACCTTGCCCTGTTCTTCAGGCGCGATACCGATTCCCGTGTCGGCGACCGCAAGGAACGGATGGCCTTCGTCGTTGGTGCCGCACTGCAGCATAACCGTACCGCCGGGTCGATTGTAGCGGATGGCGTTGCTTGCCAGATTATAGATGAGCTCGTCAATCAAGCGCGACACGCCCTCGATGACCACAGGCTTGGTCTCATGACTTATCGTCACATTCGCCTGACGGGCGACCTGTTCAAGACGCTGCTCGACCGCGTAGATGGCACGCGAGAGCTCAATAGGCTCCGTGGAACCAATGGGCACCGCCTCGCCCTCAGTTGCACGCTCGGCCTCGTCCAAGTTAGACAGCGTAAGGATATCGTTGACAAGCGCTGCCAAGCGGCCCGCCTCACGATAGATGCGACCGCCAAAGTTGCGCAGGTCGCCCTCGCCCTCGACCATGCCGTTTGCGATGAGCTCGGCATAGCCCGAAATCGCCGTAAGCGGCGTCTTGAGCTCATGGGTGATATTCGCCGTGAACTCGCGGCGCATACGGTCGTTGTCCGCTAGCACCGCCATTTGGCGCTTGAGTTCCTGGCGCTGCGACTCGATACGCTCAAGCATGGGGACCATCTCGGCATAGGCGTGCTCATAGCTACGGCGTGGGTGGTCCAAATCCACCTCTTGCAACGGCGCGATGATGGCACGGGACTCGCGGCGCGCCATAAAAAACGAGAGTACCGCACCCGCTGCTGCGATAAGCAGCATCGGCGCCACCATCGACAGCAAAATCGCCGCAACGCCAGGCTGGGCCTGCGCCAAGCGGACAACCTGGCCGTTATCAAGGGCGACGGCGCGATACAGCATAATCTCGTCGAGCGTAGAGCTTGCGCGCTCCGCGGAACCCGAACCACTCTCAAAGGCCTCGATGACCTCGGGGCGATCGCCATGGTTGGGCAGTGTGGAAGGCGACGCCTCGTTGTCGTAGGCAACCGATCCATCCTTGTTAATCAGCGTGATGCGCAAGTCCTCTCGATCGAGGCTACGCAAGAACGGGATGGGCTCCTGCTGCTCGTCGAGGGCGGCAGCAATGAGCTCGGTTTCTTGCGCCAGATTGGCACTCGTGGCATCCGCCAAGGTGTTTTGCACAAAGAACGCACCCAGCACCGTAAACGCCACGATAACCGCCATGGCGCAGACAAAGATCGTCACAAAAACGCGGTGCGACAGCGTATGTTTTCCCTGGGGGGCGAAGACCACGGGTTACTCCTCCGATGCGGTGGCCGCGGTGTCGTCACCTTCGGCACCATCACCGGCAGAAGGCTCGGCCAAGCGGTAGCCCACGCCGCGCACGGTCTCGATGGCGCTGGCATGCTCGCCCAGTTTTTGGCGAAGCGTCTGCACGTGCACGTCAACGGTGCGCGAACCGCCGTCGAAGTCCCAGCCCCACACGCTCTGCAGCAACGACTCGCGGGTAAAGACCACGCCGGGCTTGCGCATGAGGTACTCGAGCAGGTCGAACTCGCGCAGGGTGAGCTTAAGCGACTCGCCGGCAACGGTCACCTCACGATGGCTGGGCGAGAGCACAATGTCGCCCACGCTGAGCACATCGCTTGCCTGTTTGACCATGCCGCCGCGGCGCAGCAGCGCACGGCAACGGCTGGCAAGCTCCATGAGCGAAAACGGCTTAGTCAGGTAATCGTCGGCACCGCCATCGAGCGCCATCACCTTGTCGAGCTCGGTATCCTTGGCGGTAAGCATCATGATGGGCACCGTCGCCGTCAGGCGATCGGCACGCAGTCGACGCATAATCGCCAAGCCATCGGTATCGGGCAGCATGATGTCGAGCAGGACGGCATCGGGTACCCGTCGCGCCACGGCAGCCTTAAACTCACCGTCGCACGAAAAGCCTTCGGCCTCAATCCCCTGCTTGCGCAGCGCATAGACCGTCAAATCCCTGATGTTGTCATCGTCCTCGACGTAATAGATCATGTTGAACCCCTTTGCGGCCGGCATGACCGCATCTTAACCCTAAAGGTACCTTTACTAGATGGTATCAGCCAAAACGCCCCGTCAAATAATCCGCCGTGCGCGGATCGGTCGGATTCTTGAAGAGTTGCGCGGTGGGCGCGTGCTCCACCAGCTCACCCAGCAAAAAGAATGCGACCGAATCGGAGATACGCGCCGCCTGCTGCATATTGTGCGTAACGACCACGAGCGTGCAGGTCTCTTTGAGCTCGCAGGCCAGCTGCTCCACCACCAGCGTCGACACAGGGTCGAGTGCCGAGGTCGGCTCGTCCATCAGCAGAATGTCGGGCTGCACGGCAAGTGCGCGGGCGATGCACAGACGCTGCTGCTGGCCGCCCGAAAGCGCGTAGGCGCTCTTGTCGAGCTTGTCCTTGACCTCGTCCCAAAGCGCCGCGCCGCGCAGGCTTTCCTCGACCATGCGGTCGAGCTCGTCGCGGTCGGTGATGCCGTGGCGCTTAGGCGCAAACGTGATGTTGTCGCGAATGGACTTGCGGAACGGGTTGGGCTGCTGGAACACCATGCCAATGGAACGGCGCAGCTCGTAGGTGTTTTCGGTCTTGGTGTTTACATTGCGCCCGCGATAGTTGATCTCGCCCTCCACGCGGCAGCCGCGAATCTCGCGATTCATCAGGTTGAGGCTGCGTAAGAAGGTCGACTTACCGCAGCCCGAAGGCCCGATGAGCGCCGTGATCTCGCCCTTGTGGAAGTCGAGCGACGTATTGTGCAGTGCATTGTGGTCGCCATAGTACACGTTGACGTCCTTGGTGGAGAGCACAACCTCGTCGCTCACGGCCTTGCCGCTCACGCGCACGCGCTTCTCGCTCTCCCCCACGCTCGACAGGAAGTCCCGGGTGTCGGACGATGCCGCTTCGGTTGCGGGCGTTACATTCATCTCGCTCATTCGGCCGTCATCTTCCTTGCCAGTTGCTTGCCCACAATGCGGGCGATTACGTTAAACAGCAGCACGCAAATCATCAGCAGTGCAGCGGTGCCCCAGACGATCTGCTGGGCCTCGGGGCTGCCCTCGCCATAGATCTTGTAGATGTGCACGGCGAGCGACTCGCCGGGACGGAACACGTTCCAAGCGCAGGTGGGGCTCGACAGGTTAAAGCTCAAGAAGTTCAGGCGAACCGGCGAGCTCATACCCGAGGTAAAAAGCAGTGCTGCGGCCTCGCCAAACACGCGACCGGCCGAAAGCACGATGCCCGTCACGATGGCAGGCATGGCCTCGGGGATCAGGATGTGCAGCGTGGCCTCCCAGCGAGTGAGGCCCATGGCCAGGCACGCATCGCGCTGGGCCTGCGGCACGTCCTCGAGCGCCTGCTGGATCACGCGCACCAGGATGGGGATGTTGAACATGGTGAGCGCGACGGCGCCGGAGATGATGGAGTACTTCCAGCCCAGCTGCACCGAGAACACCAGAAAACCGAACATGCCGACGACGATGGAAGGCAGCGAGGACAACGTCTCGATGGCGGTGGAGGCGATGTCGCGGATGGGTCCGTCCGGCGCGTACTCAACCAAAAAGACCGCGCCACCCAGGCTGATGGGCACCGAGATGATCAGGGTGATCAGCAGCAGGTAGAACGAGTCGAACAGCTGGTAGAGCACGCCGCCCTGCGTTCCGTTGGCGCGCGACGGCTCCGTGAGAAAGCCCGGCTGGAACAGCGTCGAGATGCCCTCGAACAGGATATAGGCCACCATGGAGACGACGATGAGCATGACGATGGCAACGATCGCCGTCAACACGCCCGTGGCGAAGCGGTCCTGCTTTTGGACACGCCCGAGCCTCGCCTCGTCGATGTGGATACGCGTGCTAGCCACGAGCCTTCGCCCCCTTGCGGCCGATAAGGTGGATGATCAGGATGAAGATGAGACTCATGCCCATCAGCAGCAGGCCGAGCGCCCACAGAACATCGTCTTGGGCCGAGCCCTCGGCATAGACTGCCATGGACGTGGTGAGCGTGGTGGTGATGGTGGACGCCGGCGACAGCAGCGACGTCGGCATGGCCTCGATGCCGCCGATGACCATGCGCACGGCGAGCGTCTCGCCAAAGGCGCGGGTCATGCCCAAGATAACCGCGGTCATGAGCGACGGCATGGCGGACTTGAGCACCACGTGCCAGATGGTCTGCCAGCGGGTGTAGCCCAGCGCGAGCGAGCCCTGGCGGTAGCCGTCGGGCACGGCGCGCAGGCCATCGACCGAAAGCGTGGTCATCGTCGGCAGAATCATGACCGCCAGCACGATGGCGCCGGGCAAGATGCCCAGGCCCGTGCTCACGTGGAAAACGCTCTTCATAAGACCGACGACCACGTGAAAACCGATCAAGCCAAAAACGACCGAGGGAATACCGGTCAAAAGCTCAATAAGCGGCTGAAAGATCTTGGAGCCAAATTTTGGTTGGATCTCGACCGCAAAGATGGCAGAGCCGATGGCGATGGGCAACGCGATGAGCGTGGAGAGCACCATGACCGCAAACGAGGTGACGATCAGGGGCAGGGCGCCGGTGTAGGGCAGGCCGTTTTCGGCCGTGTTGGCCAGGTCCCACTTGGTGCCGGTGAAAAACTCGACGACCGAGACGCCGTCTTTGACAAAAGCCGAGAGGCCCTTTTGGGCGACCATAAAGATGAGCGCGGCAACGACAAGCGTCACGAGCGCTACGCACGCGCCCGTGACGCCCAGGCCCACGTTCTCAAGGTCGCGCTTTGGCAGCTGTTTTGCCATTGCAAACCTTTCCGGGGCGATTACTTATTTAGCGGAGACCTTGCCGCTGGCGTCCTTGACGACCTTCATGGCAGAGACGGGGATAAAGCCCTGCTCCTCGACGAGCTTGCCCTGCACGTCGTCGGAAAGCATGAACTCCAGGAATGTCTTGGTGGCATCGTCGGCGTCCTTTGCGCAGTACATGTGCTCGGTAGCCCAGATCTTGAAGGAGTCGTCGGTGACGTTTGCACTCTTGGGCTCCACGCCCTCGACCTTAATGGCGTTGAACTTGGAGTCATCGAAGTGCGAGAAATCGAGGTAGGAGATGGCGTTGTCGGTGCTGCCCATCTGAGTCTGGACGTCGCCGGACTTGTCGAGCTCGGCATCGCCCTTAAAGTCGACGGTCTCGTCGCCAAAGACGGCGGCCTCGAAGGTGGCGCGGGTACCGGAACCGGCCTTGCGGTTGAGAACGACAATCTTGGCGTCGTCGCCGCCGACCTCCTTCCAGTTGGTAATCTGACCGGAGAAGATACCCTTGAGCTGCTCGAGGGACAGGTCGTCGACCTTGACGTTCTTGGAGACAACAGGACCCATGCCCACGACAGCAACCTCGTGGTCGACGAGGTTCTTGACCTGGTCGGCCTCGAGCTTGGTCTCGGCGAAGACGTCGGAGTTACCGATGGTAACGGTACCGGCGGCGACAGCGGTCAGGCCCTTGCCCGAACCGTTGCCCGAGCCGGAGACGGAGACGTCCGGGTTGGCATCCATGAACTTCTCGGCAGCGGCCTCGACGAGAGCCTGGAACGAAGAGGCACCGTCGTAGGTCACCTCGCCGGAGACGGACTCGGCAGCAGCGGCGCTACCCTTGTCGGCGGCGTCGGATGCGCCGGAGCCGCCGCAGCCAACGAGACCGAGACCGACGATGCTGACAAGACCACCAGCGAGGCCGAGGAACTGACGACGAGAATAAGCCTGATCGAGCATGATCTTCCTTTCATACATGCGACTCGCGGGCACCCTGCCCGCTTTGCTGTTTGGAAAGATACGACCCCGACCGGGCAGCGCCCGCGCCAACTGCGGTTTTTTACGGGCATCTGATAGACCCTTACCGCAAGCGCGGCTCGGCTTTACAAACGAATAACATTCCCCGCCCAAGCATGGCGCGCTTTTTACACCAATAGGGGGTGCGGACAGAAAGTTGGACCGTGAAGCGGTCCGGACTGGAGGTTCGCATGTACAGCAGGGAGAAGGTCGAGCTCTTCCTCCTGGCGACGGAGGACGGCATGGGGCCGACCGCCGCCGCGAAGTTCGCGGGGGTCACGGTGGGCGCGGCCAAGAAGTGGGCGACGGGCCACCTCCCGCACAGCTACACCGGGGCGCGCTGTAGAATCGGTGCGAGGAAACCGCGCCGGAAGGAGGCCAGCTTGGGCCCCGACAAGTCGATCTACGCCCCGCCCGCGACCGGCCCGCTCGCCGGGCTCAACGAGGACCAGATAGAGAACCTCCTGCTCAGGGCGGTGTTGGCCGACCTAAAAGCGGAAGGGTGGGACCCGGCTTCGATCTCGAACAGGAGCAAGTGCGAGCTCGGCGAGAGATTGAGGCGGGCGACCGCCCTGCCCCTCCGCTCGATCACAGGTTTCTTGAGGATATCGAAGAGCTCCTATGAGTACTGGAGGCCCCGCGTCGCCGCGCCGCGCGACCGCGACGCCGACATACGCGACCGCGTGGTGCGCATCTTCCGCGAGGGCTCGGGGTGCTGGGGGTACCGCACCGTCTGGGCGCGCCTGCGCCGCGAGGGCGTCCGCGCCAGCGAGAAACGCGTGGCCCGCG
>ENA-ORRU01001870-ORRU01001870.1-human-gut-metagenome-genome-assembly--contig:-NODE-1870-length-11858-cov-8.186393_pt1 | contig 11858 bp, 6 predicted proteins | sample MGYA00242184_ERZ509151 | MGnify/ENA primary metagenome ERZ509151 (study PRJEB26280, sample SAMEA2338667) | human gut metagenome | biome: human gut; feature: human-associated habitat; material: faeces... | reverse complement strand
AAGGCAGCGAGCTGATGCCCGACTTTGATGTGTTCATTTCTCAGAATGGGGCGACCTATCGCTATCTCATCAACAATGCTCCCTTCAACAGCTTTATCAAAATCGTGAAGCAGGACGCAGAAACCGGTAAGACCATTCCTTATGCAGGTGCAGGATTCAAGATTTATGACCCGGACGGGAATCCTGTGACAATGACCTTCACCTATCCGACATCGACCAATATTGATGTGTTCTATACCGATGATGAGGGTTCACTGATTACACCTGAAAAACTGCCTTACGGCAGGGGGTATTCCATTGTTGAAGTGCAGGCTCCCTATGGATATGTACTTGATGAAACACCTATTTATTTTGACGTGACACAGGAAAACTCTATAGAAGAAAGTGGGGTTACAATAATAAAAGTAAATAAAAAGAATTTTGCACAGAAGGGCACAATTGCAGTAGAAAAGACGGGAGAAGTGTTCTTTGGGGTTTCTGCTTCAGGAGGCATAGATGAAAGTGGCAATGAACTACCTATCATATATCAGCCGCAGTACGAAAAGCGTGGGCTTCCTGGTGCGGTCTATGAGGTCGTTGCCGCAGAGGATATTATTACCCCTGATGGTACCGTCAGAAATCATAAGGGCGATGTTGTTGATACCATTATTACCGATGAAAATGGAATAGCTATGAGCTGTGAACTCTACCTTGGTGAATATGAGGTGCGCGAAGTCACTGCTCCTAACGGTATGGTTCTCAATCCTGAATCCCGTTTCGTGGAGCTTGTCTATGCCGGTCAGAATGTGGCTGTGACCGAAACTGCGACTTCTTTCGAAAACGAACGTCAGAAGGTGGAAATCAGTCTGGTGAAGTCCATTGAGCAGAATGAACACTTCGGCATTGGCACAAACGGTGAAATGAAAAACATTTCCTTTGGGCTGTTCGCCGCCGAGGAAATCGTATCTGCCAGCGGCACTTCCATTCCCGCAAATGGCCTTATCGAGATTGTTTCTCTCAATGAGGATGGAACGGCAACGATTAAGACAGACCTTCCTTATGGAAGATACTATGTGCAGGAAATTGCTACAGATAGCCACTACAAGCTTTCTGACGCTAAGTATCCTATAATTTTTGAGTATGTCGGTCAGGATACGGCGGTCGTAAAGATTGCTGTCAATGATGGTAAGGCAATCAAAAATGACCTGATTTATGGTTCTGTTTCCGGCAAGAAGGTTGATGAGGACGGCAACGCTCTCGGCGGTGCGATGATTGGGCTGTTTCGCACGGATGACGGCGAGCTTACAAAGGAAAACGCTCTGGTGACTACTACTTCTGCCGAAGATGGTAGTTTTTCTTTTGAGAATATCCCTTGCGGCACTTGGTATGTCCGTGAGATTGAACAGCCCACAGGCTTCGTGCTGGATGATACCATCTATCCTGTGACGATTGGCACAGACGGTCAGGTCGTAGAGATTGAGATTGTCAACGAGTATGGCCGTGGCAACATTCATCTGACCAAGGTGGATTTCGAGTATCCCGATAACAAGCTGACTGGAGCAATATTTGAGGTTTACAAGGACAGCAATAACAATGGCAAGCTGGACGACAGCGATGAGCTGCTCGGCACACTGACTGAAAAAGAAATCGGCGAATACGGAATGAACGACCTGTTCTACGGTCGCTACTTTATCAAGGAAACCGAAGCACCGGATGGCTTTGTTCTCGATACTGACGTGTATGAGGTGATGATCGACACGGACGGCAAGACCTATGAGGTCGAGAATAAAGCGGGCATCGGCTTTGTCAATGAGGCAATGTGTGGCAATTTGAGGATCGTTAAAACCTCCTCTGACGGCAAGGTCAAAGGTTTTGCGTTCCGCATTACCGGTGCAAACGGCTATGAGATTATCCTTGAAACTGATGAGAATGGCGAGATTTTTCTCGACGGGCTTCGCATTGGGGATTACACCATTTCTGAGGTGAGCAATTCCGCTTCTTTTATGTATGTTTTGCCTGATGATAAAACGGCAACAGTTAAGAGTGGTGCCACTACTATTGTGGAGATGCACAATGTGGTGCGTGAAACGCCCAATACTGGAGAATCCGATAATTTATCGCTTGTACTTACGCTTATAGGACTGTCCACGCTGGGAATTGCTGCGAGTAGTTTTCTCAGATTTAAAAATAAAAAGAAAGAAGAGGGTAATTAATGGAATTTAAAACTATTGTAGCTATTGTATTGGTAGTTGTTATTGTTGGCGGCTTTATCTTCTTGCAGATTAGATCGAAAAACAAGAAGTGAGCTGATTATCCAAGGGGCGGAGCAAAAAACTCCGCCCCTTTTCTACTACCCGAAGGAGGGATTCAATGAATCAACAGAAAACGGTGGAAAGCCGTGTGCTTTCTATCTTGAAGGACTGTCCGAGAGCAAGGTTCGACGATATGATCCTTATTATGCACTACTACAACCGCTATGCAAATTTCCTGCGAGCCGGTGAACTGCCCTTCAGTGACCTTGCGTTCAACAACAAAAGCTACGGACTTCCGTGTTTTGAAACCATCCGCAGGGCAAGGCAGCGTGTGCAGTCACTTTTTCCTGAGTATTCCCGTAGTGCCGACAATGATGACAATAGCGTTATCATTATCGGTATTTCCTAAGTTAGGGGGTAAATAACTATGCCAACAAAGAAAACCACAGCCGAACAGGGCTTACAGCAGAAAATAAAAGTTCTGACAAAGCTTTTTGATGCCGGCTGCAAAACCGAAAAGGCTTTGAAGTCACTGACCTTGTCGACGATACTGAAAATTCCCGATGTAACCGTGCCGGATATGACGGTCATCATTGAGCTTCAGGAGCATGTCGTAAAGAACCGCCTTTTCTCCTATTTGGGAGGTGGGATGGATGGGTCGAGTGACACGAGCGAGTGACCGCCACATCATTTGGAGCAACCGAAGCCTTGATGTGGACGACTGGCGAGAGGATTACAAGGAGTTCCTTGAAGATAATGAGCTGGACGACGACCCGAATGATGAGCAGGCGCTCTATGAGTGGATGGTGGAAACCAATGACGACTACCTCTCCGATGAGCGAATGAACCTGAATGTGCAGCTCTCCCAGCCAATCATTGTTATCGGTGACATCGGCAGATGGAACGGCAGAGTGATGGGCTACAAGGATATCCTCTCCGGCAACATCCGAGATTGCCTATATGCCGACACTGACTATACCGAATGGTATGTAGATAAGTACGGCGATCTTCGTGCCGATGCTACTCACCACGACGGCACAAATCACTATCTCTACCGTGTGTTTAAGGAAGGCGTTTCCGAAACGCAGATGGAGAACCTGAGAGATAAAATCTATCACGGCAAAGCCACACGAGCCGATATTACACGGCTGACCCGGCGACTTGGGGATGAGATCGCCGACGTTTACGGCTTTGACATCCCGAAACAAAGAACACACCAAGAAAGGAGTGAGCGATAATGACAGATTTTACACTGCGCCCAATGACCATTCCCGAACGCAAGTACAGCTATGCCCAAAGCTCTCAGCTTCAGGGACAGACCGGCAACATCGGACATCTGCGTGGGGACTTCGGTTCTAACGATAACTGGTTTTACTCCACTTGGTTTGATACCCGCCCGCAATGGAAAAGCGATGCGTTCAAGCAGGACTTGGATGCTATAATCAACGCCCTGCGATCCGAGGAATACGGACTGCTCCAAAATCGTGTCGCTATGCGTTCGTTTGGGCGGGCAAATAAGGACAGCGAAATGCAGGGCAACTACACCACAGAGTTCGGCTTTCGAGCCGATACCGAGAAGTATGCGTTTCTGCTTCGTTGTATTCCGGTCCGAGGTGATTATAACTTCTACTGCTTCTGCTATGTGAAGGAATGGCTGGACAAGCACATCGAAGAAGCCAGCCGGGATATTCGCTTTATTGACAGCCACTATAAAGAGCTGTTCCGTATCCCGGACGGAGAGTGCATCATTGTGACCGACCGTGACGGTAAGACGGAAAGCTATCTCTGCCGCTATATTGACAACTATCACACAGAGGTTGGACGCAATCTCTTTCACATTTGCGAGTTTGCCGAGCGTATGGAGCAAGGCGGCTGTACCTACGCTCCAATGGAGCCGCCCTTGCCTCCGATGTGCTATTCCATACTTCCGTCAACCGGAGAAGTCATTCAAATCGACCGCTGGCAAAAGGGCTATACCGCCACAAGTTTTAACGACGGGAACCGTGCGGAGAACGAAGCAATTAAAGATAAGTTCAATGAAAAGCTGGGTGTCAGCAAGGCGCAGGAGCAGGCAATGCTCGCCGGTTCTATGATCCGGTGGGACTCCATTGCCGCCAAACCCAAGAGCTATGATGAGAACGGCAAAGCCATCAAGTCCAAAGACTATGAACGATAAGGAGGTGTCCGCCAATGGCACGAAAATACGACTTCATTTCGGAGCTGTATAACCGAACCTGCAAAACGGTCGTTGCAAACCCCGAAAGCTGGGAAGCGTTTCTGCGCTCTGCCTGCTACAACTACCGTCTGCGTTTTGATGAGCAGCTTTTGGTACACGCACAGCGACCGGATGCCACCGCCGTTCTTCAGATCGACGACTGGAACCAAAAGTTTGGGCGATGGGTCAATCGTGGGGCGCACGGCATTGCCGTTTTTGAGGATGCCGACCAACGCCGCCAGCGGCTTGTCCACTACTTCGATATTTCCGACACGCATCCCAGCCGCTTTTCCCGCAGAGTTCCCATTTGGCAAATGCGGGACGAATACACGGCAGAAGTGATCGACACGCTGGAAAGCACCTTCGGAGAGTTGAACGACAAGGAAACCCTTGCCGTTTCCATCAAGTCGGCGGCAAGAAACGCCGTAGAGGACAACATCCCCGACTATCTCTCCGATCTGATCTACAGCGTGAAAGACAGCTTCCTGGACGGCGTATCCGAAGAAGAAATCACCCACATTTTCAAAAAAGCGGTGAGAAACAGCGTCGCCTATATGACGATGACCCGCCTGGGCATTGAAGCCGGAGAATACTTTGAACCCGATGACCTTCGGGATGTGGTGAATTTTACGACCCCTGCCACGCTGAACGCCCTCGGCTATGCCACCAGCGATATTGCGGAGATGGGACTTGCGGAGATTTCCCGCACCATTCTTGCCCTCGACCGTCAAAATCGCATAATTGCAGAGAAAACCAAAGCCGATTACAATGTAGGCAAAGAAAAAACCGAAAGGATTCCTGACGATGAACGAGATCACTTACACTATGCAGGGGGATTATCTGCTCCCCGATCTGACAATGCCGGAGCAGCCGGAGCTGTCGATGGGCAGGTACGCCCGGATGCGGAAGAAGTTCCTGAAGGAGCATCACAAGGTACGCTACTACAACCTGCTGACGAGCTGCGCCCTGAACGAACATCTGAACGACACGGAGCGCAGAGCGAACGAGATGGAACAGATGCTGACGGAGCAGATGTCAGCGTCGGAGGGCGTGACGGAGAGCCTGAAAGCGACGGATATGATGAGCTGGGTTCAGAAGATGAACAGTATCCGGAGCCGAGTTCAGGAGATCGTGATGGCGGAGGTAATCTTCGCTTAGACTATTACGACCGAAGAAACGAGGATAAAAGCCTGCCGTTCTTTGGCGGCGATGATACGATTCGTGAAATCCTTGGCACCACGCCGCACCTAAAGGCAAGCAAAGACGAGATACGGGCATTCTTTGAAGCTACCGCTGATGAGAGCGCCCGTATTTCTTATATCAAGCGCATTTTCAACAACGACTACACCGAGGTTATTCTGAGCGATGGACGGCGTGTGGGCTACAAGACCTATCAGAATGTGTTGCAGCTTTGGGAGGGCAGTTATCTCTCCCGCACGGCACAGAGTTTCTATGATTGGGGCGTAATTGCCCAGCATTTTGAAGCGATGCGGTTGCTTGGGGAGTTGCAGGACACGATGAAGCCGCTGCCGTCCATTGACGGGCAGTTGAGCTTGATGACAGCAGGAGCAGAGGAACGAAAGCCCTCTGCTTTTACTTTCTCTCAGGAGATCATCGACGCTGTTCTTACCCGTGGCAGCGGCATCTCTGAGGGAAAAATGCGAATCTATGAGCAGTTCCACAAGAGCCTGTCTGCAAAGGAAAATGCCGACTTTCTGAAAAATGAATACGGCTGGGGCGGTGCTTATCCCGTAATCGTCGGAGCCGGTATTGATGAGCAACACGACGGTAAGGGTATCCGTATTTCTAAAGGCATCGGAAGCGATAACCCCCATATCGACCTGAAATGGAGTCAGGTGGAGAAGCGTATTGCCGAGCTGATAAAACTCGACCGTTACTTGAACCCCAAGGAAAAGGCACAGTACCCTGAGTGGCTGCAAAGGCAGGAGGAACGCCGTGCAGCACTTGCCGAGGAACGAAGGAACAGAGAAATCTTGTCTACCGCACCTTCCGAAAAGGAAGAGCCGAAAAATGAGCGATATGAGTACCATCTCGGCAGCACCGTCTATCTCGGCGCAAACGAGTATGAAATCCTGTCCTTTGATGATGAGCGTGTAATGCTCTATGATACGCAGTTTCCGCTTTTCAACAAGGAAATGACGAGAGCTGAATTCGACAGCAAGGTGCAGGAGAACCCGCTGAATGACCATTTGAAGGTCGCTAAAAAACAGCCCGAAGAAAAGGCGGTCGAGTATGACATCGGGATGGGCTATCTCGGCAACGGACTGACCGTTTGGAACCGTGCCGTGGAGGTCAATGGGGACTATCAGAACATTGCTCATATCTCCCCCGAAGGTGAGATCACCTTCTATGTGCAGGACTTGCCGCAGAGCGTTGTGGAGCGTATCGAACAGGCGGCAGAAAGAGAAAAGCCAAAGGATGCTGCTTTGCCGGAGTTCTATCAGGCGTATCTTGAAGCCAAAGCAGACAATCCGAGTAGCCTTTTGCTGTATCAGGTGGGTGATTTCTTTGAATCCTATGCTGATGATGCAGAGGTCGTCGGGACTGCTCTTGACTTGACACAGACGACCCGTGCCGTTGATCACAACACCCGTGTCCCAATGGTGGGATTTCCGCAGCACCGCTTGGAAACCTACCTTACAATGCTGACCGACAGGGGGTACGATGTAGCGGTCAACGCTTTGGAGGACGGTAAACGCATTACCCGCACCGTGGTTTCCACCACGAAGGAAGCACCCATCGAGTCTAAACCTATCGGCAGGATCGACTATCTCGGCACGGACGGCAAGGTCGGTGAAAGCATCGAGTACACCAGCCCTTATCAGTTCGAGAAGGACATCAAGGAGGAAAACTACTACGGTGTGCCGATGAGTATTGTTCTGTATAAGGACAAGGACGGCAACACGATTCCGCACGGTTTTATCGCACAGCTTGACCCACCGCCCAAGGGCTTTGAGATCATCGACAACCCGTATTTGCCGGAAAATGCTCTGGACAAGGCGAAGCATCTCATTGATAATTTTTGCCGTGAGGAGTATCATCGTGAGGACGGTGCGGATTACACCGACCTTACCAATGTAGGTATTGCCTACACCACGACAGAGGACGACAGGCACGAGATTCAGGCAAGGGTCAACCTTGTGGATTTCCGCATCGAAACTCTTGCAGACGGCAAAGTCGTCCGCAGTGAGCAGTATGCGTCCCTTGAAGAACTGACCGAAAAAGGACTGCAAGCACTGTCCTTTGACGACCTTGTTTATCTCTCCGAGGAAGAACTTGCACAGGTGGAAGCACCCCTTACCCCTGTTTGGGAGCATCCGAAGAAAAGCAGGGTGCAGACCTTTGATATTCATACCGAAATCCCAATGGCAGACCGTCATACCTTTGACCTTGCTTCTCACGAGGTCGAGGAGGTCAACAAGAAAGAACGCTTCCACCGCAACTATGCGGCGATCACCGTTCTGAAAAGGTGTCAGGAAGAAAACCGCTTCGCCACACCGGACGAGCAGATCATCCTCTCTAAATATGTTGGCTGGGGCGGTATTCCCGAAACCTTTGATGAGAGAGCAGGTTCTTGGCAGACAGAGTTCGGGATGCTGAAAAACATCCTGACACCGGAGGAATACGCTTCCGCAAGAGAAAGCACTCTGACCGCTTTCTACACGCCGCCAACGGTTATCAATGCCGTGTATAAGGTGATGAAACAGCTTGGCTTCCGTGAGGGCAACATCTTGGAACCGTCCTGCGGCATCGGGCATTTTATCGGTATGCTTCCCGAAGAAATGAAGGAAAGCAAGATCTACGGTGTAGAACTGGATACGATTTCTGCCGGCATCGCACAGCAGTTATATCAAAAGTCCTCTATCGCCGCACAGGGCTTTGAGGAAACCAACCTCCCCGACAGCTTCTTTGATGCCGTTGTGGGTAATGTACCCTTCGGGGATTTCAAGGTTCCTGACAAGCGTTACGACAAGCACAAGTTCCTCATTCACGACTACTTCTTCGCCAAATCCTTGGACAAGCTCCGTCCGGGTGGCGTAATGGCTCTCATCACCAGCAAGGGAACGATGGATAAGGAAAACTCCGCTGTCCGAAAGTATATTGCTCAGCGAGCTGACCTGCTTGGTGCTATCCGTTTGCCGAACAACACCTTTAAGGGTAACGCCGGAACGGAGGTCGTTTCAGACATTCTTATTCTGCAAAAGCGTGACCGCATTGTGGATATAGAGCCGGATTGGGTACAGCTCGGCACAGATGAAAACGGTATCCTGATGAACAGGTACTTTGTTGAGCATCCCGAAATGATACTCGGAGAGATGAAAATGGTGTCGGGGCGTTTCGGTCCCGAAGCCACCTGCGTCCCTTACGAGGGGGCAGACCTTGCCGAGCAACTCAGCGAAGCCGTCTCCAATATTCACGGTGAGCTGACCGCATATGAGGTGGAGGATGAGCTTGCAGAGGAGGACAATTCCATTCCCGCAGATCCCACCGTCCGTAACTTCTCCTATACGGTGCTGGACGATAAAATCTACTTCCGAGAAAACAGCCGTATGGCTCCGGTGGAGGTATCCGCTACCGCAGAGAACCGCATAAAGGGTATGATCCGCATCCGTGATTCAGTCAGAAAGCTGATTGAATTGCAGACAGAGGACTACCCCGACTCGGAAATTAAAGCGGAGCAGGAGCGATTAAACGCTCTTTATGATACCTTTTCCAAGCAGTATGGACTTATCAACAGCCGTGCCAACATCTCCGCCTTTTCACAGGACAGCTCCTTTTCTCTGCTCTCGGCTCTTGAGGTCTTGGGCGATGAAGGGCAGCTTGAACGCAAGGCGGATATATTCTACAAGCGAACCATCAAGCCACACACCCCGGTCACTTCCGTAGATACCTCCAGCGAAGCACTTGCCGTTTCTATGGGCGAAAAAGCCCGTGTGGATATGGATTATATGTGCGAGCTGACCGGCAAGACTGAGGAAGAAATCTTTGCGGACTTAAAGGGCGTTATCTTTCTGAACCCGATGTACGGGTACGGCAATTCCACGCAGGCAAAGTACCTGATGGCAGACGAATACCTCTCCGGCAATGTCCGTGAAAAGTTGGCATTTGCCCGCAGGTCAGCACAGCTCTATCCCGATGATTATACCGCCAATGTGGAAGCACTGGAACGGGTGCAGCCCAAAGACCTGACCGCCAACGAGATTGCCGTTCGGCTTGGTGCTACTTGGTTGCCGACCGAAATTGTCGAACAGTTTATGTTTGAGTTCTTGGGAACACCGAGGTACGCACAGTGGAACATCAAGGTTCACTTCTCTGCCTACACCGGCGAGTGGAATATTGAGGGCAAGTCCTATGACCGCAGCAATGTGAAGGCATACAGCACCTACGGTACGGGGCGCATCAACGCCTACAAGATCGTCGAGGAAACGCTGAATCTAAAGGATGTCCGCATCTTCGATTATGTAGAGGACGCAGACGGCAAAAAGAAAGCCATTCTGAACAAGAAGGAAACGGCAATTGCACAGGCAAAGCAGGAGCTGCGGCGGACCATCCGGGCCTACACGGCCAAGACCGAAGACGGCGTGTACCGCATGCCGCGGAGGATGCAGCGGCCGGTCCTTCTCATGGGCCCGCCGGGTATCGGCAAAACGGCCATCCTGTCGCAGCTTGCGCAGGAGGAGCATGTCGGCCTCGTCTGCTATACCATGACGCACCACACGCGCCAGAGCGCGCTCGGCCTGCCAGTCATTGTTGACCGTACGGCGGCTGGGCGGCAGTACCGTGCGACGGAGTACACCATGAGCGAGATCATTGCCTCGGTCTACGAACAGATGGAGAAAACCGGACTGAAGACGGGAATCTTGTTCCTCGACGAGATCAACTGCGTCTCCGAGACGCTCATGCCCGCGATTTTGCAGATGCTGCAGAACAAGACCTTCGGCGTCCATGCGCTGCCGGAGGGGTGGATGATCGCGGCGGCAGGCAATCCGCCGCGCTATAACCAGTCCGCGCGAAGCTTTGATATGGCGACGCTCGACCGGGTGCGGCGCATTGATCTGGAGCCGAGCCTTGCCGTCTGGCAGGACTACGCTGCTGCACACGGTGTTCACCCGGCGGTACTGGCTTATCTCCGGCTGCATCCGGAGCACTTTTTCATCTGCGACGCGCAGCGCGCGGCGGGCAGCTTCGTAACGGCGCGCGGCTGGGAGGATTTGTCCGCGCTGCTGCTGACATACGAAGCACTCGGCTTTGCCTGCACGCAGACGCAGGCGCGGGAATATCTGCATGTAGCGGAAATTGCGGCGGGCTTCGCGGCGTTTTATGAACTCTACCGCCGGTTTGCTGCTTCGCTGCCGCTGGAGGCGCTTCTGCGCGGACAGACGGACGCGGGAACAGAGGCGCTGTGCGAACTGCCGTTTGAGGGGCGGCTGTCCGTCGTGGAATTTCTGCTGCACAGCCTGCAAACGCAGCTGCGCGCGATGGAGGACGCTTCCGCGCTCGCATTCAGCGCGGAAAGCTTTCTGAAAAGCATTCCAGCAGGGGAGGGGTACGCCGCCTGTGCGGAAAAGCAGCTGGAGAACCGCCGCGCGGCGCTTCAAATCCGTCGGGAATGCGGCGTGCTGTCCGCCGAAGACGAGCGGCGCGAGACGGCGTTTCTAACGCGTGTGGATGCCGCGCTTGCCGCGCGGTCAGACGCAGAGGCATTTGAAGCGGTGCGGCTTCTGGCAGAAACAAGCGGGACGGCAGCGGAGCAGAGCAGGCAGAATACACTTGCAGCGCTTGAAAACGGCCTGCGTTTTATCCACGAGACCTTTGGAGAGGAACAGGAACTCTGGATTCTGCTGCACGGCCTGCGAGAATGCGGTGCTGCGGCGTTTTTGCAGAAAGAAAACAGTGCAGTTTATCGGGAGTTGCTTTCCAACGCATCGCCGGAGGCTAGGGCCGCAGCACTGCGGGAGGAACTGAAACGGTAATACGCAGCAGAAGCTGTGACAGTCAAAGGCCGTTTCAGTGCGCCGACAAAATCGAATCACCACAGACAGGTATCTGTCCCTACAAACAGACCAGAGAAATTGCAGCGCACATCCCCCTCAAGCGGGATGCGCGCTGCGTGTTTCTATGTGGGATTTGTGCATTATGCTCGATTTTAAGCGTTAAAGTCTCGTTAAGATTGAGCAGATTGCCTTTACCGCCTATCCGTTTTATGGTATATTGAATGCAATCTGAGGAATGTCCTCAAAAAAAGAAAAGGAGATCTGTATGAAAGAAAAGAAGAAACTCAGTCTGCCGGCATGGATATTTATCGGCATGCTTGCCGGTATCGTTGCCGGTCTTATCTTCGCGTTCGCCGGCCTCGGCGATTTCACCACGGAGTGGATCAAGCCCATCGG
>ENA-ORRU01001868-ORRU01001868.1-human-gut-metagenome-genome-assembly--contig:-NODE-1868-length-11862-cov-7.043025_pt1 | contig 11862 bp, 9 predicted proteins | sample MGYA00242184_ERZ509151 | MGnify/ENA primary metagenome ERZ509151 (study PRJEB26280, sample SAMEA2338667) | human gut metagenome | biome: human gut; feature: human-associated habitat; material: faeces... | reverse complement strand
ACGTAATTCTCTAATATCTTAAACTTTCATAAATGGCATGTTTTACAACTTTTTGTTTTCAAAGTAAGACCAGGATGAAAGTGAAATGAAATAGTTCAATTATAAATGTTTTATTATTCTATTACACTTTGATTTAATAATGCTTTACTGTATATCACATACCTTAAACTAATAGCAATATGAGCTATCACACTATGAAACTATAAAATTTTGATTTATTTAACTTTAGTTATTAGATGATTTACTATTATATAATATGTTATGCTTCACTCGTTGTTTACTCATGTATCTGCGCATTCGACCTATTACGTCATGCGTTGCATGACAATTCATTCGTTAATGGCACAAGAAAAATAAATGTCTGCTTTGCAGCCGCTTTCTTTTCTTTTGTGTTCAATATAATTTAAGTGTAATAATTATATTGATGATAGTAAAAATATCAATTATAAAAATAGTGATTATAATATGATGTGAGTGTCAAAAGTGAATTTTGCCACTTACTGATCTAACCAGATTGCTTTATTGCTATGCGATTCATGCAATTCTCGAACACCTCAAACTTACATAAAATGGCGTATTTACACCGTTTTATTCTGCTTTCAGTGTTCGACGTGTAAATAAGTGTAAATCGCTTATTTGTTCAAACACAAACGAAATTTATACTTTTGACACTTACATTATAATATTCAATAAAATAGTCTGCAATTGCTGCATATTGCGGTCTGAAATTAATAAAATATATGAAAAACGCTCAATAAATATTGAAAAAAATATAGTTTAGTATTAGACTATTATAGTGGATAAATAGATAGATTACATTTAAATGATTTAACATATATTAATGAAATAACCTTAATACAGCTATTATACATAATGTGAAAAATGGTTCAACAAATATTATTGATAAATATTAACTGATGTATCTTTATACATTTTTTATTTTTATATAGTCTGATTTTTAACAAAAAGTCACATTTATGATTTTAATTCTACTTATAGTATTGAGTTGTGTGCAAGTTCAATAAAAAGCTTTATTATATAAGCAGAAATAATTTTTGAAAAATTGGTATTTGTATTATAAAATAAAATGTAATGTTTCACGTGAAACAGATAGATAGTGATGGTTTTATCTAATAAGTTATATACAATTTTGAGATATGTTTTTCTGATTTGAATGTTATAATATTTAATTATACGAACTTGGATTGATGCATTGCTACGCAATTTATTCAATCCTCTAACATCTGAAAATTTTACAAATAATATATTATAATACCTGGGTTAAAAGGTCTAAACTCACATGAGCTCGCTTATAGGTGGGTTTAGACCTTGGACCCCTACGATATGAACATGAAAGTGGGATGATAATCCCACGATATGCGAATATTGGGGGAAAATTGTGGAAGTGCGTAGCACGGAACAATTCGTAGGTATCAAAGTTGGGGACTTTTGACCCCGACATCATATTATTATATCAGGGTTAAAAGGCATAAACCTACATGAGTTTCTTTATAGGTAGATATGAAACCTTAAGATCTGCCCCAATATGAATATAGAAGAGGGATGGTAATCTCACATTATACGAATATTGTGTAGGCTGCTATGTGTCAGAGGTACATGTTTAGCACGGGCTGGAGTATAGCTTAGACATGGGAGTACGTAATGAAAAATAATCCAAAGATATCAAAGTTGTGGGCTCTCGATTCAGAGAACTTTTATATTTTTATAATACAATGTTTCACGTGAAACGTTGTTAAGCGTATATATCACACTGTGGTTATTAAAATTCTCTATATTAAGTCTGTATTAAAATAGAGAAAAAGCTTTTAACTATTTAATGGAAAGAGGTTAAAAATGGGGAGAATTATAGCAATAGCTAACCAAAAAGGTGGAGTAGGTAAAACAACAACAGCTATAAATTTGTCGGCGTGTCTAGCCGAAGCTGGTCAAAAAGTACTTTTAATTGATATTGATCCACAGGGAAATGCTACAAGTGGGGTTGGTATTGATAAGAATAATGTTGATAAAACAGTATATGATGTTATTTTAAGAGAATGCAGCATAGAAGATGCAATAATACATAATGTATATGATAATTTAGATGAACTGCCATCAAATGTGAATTTAGCTGGTGCAGAGATAGATTTAATAGACGTAGACAGAAGAGAGTACGTGTTGAAAGACGAAATCTCAAAGGTAAGAAAAAAATACGACTATATAATTATGGATTGCCCTCCTTCTTTAAGTATGCTTACTGTTAATGCAATGACAGCAGCCGATACTGTACTTGTTCCAATCCAATGCGAATATTATGCATTGGAAGGATTATCACAGCTTATGTACACAATTAATCTTGCAAAAAAGAAACTGAACAAGAAACTAGAGATGGAAGGTGTTGTTTTTACAATGTTTGATGCAAGAACAAATCTTTCACTTCAGGTTGTTGAAAATGTCAAGGATAATCTTAAACAAAATGTATATAAGACTATAATTCCTAGAAATATAAGATTAGCAGAAGCTCCAAGTTATGGAAAGCCAATCAATCTGTATGATACAAAATCAACTGGTGCAGAAAGTTATAGATTGCTAGCACAGGAAGTTATGGACAGAGATAAGAAAATATAAGACAAGAATAAAAAATGCAAAATATTTAAAATGTATTAAGATAGGAGAATGAATATGCCAGCAAAAACAGGTTCAAAAACAAAGAGTAAAGGTGGATTGGGTAGAGGAATATCAAATCTTATTAATGTTGATGATGAAAATGAAAAGAAAGAAGATAATGTGGTAGTTAAAGAAGTAGTAAAGGAAGTAGTTAAAGAGGTTAAAGTCCCATCTGAAACTAAAGTAAAATTATCACTTATTGAGCCTAACAAAGACCAGCCAAGAAAGGCTTTTGATGAAGATGCTTTGATAGAATTATCAGAATCTATTAAACAGTATGGTGTTTTACAACCACTGCTTGTTCAGAAAAAAGATAATTATTATGAAATAATAGCTGGTGAGAGAAGATGGAGAGCAGCAAAACTTGCAGGTGTTAAAGAAGTGCCTGTTGTAATAAAGGATTATTCTTCACAGGAGGTTATGGAAATAGCTCTTATTGAAAATATTCAAAGAGAAGATCTTAATCCTATAGAAGAAGCTAAGGCTTATCAGAGACTTATCAAAGACTACAGATTAAAACAGGATGAGGTTGCAGAAAAAGTATCTAAATCAAGAGCAGCTATAACTAATTCCTTACGACTTTTAAAATTAGATGAACGTGTCCAGGATATGGTTATGGAAGGGAAAATCAGTAGTGGTCATGCAAGAACTATTATATCTATTGAAGATAAAGATAAACAGTATATGATAGCTCAGAAAATATTTGATGAAAAGTTAAGTGTGCGTGAAGTGGAAAAATTAATGAAAACACTTGATGCACCCGAAAAAAAAGAAAAAAAACTTCCAGCAAATGATTTTGTATATAGAGATCTTGAACAGAAATTAAAAAATATAATGGGAACACAAGTTATTATAAAAAATAAGAGCAATAATAAAGGTAAAATAGAAATAGATTACTATTCGCAGGCAGAACTTGAAAGAATATATGATTTATTAAAGAAAATAAATGAATAAAAAGTGAAAAAGGTGAATAAAAAGTATATCGATATTCATTAATTCATTTAATTATTCGTATATTCGTATATTCGTATATTTGTATATTTGTATATTTATTCGTATATTTGCATATTTGCATATTTGTATATTTGTTTGTTTGCATATTTGTTTACTTGTATATTTGTTTACTTATTTACTTATCTATTTGTCTGCTTACTTATTATGAATAAAATATATTATAAATAAACAAAAAATAAAACAATAAAAAACAGGAAGGAGAAAAAATGTTAGATGTATTTGGCTTATTTAGCGTTGAAACGCTATATGTATTAATAGGAATAATTGCATTGCTTGTGATAGCTATTGTTCTATCAATATATGCAAAACTTCATCAATGAAAAAGAAATATAATAAAATGATGGAGGGCTCTGATGGAAAGAGTATAGAGCAGATAATAAAAGAATATACAGATGATGTTAAGCTGCTTAAAAGTACTTATGAAGATAACACAGCTGCTATTAAGGATATATATGAAAAGCTGCAGTATACATTCCAGAAAATTGGAATTGTCAAATATGATGCATTTCATGAGATGGGTGGAAAACTAAGTTTTGCGTTGTGCATGCTCGATAATAACAACAATGGTTATCTGGTTAATGTAATGCACAGTAATAATGGATGTTTTGCATATGTAAAGGAGATAATTAACGGAGAATCATTTATAGAACTTGGTGGAGAAGAAGAAAAGGCACTTAAGCAGGCAGTAGCTGGAAGAATGGGTGATGAAGAATTGAGCCAGGAAGTAAATGATATAGTGAATAATGTTAATCAGAAATAAAAAAACTTTGATAATGATATAAAGCAAAACACAAAACGTAAGTAATAAAAAATAAAAAGAATACAATGAAAATACAAAAATAACTATAAAAATAAATAAAACGTGAGAATAAAAAGTATATTAAAAAGTATGCAATAAAGTACTGGAAATTATGTATAAAAAGGTGCATAATTAGTAAAGTATAATTATGAATACGAAATAATGGAGGAAAGTATGTTAGATTTAAAGTTTGTCAGAGAAAATCCAGACATCGTAAAGCAGAATATTAAGAATAAATTTCAGGATAGAAAGTTACCTTTAGTTGATGAAGTTATCGAGCTTGATGCACAGGCAAGAGCTGCACAGACAGAAGCCGATGAATTAAGAGCTAATAAGAATAAGCTTTCTAAGCAGATTGGTGCACTTATGGCTCAGGGTAAGAAAGAAGAAGCTGAGGATGTTAAGTCACAGGTTTCAGCAAGTGCTGACAGATTAGCAGAGCTTGAAGCTAAAGAAGCAGAACTGAATGAAAAAGTTACTAAGATTATGATGACTATTCCTAATATCATAGATCCATGTGTTCCTATAGGAAAAGATGATAGTGAGAATGTAGAAGTTGAAAAGTTTGGTGAACCAGTTGTTCCAGATTATGAGATTCCATATCATACAGAGATTATGCAGAAGTTTGATGGTATTGATCTAGATGCAGCTGGTAAGGTTGCAGGTAATGGTTTCTATTATCTTATGGGAGATATAGCAAGACTTCATTCAGCAGTTATATCTTATGCAAGAGATTTCATGATAGATAGAGGTTTCACATATTGCATACCTCCTTATATGATAAGAAGTAATGTGGTTACAGGTGTTATGAGTTTCGATGAGATGGATGCAATGATGTATAAGATTGAGGGAGAAGATCTTTATCTTATCGGTACAAGTGAACATTCTATGATTGGTAAATTTATTGATACAATAACACCAGAGGAAGAGCTTCCAAAGACTCTTACAAGTTATTCACCATGTTTCAGAAAAGAAAAAGGTGCACATGGTATAGAAGAAAGAGGCGTATATAGAATCCACCAGTTTGAAAAGCAGGAAATGATAGTTGTATGTAAGCCAGAAGACAGCAAAATGTGGTTTGATAAACTCTGGAAGAATACAGTGGATCTTTTCCGTTCACTTGATATTCCTGTAAGAACACTTGAATGTTGTTCAGGGGATTTAGCTGATCTTAAGGTAAGATCTATAGATGTAGAAGCATGGTCACCAAGACAGAAGAAGTACTTTGAGGTTGGTTCATGTTCTAACTTAGGAGATGCACAGGCAAGAAGATTAAAGATAAGAGTGCAGGGAAAGGATAAGAATAAGTACTTTGCACATACACTTAACAACACATGTGTGGCACCTCCAAGAATGTTAATAGCATTTTTAGAGAACAATCTTCAGGCAGATGGAAGTGTAAAGATTCCTAAGGTACTTCAGCCATATATGGGTGGTAAGACAGAGCTTAGCAAGTAAGTATAATATTATTATTGAAAATGCATGATAAAATGTGATTGTTAAAAGTAGAATTTGGCAATGGCTGAGATATCAGGTTTGTTTCGTTACTTTTTAATTCACGCAATCCTTGCAGCAGGATAATAAAATAACACAAAAAATACCGTGCCATTATTAAATAATGACACGGTATTTGATATATAGAAAGATTTGTGTTATCTTTATAAATATATATAAGCAGGGGAATATTGAGTGTGGAGTTTATTAAGTTGTTTAAATGGGAAGTAGCTCGCAAGCGGAAATGGAGTATGTATGAAAAAGGTTAAGGTAAAAAGTCTTAAGGGGAATGAGATATTAGCCCTTCCTATAGTGACAGATGGTGGCACGGTACTTATACATGCAGATGTTGAGTTGAAGCCGGAGCTTATAAACAGAGCAATACGCCTGGGAATAAAGTCTCTTTATATAAAGGATTACCCTGAGGAAGTAATAAATAAAGAAAATTATAATCATATAGTTATATCCTCAGAAGACGATTATGATGATGTTTATAATGAAGGTCAGGATGTTAGCGATAGTGAATGTGCTGATGTAAAAAATGAAAAAAAGACTGAGTATAATAATAAATATATAGAAAATCACATTTATAAGGTAGAAGAAACTGCTATTAATTCAAGAACTATAATAAAAAATGTACTTGAGAAGCATATATATAGACATAATAGTGATTTAAAGATTATAGGTGAGCAGGCTGAAAAGATAATAGAATCAGTCATAGAAGAGCCTGAGGTTATTACAAATATAACTGAGATGAGAAATATTTCTACTGATATGTACACACATTGTATAAATGTATGTGCTTTATCAACTATCATGGCATTAAGATTAAAGATGAGTGAGAAGCAGGTAAGAAATATATCTATAGGTGCAATTCTTCATGATATAGGACTTAGATATATTAAAGTTCCATATATGAATACCAATGAAACATATATGAATGTAAAGGATGCACTGGAATATAAGAAACATACAATATTTGGCTACAGTTCTTTGCAGGATGAGGGATGGATACCAGATATTGCAAAAGAGATTATTCTGCTTCATCATGAAAGAATAGATGGAAAGGGCTATCCATTCCAACATAAGGGCGATAAAATAAAGACAGAAGTAAAACTTGTATCTTTATGTGATGATTTTGAGAGTCTGATAAGCGGAGTTGGTTCACCAAAGCTTAAGATATATGAAGCAATAGAATACATAAAGGCTAATCAGGGTATTAAGTATGATGCCACAATAACGGATAAATTGCTTGAATCAGTTGCTGTATATCCAGTGGGAATAAATGTTATAACAAGTGAAGGTGAAATGGGTGTTGTTGTAAGACAGAATCATAAGTTTACAGACAGACCTGTTATAAGGATGCTTAAGCATGCAGATGGTTCCCAATATAAGGATGACGTAGAGAAAGATCTTATGGAGTATCTTACATTGTTTATAGTAGATACGGAGTAGATCTTATTAAAGATTGTATAGTTAAAATATGTGATATAGGTCTGTAATAAATATGTGATATGGGCCTATAATAAAATAAGATATATATCTATAAATAGAAGGATAGTTATGAATTTATATATAAGGGCTATAGGGTTCCAGTATCTTGATGCGGATTTTGAAGAAGAGATGATTCACGCAGGAATATTAGACAGTATAGAAAAGGGTTTTGTTATAAAGAATACAAAGCTTAACAGAGGAGCGGTAATAGTAAGAGTAAGTGAATCAACAGGATTGTATATATATGGAAGATTCAAGGGTGATGAGTTTATATATGAGTATTATTTTCCGTTTATACTGGGGAAAACAAGCTGTGACAATGATGAGATAACCATTGAAAGGCATCTTGATAAGGAGTCGTTTGCTGTTGTATGTGATGAGTCAAGAACCGGAGTTACTCTTATATTTTATCTGCAGAATGTTATGGATTACCTTGAATTTATATTTGATAAGGATGGGCTTAAGCAGAAAGAGTATAATATTGATAGAAAGGGTTCAGTATATAGAATACCTATTAAAAATAAAAAGGTAAGTCTGACGGCACTCTCTATAGGTGGCATGATACTCCTGCCTTCTCACAGAAAAGTAGAACCAGTAAAGGCAAAGAAGGAACAGGATGAAAGGGAAAAACTTATACAGGCAGCTAAGAAGGGTGATGAGACAGCAATAGAGAATCTGACAATTGAGGATATTGATACATATAATGAGCTGTCACAACGTATATTAAAAGAAGATGTATTTTCAATAGTTGATTCATCGTTTATGCCTTGTGGTGTTGAATGTGACCAGTATCAGGTTGTAGGAGAAATATTAGAACTTGAAGAGGAAATAAACCACTACACTAAGGAGACCGTATATATTATGGTTATTGAATGTAATAATCTTAGCATGACAGTTGCTGTAAATAAGGCAGATCTGCTTGGAGAACCTGCGGTCGGAAGAAGATTTAAGGGTCAGGTATGGCTGCAGGGAAGTGTTGCATTTAAGGGGTAACAGATAAAATATAAAATTAAATGTAAAATTGAGTGTGAAATTTAAGGTGTATTTTAAGCAGATTATTTGCAGATTTTTTTAGATTATTTGTAGATTATTTGCAGATTATTGAAATATATGTTTGCCACGTATATGTAAATGTGGTATAATACCTAAGGTTTTATCAGTTGGTGGGTTGATAGAACCTGTATAGAAGTTCCTTTAGTTAAATGGATATAACGGCCCACTCCTAAGGGGCAGTTGGGGGTTCGATTCCCCCAGGGAACATTATTGAATTTTGGAAGAGTCCGTTCAGATTAGATACATACAATCTAGTCTGGACGGATTTTTTGTGTGAGCAATGAGTCAAGGTTCCCTGTATATTGATTTTTTGATTGAAATGTGTACAATATAAAATATACTATCTTTTTACATCGGTGACATAAAATTAATATACAGAACAGTGTGTATTGAGCGGATCGTTGACCTGAATCAGATGCATTTGAGCGTGGAAAGTAAAATCGAAGCAGCAGATGCACACAAGAGAAGAGGATATCTGTCAGAGAGTAATTTCATCAATCTGTATATGTTTGCCGGTGTACTGAACGGAATGTGGTCCTGCGTAGACGAGTGGAAAAAAGATAAAGAAACCGGTAGCATTGAAAAGTTCCTGTCGGACAAGAAACGCGTACTGGAAAATGTTCATGGATTGGGAAAGTACAGCTTTTGCGAAAAAGGTGAGAATGCCTATATTCTGAGTATAGGAAACCATCGCTTTATTACGTTGCAATTCTCTTTGGAAAAGGCAAGAGGCACTTTGTATGGGAACGTCGGTGCGGCCAATATGCGAGAGTATATTGAAAATCAGGCAGCGGATCAGGAAGAGCACACACACCTCTTTGCAACAATCGGCAACAGTAAGATTGACTTGGAGGAAAATTTGTATCCCTCTGAATTGCGCATTAAAAATACGCATGTGAACGGAGGGCAGAACCTAGATAGTACCCTTGAATTTGAGCTGGATATAGTATTTACTAGAGATGGGATACGGGAGTGGAATAGGATAATGTTTTTCAGCGTTGATTTATATGGTGAGGATAGATTCCGGTTCGAGTATGCAAATGGGAGTTATGACAGTGTTGATGGGAAAATAGAAAAATTCATTTTTTAGAGAGGTGTTGTTTAGCAGATTAAAAATTCCTCATTCAAATAAAGTGAATGAGGAATTATAACATCATCCAAGTTCACAATCATTGAGTGCCTGCATTAAGTATTGCTTCAACGGCAGCATCTTCAAAGATGGTCTGTGATAGAATGAAGAAAACGATTTGATGTGTAAATCGGAATTTGTGGAGAGATTTCCTGAACTTTCCTTATTTTTCAAGGCTTACAGCCCCTTAGATAGTGAAATGATATGTATTTTCCCTTATTTTTGCCCTTATGCGGAATCCGCAAGGGAAATAAGGGGAATTTTTGTCGCATTGCATATCAATAATTGGTTCAGTGAACCAATTTTGATTTAAGCATTGCTCGCTACTTTATCAAGAAGTCTTGCGGAATCCCGTTTTGCTTTTCTTGTTGAGTGAGCGTAAATATTCATTGTGGTACTGACATCAGAGTGTCCTAACAGTTCCTGTACATCTTTCGGTGCAGCTCCATTGGAAAGCAGATTGCTGGTATAAGTGTGACGCAACTGGTGAAAATGGAAATCTTCAAATCCTTCCAGCTTCTTTGCCACTGATCTGCATACAATGCTGAGTGTACTCGGCAGTTCCAAAGAGCCATCTGGTCGCAGGCAGACAAAGGAGATTTCTTTGTAATCTGTCGGGATTTCCTGTGTTCCGTCAAGATGATAGTATTCATAATATACCCTGTTTTTCACATGCACTTCTTTGTAGTAATTGCGGTGATATAATTCGCCATACTGCATCCGGTTTTTGAGCTGTTCTTTTCTGGCAGCTTTCAGTACTTCAGTCAGCGTATCTCCAAAATCAACAATCCTTACTTTTTTCCGTTTCGTTGGTCCGATAATATTTTTGTGTTTCATGCCGTCGTAGCGGATACTGCGTTTTATGGTCAGGCATTGTTCCTCAAGGTTAATGTCCTGCCATGTAAGACCACAGGTTTCCCCGATACGGAGTCCAGCATAATACGCAATCTGAATCGGCAGAATGGCAGGTGGGTTTTTCTTTTCCAGATACTTGATAAGTCGCTCATAATCCTCGTGTGAAATCGGCTGTGTGCTTTCTTCCACTTCATCATCAGAAAAGAGGTCAACTTCCTCTGCCTGTCGTTTCAGCTTGATATATTGCATCGGATTGAAACTGATTAACTGTTTTGGAAATACTGCAAAACGGAATGACTGCTGTAACACTGCGGAAAAAGAATGGATATAATCTTTGCTGTATCCTTTTCTTACTTTCCCATCTGGAAACTCACCACCAAATGTAAGCAGGTCGAGGAAACCCTGTAAATGTTCGGCAGTAACTGTTTTCAGCTTTCGGTCTGCAATCGGGTGTTTCTTGATACATCGGATTGCACCAAGATAATTTTCCACTGTACCGTTGCTGAGTGTCCCAGTTTTCAGTTCTTCTTCTGCCCACATGTCCAGAAGTTCCCCTACGGTAAGATTATCTGCCTTTGCAACAAACTTCTTATCTTCGTAGTCTTCCAGTGCCTTGCGGAGAAGCTTTTCCGTCTCACTTTTACTTTCGGTTCCGGCATATTCTTTCTGAACCATTTTTCCGCTTGCGTCCTCTACATAGAAGCGATAGTACCATTTCTTTCCTTTTTTTCTAACAGATCCTTTTGCCATAATCGTATGTCTCCTTTCGATATCAGACAATCGGAACTGTTGAAATGCTTCTTGCGTGTAAGTATATCACAACTCCGGTTGTCTTACTATACCGATTCAGAATCCTCATACATAACTTCGGATAAAAGATTGGCAAGCCTTTGTTCTGCTGCTTCCGGTTTCTTTGAATAGAGCCTTATCACATCTGCCATATCGTTAAATGCGTTGACAGTATGTGTGATCTCCCTGAGAAACATAATCTCATTATATTCATCTTTCGATTCAAATCCCATTACTTTAGCAATGTCCACATCTTTAGTACTGCCTTTGTAATTTTTACAGGCGAACTGAAACGAATCCAGAAACAGTTCATATTGCTTTAACATTAACAGCAGTAAGTCTTTAGAAAAAGCGTCTTCTGTTTTATTGAGGTCAAGAGGTAACTGTTTGAGAATGTTGCCCATCGCATCACGAATCTGCAATTCTTTCTTATCCGTAATATCAGTTTCATATTCATCGGTTTCCCCTTTGAGCCATTTGATTGATACATGAAGTGCTTCCGAGAGACCTTCCAGTACCATCTTTTTGGTATTGTCAATCGAACCATTCTCATAACGCAGGATTGTGGAAG
>ENA-ORRU01001865-ORRU01001865.1-human-gut-metagenome-genome-assembly--contig:-NODE-1865-length-11872-cov-2.270966_pt1 | contig 11872 bp, 6 predicted proteins | sample MGYA00242184_ERZ509151 | MGnify/ENA primary metagenome ERZ509151 (study PRJEB26280, sample SAMEA2338667) | human gut metagenome | biome: human gut; feature: human-associated habitat; material: faeces... | reverse complement strand
GTACGGCGCCTAAGATCCAGATTCGAGGTACCAGTACGCTACAAGGAAATCGTGATCCATTGTGGGTAGTAGACGGTATTATTCAGGAAGATTTCCAAGTAACACTAGATAGCGGCGAACTGATGACTAAAAGTTTAAAGGATATCATCGGCAACCAGATTTCATGGCTAAACCCCGCTGACATCGAAAACATCACAATTTTGAAAGATGCTTCCGCCACTGCTATCTATGGTTCAAAAGCATCTAACGGTGTAATCGAAATCACAACCAAAAAGAATACCACTGACAGATTGACTGTGAACTATTCCGCCAACTTTAACATCGGGCAACGCCCTAATTATGGAATGTTCAACTTTATGAACTCTCAAGAACGCATCCGTTTCTCACAAGAGGCGTTCGATGCAGGAATCACTTACGCAACAATGCCTTATAAGGATCCTAACACCTATGAAGGTATATTACGGATGTTGCAGGAACATGACATTTCTGATATCGAATATAGAAAACTTTACAACGACATGGAAACCCGCAATACTGACTGGTTCAAACGCCTGACACGCCGTTCGTTCAGCCATAGTCACAACGTTAGTGTTTCCGGTGGAACGAACAAGTTTAGTTATTCGGCATCTATGGGATATAACAACAGCGAAGGTCAGGAAATAGGCAATGATAACGAACGTATGACAGGTCGCATCGCTCTGATGTTACGTCCGATAGAAAAACTGACTATCAGTATGACTTTAAACGGTAGCGTTTCTACTACTAACGGCTTTTTCGACGATATCAATCCAATGGGTTATGCTACCAATACAAACCGTATCATCGACCCGGATGCTTATTATATGCAAGAAAACGGATACTATTATAAAACAGGAAATAAAGAAACCCTTTCATACAATTTTATCAATGAACGGGACAACAGCGGTTCAAAAGCACGCTCCAACTTCATGTCCGCTTCCTTAGATGTCAACTGGCATGTCCTTGACTGGTTAACTTATCAATTTACAGGCGGTTATTCGACTAATAACAGTACAAATGAAAGCTGGGCTACCGAACACACGTACCACATTGCCAACCTGTATCGTGGTTACGATTTTAATTCTGTTACTCCCACCAGTGCCGATTTTAAAGCTGCACAGCTTCCATTCGGAGGTAGATTGTACACAAACGACAATAACCAGTATTCTTACAATATCCAGAACAAGCTACAATTCAGCAAAGCATTCAATCCTAATAACCGATTGAATGCGCTATTGGGTATGGAACTTCGCTCGTCTACAGCTAAAGGAACAGCCAATACAGTTTGGGGATATGTACCGGACAGAGGTGAACGTATTGTAGCGCCTACCATACCAAGCCAAGTAGTATCACCGGGCGGAAGTCCAACAGGCTGGGGAATATTAAAAGAACTTTATGACAGAGGTTGGAAAAGAACAAACAATACCAACAACTTCCTTTCGTTCTTCGCTACTTTTGCATACTCATTCAAGAATCGCTATGTAGTCAATGCCAATGTACGAAATGATGCTTCCAACGTTTTCGGACAGGATATCAATCACCGTATCGACCCGACTTATTCATTCGGTTTTTCCTGGAGAGCATCGGAAGAAGCTTTCTTCCAAAAGCATCTGAAATGGATCACAACACTCAATTTCAGAGGAACATTTGGTATTCAGGGAAACGCTTTGACACGTGAAAGTCCTGAACTAATCTTAAGTCAGAACGGAGTACAAGCAGGATATAATCGATATTACTCCACTATTAGCCAGATCCCCAATCCGTATCTCTCCTGGGAACGTACCAAAAACTGGAATTTCGGTGTGGACCTGGAACTGTTTCATATGTTTTATATGAATCTGGAATACTACACCCGACGTTCCAATGCGGTAATCACCGTAGATTTACCATTCGAATATGGAATTAACGACATGAAACGTAACGGCGGAATTATTTACAATCGGGGAATTGAATACACGTTATCATTCACACCTGTTCAGAAACGTGATTTCAGCCTGAATATTAACCTGAATGCCTCTAAAAACTGGAACAAAGGCGGAGAAACCACGATTGACAGAACCACGGGGATGTACTTGACCGGAAGCAACACCCAGATATTAAAAGAAGGATATCCGTTAAGCGGATTCTGGTCATATTCCTTTGCCGGTCTTGATGGAAGTAACGGCAAACCGATGTTCAACTATGTTGAAGTCCCGGAAGAAGAAAAAAGTAAAGGCATCGACCCGACCACTTACCTTGTATATTCCGGAGAAAAAGAGCCGTATTTCACCGGAGGTCTCGGTTTGAGTTTCCGCTACAAATCTTTGTCACTAAATACCAGCTTTTCCCTTTTGTTAGGTAGCAAAAAGCGTTTGACGTCACCTTACAATGATTTCCGAGGAGAACATAATATGATGCCCGATCCAACCAAGAATATAAACCGCGATTTATTGAATCGCTGGCAAAAAACAGGAGACGAAGCTTACACAAATATCCCCGGGTTGCCGATATGGCCATTAGGGATCGCTTGGACTTTGCCTAACACGGAGACCGCAGAATCACCCATTTATATGTGGGAAAAATCAGATGCTATGGTAGTCAGCGCTTCATTCCTGCGTTGCCGTAACATTGGATTATCCTGGCAGATGAAAAAAGAATGGTGCGACAAGATACATGCTAAAAACCTGTCTATTAACTTTAATATGGACAATGTATTTGTAATAGCCAGCAAACGTTTTAATGGTTTTGATCCGGAATTAGAAAACAGCATCATGCCACGTTCTTTCTCATTGGGACTTAATATAGGATTTTAAACAATAAACAAAGAGAGATATGAAACTTAAATATTTAATTTATACAATTACACTGACCGGCCTCACCGCTTGCGGAGATTTCTTAGAGCCAAAGTCACAGAGCCAATATATACCTAAAGACGCTAATGCATTGCAAGAGATGCTTATCGGAGAAGCCTATCCCCAACAAAAGGATACCAAATTTCTCAACTATCAGGAAATACTCGCAGATGATGTCGAGCAGAATCAGGTGGAAGGTTACGAATTCCCAGAAAACGACAAAGCAGATATGGAAATATTTGAGATACTGTATAGCTGGCAACCCAATATGTTCGAAATACGAGAAAAATTGGGACAACAAACAGTCAATACTTGGGAGAACCTTTATGAATATATTTTAGGAGCTAATGCCACACTTGACTATATTGACGAAGTATCCGGTACAGAAATTGAAAAGAATTATATTAAGGCACAATCCTATGCCCTACGGGCTTTTTATTATTATATGTTAGTCAATCAGTACGGACTTCCCTATAATTATAACAAAGAATCATTGGGAGTTCCTCTCAAGCTGGACAGTAAAATGAGAGATGATGACAATATATTGATGAGACGGAACACGGTAGAAGAAGTATACCGACAGATTGTTACCGACCTAAACGAAGCAGAACGTTTATTCCTAACTCTCTCCGCCACACAACAATATGAACCGAACTACCTTGTCAGTTTACCTATGGTACAATTATTAAAATCACGTGTAGCTCTATATATGGAAAATTGGGAAGAAGCTAAAACGTATGCGGAGAAAGTTATCAAAGATTGGAACTTCTCACTACGCGATCTGAATACTATTCCTGCACCGGAAGCAGGTATAAAAGAACCTTATTACACATTCAATACATATGATTCGCCGGAAGTCATCTGGAGTTATGGAACTATCAGAGACTTGACAGGTGAATACGAAGGTTATATCGATAAGAAAGATGAAAACAGCGATGAAGAAAAGACCAGAAGAATGTTCAAAGCAGCAGACGGGTTAATCAACAGTTTCTCAGAAGGTGACTTACGCAAAGACCGTTATATTACTAGGGAAATGCAATATAACGAGGCGGTTCCGGAGAACAGCACATTTTATGATACTTATCTCCCCTATGGCAAATATAAGACACTACGTTCTGTCCCCACTTCCGGAAGCAGTGATTATTTTGCACTCTCCTTCCGAATAGCAGAAGCTTATCTAAACTATGCAGAAGCCGCTGCCATGAGCCAAGCCGAAGGAGATGCCATCACCGCTATGAATACATTGCTGGAGAAACGATATGATAGAGGAAACGCACCGTCTTTTTCCGGATTGAGCGGAGATGCTTTGATCACCCAAATACGTGAAGAACGCAGAAAAGAACTTTGCTACGAAGGACAACGCTGGTTCGACTTACGTCGATATGGTATGCCTTCCATACAGCACAAATGGGAAGGCAAAGTTTATACACTAACAAAAAACGATCCTTCATACGTATTACCTATTCCTACAGAAGTGTTGCAAAGAAACTTATTATTGGAACAAAATCCGTTCGGACCGGAACGGACTGGAGTTCCTGTTACAAAATAACTATAAATATAAGAAATAATGATCGTCAATTTTAAACAACAGAGAATCATGAAGCCAATATATAATGTATGGATATTACTATTCTGTCTCACATTCTCGTCCTGTTATAATGAAGATATTATCAACCCGACACCAGATCCACTTGCACTTGCCGGAGGATTTGAGTTTCCGCAGGGAAATAATTCATGGGACAATGATGTTATGAAAATCTACCAAGACTTCGGAGTGAAAATAATATATAAAGATATCACAGAAAAAGATCTCAATAAAAATTGGACTAATGGTGGAGTCGGTAGTTCATCAAGAGTCTTCGAGAATTGTCTCAATGACGAAATGGGAGCATTTTATATTACTTTTATGAAGAACCACATTTTTCCTTACCTCAACCGGGAAGTTACGGATAGAGTATTTCCCATGTACTGGTATATGGTATACAATTATTCTGTATTTACTTCCATTATACCGGGAGTACTGGAATATTATGTTGCACTGCCCGAGCATGATGACGGCCAAACCGACTGCTGGATAACTTGTTTCTGGGGAGATAAAGCCCACAGTACTTACGATGACCCAATCACAGGATGGAAAACTCCTATTGCCGGCAATAAGGATAGTTTTACCATACGCCGCTTCAAAATAATTGATGAAGTTATAAATACAGCTATCGCCAACGGAAATATTATCATACCCGAAGATGAATTTGATGCAGGATTTGACCATTTAACTCCGATTGTCAGAAGTGAAGACATCGAAAGTAAAGCCGATCCTAATTATTATCTTAAAAGAGGCTATCCTGGTAATGTAAATTCATTATCAGGTAAACATTCTAAACCCGATTCCGATAATCCTCCAACAGCCAAAGAAACATTTATCGGCTATCTGCAAATAGCCATGCGTCATACCAAAGAAGAACGGGAAGTAATGTTTCCTTCGGCAACCTATCCATTTCTAAGCACTAAGTTCGATTTTGTGACAAACTATCTAAAAAAATATAATATTGATTTGGAAGCTATCGCCAAAGGACCGGAAGATTGGGATATTAAACCTTATCCGGAACTACCGAAAACTGATGAAGGAGATGGCGATGATGATGATCCTTGGGGAGACTGGGGAGATTGGTAAAGAAACTCTTCCATAACGATTAAGTTAGTCATTTCATTAAAGGATAGATAAAATAAGAATAAAGATATTTAGAATTTACCATATATTATAAACTCCAAATCATGAAATTAATAAGACTCTCATTGATATTATTGCTCTTATGCAGCACCACTCCTCTATGGAGCGACAGCGGACTTCAATTCAAAGGAAAGTTGAGACTACTCAAACCAACCACTTTGCAAGTTAAGGATTTGAATGGGAACCTCATTTTAAGTTGTCCTATTAACCAAAATGGAGTATTCGAAACCGAAAAAAAAGACATTATATCCGATGTATATACACTATATATTGGGAATACGGAGCAAAACATATACCTCGAAAACAGACCTGTAACCATTCATGGTTTTTTCGATGAAAAGAATCCCGAACAAAGTTCACTTTCATTCACCGGCATTGATCCGTTTCTGACTTTACAAAACTATATGCCGACCGAAAGAGATCCGGATAAAGCAACAATCCCGACTTCTGCCAAAGAGAAGCTGACATCTGCCATGGCATCCGCATTAGCTTATCTGGCAGATGTGAATGATTACCCATCCAACAAAATGTTATTGGATATGATACCGGAACAAGATAGGAATTCGTTGTCTGCCAAATGGTTAATCAACAAAGTAGAAGTCCTCTCCCACCAGATTATCGGTGCAGAATGTCCTGGTTTTACGTTCATTGACAACAATGGAAAGAGCATAGGTTTAAAGGACTTCCGTGGAAAAATTGTCGTACTGGATTTCTGTGCTTCCTGGTGTGGCCCTTGCCGCAAAGAGATGCGCAGTATGCTGACAATATACAATGATCTGAAAGCAGATGATTTAGAATTCATCAGTGTTTCGTTGGATGACAGCGAAGCAAAATGGAGAAAAATGCTGGATGAAGAAAAACTGCCGTGGGTGATGCTATGGGATAAAACAGGATTTCCCAAAAACAGCAAGACTCCAAGTGCTCAGACTGCTTACGGTTTCTACTCCATCCCTTTCCTTGTTGTCATTGACAAAGAAGGTAAACTCGCTGCACGTAATGTCCGAGGGGAACAAGTACGAGAAGCCATTTTAAAAATAAGACAATAAACAAACTATATAAATTATAACTCTTTCGACAATGAAGAAACTTATATTTCCAATCGTATGCTGTTTTATCAGCATGACAGTATCAGCCCAGTTAGTCAAACAGCAGGCAGAAACACAATCCGAACTGGACTGGTTTAACTGTTCTTTCGACCAGGACAGTGTATACGGAGCTGAAGTAAACAAAGCTTATGATTACTTGAATGCCAACAAAAAGAAAGCAAAGAAAAGACCGGTTGTTGCATTGATCGGAACAGGAATGGACGTAGAACACGAAGATCTGAAACAGGCTATCTGGGTGAATCCCAAAGAAAAACTAAACCAGAAAGACGATGACAAGAATGGTTGGATAGACGACATCAATGGTTGGAATTTCATCGGTGGCAAAGACGGTCAGGTCATGGAATCTCTGACACGCGAAGGAGAACGTGAATTTTTCCGTCTGAAAGATAAATATGCAGATTATATCTTTGACGGAAAGAAATATTATAAAATCATTAACGGAAAACGTCAGGAAGTACCCGCACCGGAAAATTTGGAAGAATACAATTACTATCGTTATAAAGTAATGCCTGAATCCAGAATCGGTGGTTCATACGGTGGACTGCAACTCTCTTATGTCATTGAAGAATATATTGAGAAGTTTGATAAGGACATGAAAAAGCGTTTCCCCGGAAAAGAGCTAACTGTCGATGATTTCCAGAGCTGCTATGATCCTAAGGCAGAAAGAGACAGCCTTTCTGAAATTGCTTTTGTTTTTACCGCTTATTCATTCAGCATTTACCAAACGGACAAATGGGATCTCGTATACCAAAGAATGGGGAAAAAAAGTGTGGAAACAGCTAAAACTTCCTATGAAGATGCTTTAAAGAAATACGGAACTGATAACCGGAAAGAAATTGTAGGTGATAATCCTCTGGATATTAACGACACGCATTACGGCAATAATGTACTGTTGACATCTGATGCGGCAACAGGCGTAATGAAGGCCGGCGTTATCGCAGCTAAACGTGACAACGGTATCGGAAGTAACGGTATTGCAGACAATGCAGAAATCATGACTTTACGCATCCACCCGGGAGAAGGAGAACCTTATTTAAAAGATATGGCACTGGCTATCCAGTATGCAGTAAACCATGGAGCGGATGTTATTTTATTGCCGGAACAAAATTCATTATACCCGGAAGAACAGAGACAATGGGTAGCAGATGCACTGAAAGAAGCTGAAAAGAAAGGAGCATTGGTAATAGTTCCGGTCTGGGATCTGTCAGCAGACATGGATAAAGACGAGTTTTTCCCTAACCGGAAGATGAGAAAAGACGGAGAACTTACCAATTTTATGGTGGTTGCTTCTTCAGACAAGAATGGAAATCCGGTATTGAACACCAATTACGGTGCAACTGCTCTCGATATTTATGCTCCGGGAACAGACATTTATTCATCTTATATGGGTGACACTTATCAAAAAGGAACTGGAGAAGGAATGGCTTCGGCTACTGTAGCCGGTGTAGCTGCCTTAGTGAAATCATATTTTCCTAAATTAACCGGCTCGCAAATCCGTGACATACTACTGAAGAGTGTCACTTCACGCAAAGGGGTGGAAGTGGAAAAAGGAATCCGCGTAAACGACAGTCCTTCACAAGACTTGTTCCTTTTCGATGATTTGTGTATTTCCGGAGGTATTGTAAACGCTTATCAGGCAATTTTGGAAGCAGAAAAAGTCAGCAAATAAAATTAGCTTATGAAGTATACGACTCGTATGATAGGAACCGTCGTCGCCTTTTGCATGGCGGTTCCTGTATTCGCCCAACAATATAAGGCAACCATACCTTACCGGATGGTAGGTGAAAAGATGATTATCGAAATGAAAGTGAACGGCACGGCACGTCCTTTCATATTTGATACGGGAGGACGTACGGCACTCACGACTCAAGCCTGCCAGGCACTGCAAATGGCAGCCACCGACTCGACTAAAGTAACGGATGTGAATAACGTGGAAAGCTATTACAAGACTACCCGGATAGAGAACCTGACTACCCCCGACCATGTTATTAATTTCAAAAATGCTCCGTCACTGGTCATTGATGAAGTAAAAGGCTGGGAATGTTTTGGAGTAGATGGCATCATCGGCAGTGATTTATTCGCCAACACCATTGTCACTATTGATTCACAAGCCAAAAATATTATAGTTACCTCTGCTGAAAAGCCATCGACAGTGTCTTTACGAAAGATGTTGAATTTCACCAAAGGGGGCGGTATGCCGATCGTCAGCGTACAGATAGCTCCGGTCAGCAATATAAATGTATTATTTGATACTGGTAGTCCCAGCCTGTTATCACTTATCGAAAGTGATTTTGAAAAAATCAAACCGGAAGCCTCTATGGAAGTGGTTTCCGAAGGGTATGGAGAAGGGAGTATCGGAGTATCCGGTCAGGCGGACAAAGCTTCTTCTTACAGGGTTCGTATTCCATTGCTATCAGTCGGAGCCACCAAATTCCGTAACGTAACAACCAGCACCAACAATCACCCTTACACATTATTGGGTGTCAAACTGTTGCAATACGGTAAAGTGACCATCGACTATCCACGCGGAAGATTCTATTTCGAAGCATTTCAACCGGACAATGAAATAAACAATCAAGGTAACAATTTTGACTTAACGGTCAAAGACGGAGATTTGTTTGTATCTACCGTATGGAGCAGTACGAAAGGTAAGATAGCAGTCGGAGACAAGGTAGTTAAAATCAATGGCAAACCTGCTAAGAAATATGACTTCTGCGAAAGTATTCTGAACGGAATACCGGAATTGAAAGAGAAAAAGAAGACGAAACTGACGATTGAGACAGCTTCCGGAGTAAAGGATATTATCTATGAAAAAGAATAATATGAAAAGTATAGGAATACTGACCGGCTTATGGCTGCTATTATTTCTAAACTGCGGACAAAGAATGGCAGCGCAAATCCGGAATAAGGTTTGCGACACCATTCCTTATGAGTTTATACAAGAGAAAATCATTATCCCCGTCACTGTTAACGGTATAAAAGTGAAATATATCGTCGATACGGGAGGAAGAACCGGAACGATGTATGATGCCGCAACGGAAATGAAAGCTACTGCCGCAGGATATATGCGTATCTCCGATGTGAATGCACAAGGCTCCAATTATCAGGAAGCGCACGTACAGAATGTTTCTATCGGGGAAAACTATAAAATCAAGCAGTTGAAGACGATGGTACTGCCTAAGAATCCATTCTTCACCGGACTAGGGGTTGTCGGTATTCTTGGAGGAGACGCTTTCGCACAGTCGGTAGTCACATTCGATTCCCGTTCTAAAATAATGGTTATCAATTATCCGTATCGTCCCGAAGGACTAAAAGTAACGGATGGGATTCCGCTGTTGGATGAGACGGATCATCACTCCATTGTCAATGTCCGCTTAGGGGACAATGACTTCAAGGTTCTGTTCGATACAGGTGCGGGAGGCTTTCTGCTTTATTCTACAGAAGATTATGAAAGGCTGTCTGACATTTCGAAAGTTACTAACCATGGATATGGTATCGTAGCTGCCGGAATAACAGGTCTAGGCAAGCCGGTGGATATAAAGAAGGTGACTGTTCCTCCTATCAACATCATGGGGAAAGAATTCACGAACGTGGGTAGTACGACCACAGTGATGAATGGAAGCATCATCGGGGTGGATTTACTGGAATACGGTAAAGTAATTATCGATTATATGCGCAGACGATTCTACTTTTTCCCGTTTGAAGAAGGAAAAACCGACATGGGCGGTGCTCCCGCTCTCTGGAACGTGAGTATTCTGCCACGCAATGACAGATTCGAAATTACAACGATCTGGGACAGCATGAAAGATAAAGTTGCTTTCGGCGACCAGGTGATTAACATCAACGGTACTTCTTTGGACGATTGTCCCATGAGCCAAATGGCTGTGGAAGATATCATGAACGCCATCCGCGGTGATACCGGTTATATTATTGTCAAGAAAGACAATCAAGAGAAAAAGATTGAAATCAGGAAAGAGAAATAAACTTTAAACAGAAAAAAGATATGAAGCGAATAATAACAAAGATGTATCTCTGTCTACTTGCATTTTGTATTGCCGGAGGAATCAGTGCACAGACACAGAACAGTATGACAGAGGTCATTCCATTCAAAACCATTGATGGAAAGATTATCGTAGAAGCCGCCATTAATGGCGAAGTGGCAGACTTCGTCCTCGATCTGTCAGGACATAACGCCCTGCTTCCTGAGGCTCTCAAGAAGTTACGCATCGACACGGGGAAGAACGGTACTTTTAGTGCTTATCAGGATTTTGTATTCAAACAAGTACCTGTTGGAAAAGTATATGAAATGGCAACAGTTGCTATTGGCAACAACACGTTTAACAACGATCTGCCTGCTTTCACTCTGGAAGACGAACCATATCTGCGCAAGCTGGGAGTGATGGGTGTATTAAGCGGTGCTATTTTCCGCACTTCCGTTCTGACTATTGATATGCAGCGGAAAAAACTCACAATTACGCAGCCCTATCGTCCTTCTTACATGAAATTAAACTACCGGGAGAACTTTGAGCTAATTACAGGATTAGGAATCGTATGTCCAATATCCATTCAGGGAAAACCCGTTTCTCTTGTTCTGGATACATGGAGCGAAGGATTAGTGAATCTTACCGAAAAAGATTTCAATACATGGAGCACACAATATACCAAAGGAACCAACCAAAAAGTTTCCAATGGATATAAAGAAGCGACTCAAGAAGAGGAAAGCCTCATCTTACCTGAAACCATGTTTGTAAAAACAAAGATTGAGGATGCCATGGCAGTGAAGAATCCATACCTGAAACGCTCCGTATTAGGCAAAAAGATACTGGACTACGGAATCATATCCATTGACTATATTCATCAGAAAATTTATTTCCAGCCGTTTGACATGGTTCCTATACCGGAAGCGGAAGCTAAAGTAACGGAAACTAAAGTTGAAGACGGTAAACTGAATCCGATTACCCGCCAATTCTTTCTGGAACATATTTTTGATTACCGGACAGGAAATGATTTCGTTTATAATGGAGACAAACCTGTGGTTGTTGACTTTTGGGCAACTTGGTGTGGTCCATGCCGGTCTGCCAACAAACAGATTCTCCCGATGAAAAAAGAACTGAAAGACAAAGACATCATCTACCTTTACATCACAGGTGAAACGTCTCCGCTGGGAACCTGGAGAAACATGATTCCTG
>ENA-ORRU01001862-ORRU01001862.1-human-gut-metagenome-genome-assembly--contig:-NODE-1862-length-11883-cov-6.175516_pt1 | contig 11883 bp, 11 predicted proteins | sample MGYA00242184_ERZ509151 | MGnify/ENA primary metagenome ERZ509151 (study PRJEB26280, sample SAMEA2338667) | human gut metagenome | biome: human gut; feature: human-associated habitat; material: faeces... | reverse complement strand
GGCGGCGAGCCTCGGCGTGCAGTACTTCATGACAAAGCCGTGTGAACTCGACGCCGTGGCCGAGCGCATTCACGAGATGACTGCAATCGACAGCCAACTCCGCCAGAATGCCCAGCGGCGGCAGGAGGTCAACATCGAGGCGATGGTCACGTCCATCATCCACGAGATCGGCGTTCCGGCGCACATCAAGGGCTATCAGTATCTGCGCGAGGCGATCATGATCGCCGTACAGGACATGGACGTCATCAACGCCATCACGAAAGTTCTATATCCGCAGGTTGCCAAGACGTTTGCGACCACGCCGTCGCGCGTCGAGCGGGCCATTCGCCACGCCATCGAGGTTGCATGGGACAGAGGCGATCTCGAAACGCTCCAGCGCTTCTTCGGCTATACCGTGTCGAATACGAAGGGCAAGCCGACAAATTCCTAATTTCATATATACTCATTCTCCTTCGATTTTTCCTTGATTTGCAAGGGTTTTCGGGTTTTGGCTTTTCGGCTACTACGCCATTTTTACGCCATTTTCGCATTGAGTTTTATGTCAGAAAACCCTTTTGACTCAAACTGCCGTACAGCTTGGTCGAGCGAATCGGTAGTTACATGAACATACCTATCCATCGTTGTCTTGATACTGGCATGACCCAATAGCTTTTGCAGCACTTTCGGCTGCATACCACTTTCGATGGCTCTTGTGGCGTAAGTATGGCGTAGAGCGTGCATACAAAAGCGATTTATCCCTGCTTCGTCGCAGAGCTTGTAAAGGTGGGTATCATAGGAGCTGTTCTTCGCTGGCTCTCCTGTACGCCAGTTGATAAAAACAAGGTCACGCATAACAAGCTGTGAGGTTGTGCCTGTGCGCCTGTCTATGTATTCAAGCGTCTGTGAAAGCAAGGGAGACTCTTTCCTGTTATCCCGGCTATCCCAAATGCTTTTCAGAATATCGTAGGCTCTGTTCGTCAAGGGAATTGTGCGATAACTCTGTTGAGTCTTTGGAGGACCTGCACGCCAGTATTTTTGAGCGTGCCTAAACTCCAAAGTCTTGTTGACCGTAAGTGTTCGTTTTTCAAAGTCAATCGCATCCCAAGTTAATCCAATCATTTCGCCAGTACGCAAGCCTGTTTCGAGGATAAGGGCGTATTGGTTATAGTTGTGGGAACGCTGGGCAACTTCAAGAAAACGTTGTTGGTCATCGCAAGTAAGAAACTTTATATCATCCACAGCACGAACTGGCTTTGTAAACCGCACACCATCCATTGGGTGTCTGGCAATCAAGTCATTCATTTTCGCCGCCTTGAACAATGTGCCCATAGCAATATAGGCTTGTCGGATAGTAGAACCAGCATAATCAGCGTCCATCCGAATCAAGACTTGCTTACAGTGCATGGGCTTGACATTGGCAATCGCCATTCTACCGATAACGGGCTGAATGTTTTTGGAATATCGCTCCCGATAATTGCGGAGCGTATTAGGGGCTAAGTCACCTACTATATTTTCAATCCAGAAACTAAACCATTGGTCAACCGTTGTTTCGGTGGCAACAAAAACTTCTTCGTGCTTGTCGGCATATTTCGCTTCTTCCATCCAATTCCTTGCTTCGGGAATAGTCTGAAAATATTTCTCATGCCTTTTTCCTGTTTTATCAACAAATCGTGCGCTGTATAAACCGTCCTTTCTTTGGTAGATACCCTTACCGCAGTCTTTTCCTTTGAGATTTTTTCCCATGAAATGCTCCTTTCCCTTGAAGGGAAATGGACGCACTGCTACACAATAAGTATAGCAGATTTTGTCCATTCCCTCAAGTAGTTATTGTGAAAAACTCTCCGGCAATCTGTAAATTTTTCGGAACTTCTTATATCACCAGTTTCTCACTGATGAATTGCTCAAATTCCTTTCGTTTGACCAGCTTCTTTGTGCCGACAAACAAAACGAAGGGGCAGTTGGGCGAGCGGAGCATACTGTCGATCTTGTTGATGCCGATGTTGCTGTATTCTGCCGCCTCCTTGGTGGTCAGTGTCATTTTCAGATGGATCGGAACGGTGCCGATGCAATTCTCCATGTAAAAGCTCCTTTCTTGGGTTTATCAGCCGAGCAGACGAGCCGCCGTTTTCAGATTGTCGGCAGCGGTGCTTTTGCGGAAGCTGTCTCCATCGAACATGATCGGGACGCAGACCTCCAAGATGCGGTCATAAATTCGGCGGTCATCCAGATCGACAGCTTGCTTCATAACGGAAAGCGGGATATTCGTGGTGACGATCATGGGCTTGCCGGTCAGCAGCCGTTTGTCAACCACATCGAACACTCGCTCCTTACCGAAGCTGGTGTTACGTTCTGCCCCCAAATCATCCAGAATGAGGAGGTCGGGGCGCATAAGCGATTTCATGTAATTGTCGCGGTCCGAACCGAAGTTACCCTGCATACGGTTGACTACATCAGACATTCCCACAAAGAGGACGGACTCCAGACGGTCAATCAGAGCGTTGGCAATGCATCCAGCGGCATAGGATTTTCCCGTGCCGACATTCCCGAACAGGAGCAGCCCGATTCCTGCTTTTTTGAACTCGTCCCAGTTCTGCGCGTAACCCCTCGCCTTTGCAAGCTGGGGCGTTGTAACTGCGGCTGACTCAAACCGCCAGCCAGCGGCGGGCATATCGCGGAACGCCTCGCTGCGGAGCATCGTCATGTAAGACATTCTCTCATATTCCCGACGCTCCGCTTCTTCCCGTTCTCGGCGTTCGGCGACGCACTTGCACATAACCGGGTGCTTGGTAAAGCCCTGTGCCTGAAGGTCTGCGGGGTAAAAGGCTTCTTTCGGCGTATGGCACTTGCCGCAGTATTTCAGCCCATCAGCGGAATTGATGTAATCGTCAGGTGCGGCATTAGCCGCTTCAACGGCATCAACCATTTTTGTAAAAATCGGATTCATAGACACTCTCCCTCGTTATCGTCGTAAGTGTAGTTTTTCGCTCTCCTGCCCTTGCTGTCCTCGTCCAACCACTTCTTGATGGTGGCGTAATGATTGGCATAGTGCCTGTCATTGGAAGCCATGTACCGGGACAGCCGCTCAATGTATTCGGCAGCTTTGCCGGGATAAGCCGTCTCCAGCCGGGAATATTCCTCTCCTGACAGAAAAACATTTTGATACTCTCCATATCGGCGGCGCGTACTCTCTACTCTTTCGGTCTTACTCTGTTCTTTATATTCTGTATTAGTATTACTTGTGGGCAATTTCTGCCCATCAAGAGGGGCGGTTTTCTGCACTTCTGAAAGGCAGCCTTTGCCCATCAGAGGGGAAGAAAGCTGCACCCCATCGGGTATTTGCAGAAACAGCCTGTTAGCCTTGGTCAAGCCCTGTCGGACGCGAGTCAGCAGCCCGGCATTTTCCAGTTCGCACAAGGCGGTTTTTACCGTTCTTTCGCTCCGATTCAGGTCATTCGCCATCTGCTTGATTGTGTAGATGACATACACATTTCCGTCCTCTGATACCCACCCCGATTTTTGCGAAAGCATCGTGCGATTCAGCAGGAGGGCATACAGCAGTTTAGCGTTGATGGAATGTTCGCTGACTACCATAAATTGTGGCAAAGGAATGAACGGTGGGAGCGAGGTATCAATCTTGATATAGATGGCGTATCACTTCCTTTCGGTGTCTGCGGTATTCATGGTGGCGTTCCATCGGGTCCGCGAGGGGAGTACGCAGATGTACCACCCTTTTTTGCCCTCTTGGATTGATAATGCGGGCAAATAACGACAACCGCCCGGAAACTCTGCTTGCAATCGTGGACGCAGCGGCGGCAGAGCGTGTTGTACGCCTTGCGTCCCCGGTCATTCAGGAAGAACGACCATTCCAGCTTTTTTGATTTGCTCATGCGCGGCATATCTGTACTCCTTTCCCGAATTACAATTCGTTTCTCTGCTGTACTTTCAGCAGCTCCCATACGTCAGCCATCCGCTCTTTCAGCTCGGCAACGTCGGCATCGTAGAAATGCCCGGTGCTGTTGATGCGGCGGCAGACGTGGTTGATGTTTGTGGCAATCCTGCTGACAGCGGCAGCTAACTTTTTCTGCTCGGTGTAATCGACCTTGATGATGTACCCGTCAATCAGCATTTTCCGGGCATACGCGCCGAAGTTGCGGGTGCCGAGTTGATTCATCTTGTGGCGAACTACGCTCAATTCCTGCTCATTTAGGCAGATTTCCTTGCGGATGGGTCGTGTGCGGTCTGGCATATCAAAGAACTCCTTTCACTTTACAACGGACACCTTTTTGCCGTTTGTTGAGTATGGCGGCAAAAATTTTTTCCTTTCACTTTACAACGGACATTTTTAAGTCAAAACGCAGATATCGAAACGGAAGATTTTCAAAAAATATGCGCCCCTGCTTTTGCGAAAGCGGGAGCGCGTTGTATCTGCGGATATGAGATTTGAGAGAGTAGCAAGCACATCCGGTGTCCGTACACACCGGAAAAATGAGCGGTTCAGCCTTGCGCCCGAACTGCTCATTTTGTTGTTGGGGAATCCCCACACCCCTTTCATGTCTGAATTGAAAATACTTCCTGAACTTTTCAGAAAGCCCTTGCTTTTATTCGCTTTGACGATTATAATTATACTGTGATTTTATAAGCAGACGCGGAACTTAACTGCAACAGGAGTGCTACCCATGAAGTATTTATCTATCGCGCAAACCGCCGAACGCTGGGGCATCTCCACCCGCCGTATTCAGATTTTGTGCGGCGAGGGGCGCGTCCCCGGTGCTATCCGCATTGGCTCGGTCTGGGGGATTCCAGAGGACGCAGAGAAGCCAGCGGACGCGAGAATCAAGAACGGCAAGTATATCAAAAAAACTGCCGAAAATGAAAAATAAGCCGCAGATTATATCAGCGACTCTAACTCGAAATAATGGGGTCTATTCCACCTCGCGGGTGCGAATGGGCGCACTGATCCCTTGTCACGAATCTACCTAAATCGTCGATTCGACAAACGATGACAGTGTTTGACAAAGATTTAGTCCTTCCGAGACAGGATAGGTCTTTCACCACAATAACCACTGCACAGGCATAGACAGGAGTGACCCTCATTACTGCTGAGGGTCAGGGTAGAAAAACCCTCATTTGAAATGAGGATAACACGATTATGGAGGAAATCAGCCATGCCAACACTTGAATGGATTGGAAAGAGCAAGGTTATCAATCATCATCAGGAAGTTCCGTTCCGGGTGTTGGAGCGCAAGTATAGCTTTGACGAAAACGGGGAGCATAGCGAGGACAACGGCAGCGACAACATGATTATCCGGGGTGACAACCTTGAAGCCCTGAAAGCCCTGCTGCCCCGGTACGAGGGGCGCGTCAAGTGCATCTACATCGATCCGCCCTACAACACTGGCAACGAGGGCTGGGTTTATAACGACAACGTCAACGATCCGAAAATCAAAAAGTGGCTGGGTGAGGTTGTCGGCAAAGAGGGCGAGGACTTGACCCGCCATGACAAGTGGCTGTGCATGATGTACCCGCGCTTGAAGCTGCTGCAAAAGCTGCTGGCGGACGATGGTGTTATTTTCATCAGCATTGATGACAGAGAGCAAGTATTACTACGGATGATATGTAACGAAATTTTTGGTGAAAATAATTTCTTGGCACAATTTGTTTGGCAAAAACGCACCTCTCCCGATATGCGTAAATTGGTAAGTACCGCCCACGAATATGTATGCGCGTATTGTAAAGACATCTCTTATCTCCCTAACGCAATAAGCAAAGTTGCATTAAGCGAAGAAGATGCCGTGAATTATAAAAATCCAGATAATGACCCCCGTGGTCCGTGGGCATCGAGCGATTTTACAGCGCAGGGTTTTCGTCCGAACCAGATGTATGAAATTATTACACCAGGCGGAGCGAGATATACTCCCCCAGAAGGTCGTTGTTGGAAAAACGTGGAGAGTGAGTTTATCAAGCAACGTGATGAAGGACGAATGTGGTTTGGAGCTGACGGAAAGGGCATACCGCGTCGAAAGACCTACTTATCTGAACGGGAGGGTAAAAACGTTTGGACTTGGTGGGATAACAAGGGCGTCGGGCATTCGCAGGAAGCTACAAAAGAGATTGGAAAAATCTTCGGTACGCCAACAGCTTTTGACTATCCAAAACCTGTTCGATTGATACAGCGTATAATTCAAATTGCTACAAGAAAAGACTCGATTGTACTTGATTCTTTCGCTGGGTCTGGTACAACAGCGCAAGCGGTTCTTAACATGAATAAGCATGATGGTGGATGCAGAAGAATCATCCTTGTTGAAATGGGAGACTATGCTGACAGCATCACCGCCGAACGCGTCAAGCGTGTTATCAATGGCTACGGCGAGGGCAAGAATGCCGTGGCGGGTACGGGCGGCAATTTCAGCTTTTATGACTTGGGCGAACCGCTGCTTGTGGGCGATTGCCTGAATGAAGCGGTTGCCCCAGAGAAAATCCGGGAATACATCTGGTTCATGGAAACCAAGCAACCCTACGCCCCACCTATCGGCGACAATCCGTATTACCTCGGCAAGCACAACAGCACAGGCTATTACTTCTACTACGAGCCGCAGCGCGTGACGGTACTGGATTATGCGTTTCTCTCCACCATTACGGAAAAAGCTGATGGGACGGTGATCTACGCCGACCGCTGCTCTATCAGCGAGGATAAGCTGGCAAAAATGGGCATCACATTTAAGAAAATTCCGCGCGATATTAGCAGACTGTAAGGGGGTGTTCGCTGTATGGAACTGAAATCATATCAGAAAAAGGTTATAGCGGACCTGACCCGCTATCTGGAACTGCTGAACGAAACAAAGAGTGACGCAGCGGCGTTTCGCCTGTTTTGGCAGGAAAAATCAGCCCCGACTTTAGGGCTATACCAAAACGTTATACCCGGTGTTCCAAACCTCTGCTTCAAGGTGCCGACAGGCGGCGGCAAGACCTTTATTGCCTGCAACGCCGTTCGCCCCATCTTTGACGCGCTCCCCGCTACCAAGACAAAGGCGGTCGTGTGGCTTGTTCCGTCGGACGCGATTTTGACGCAAACGGCAAAATCACTGAAGAACCCGCAGCACCCCTACCGTCAAAAAATCGACGTGGATTTCGGCGGGCGTGTGGAGGTCTACACCAAGCAGGAGCTTTTGAACGGTCAGAACTTCAACCCCACCGCCGTAACGGAGCAGTTGTCGGTTATGGTGCTGTCCTACGATTCGTTCCGTGGGCGCGGCAAGGAGGTCTTGAAAGCCTATCAGGAGAACAGCAACCTTGCCGAGTTTGCAAAGGTGCTGGGTAAGCCCGACAGCCCCATTGAAAAAGCGGACGAAACTGCCCTGTTCCAGATTATCAACCAGCTTAACCCGCTTGTCATCGTGGACGAGAGCCACCATGCCCGGTCGGAATTGAGCCTTGAAATGCTGGAAAACTTCAATCCCTGCTTTGTGCTGGATTTGACCGCCACGCCGAAAAAGGAGAGCAATATCATCTCCTATGTGGACGCGGTGCAGCTGAAAAACGAACACATGGTAAAGCTGCCCGTGATCGTCTATAACCGGGACAGCCAATCCGAGGTACTGATTGACGCGATCGACCTGCGGAACAAACTGGAAGAAATCGCAAGCGCGGAGTACGCCAAGACGGGGAAATATATCCGCCCTATCGCGCTGTTTCAGGCACAGCCGAAAGGCAAGGAGGACGCGACCACCTTTGAAAAACTGCGGGACAAACTGGTGGACGCCGGGATTCCCGCCGAGCAAATTGCCATTCGTACCGCTGATGTGAACGAACTGAAAAATGTGGAGTTGATGTCCCTAAGCTGTCCGATTCGATACATTATCACGGTCAATGCGCTGAAAGAGGGCTGGGATTGCCCCTTTGCCTATATCCTTGCGTCTCTTGCCAATAAGACAAGTCAGGTTGACGTGGAGCAGATTTTAGGACGGATTCTCCGTCTGCCCCATACGAGCCAGCACACACAGAGCGCACTCAATATGTCCTATGTGCTGACTTCTTCCAACGACTTCAACAATACTGTGGCGCATATAGTCAAGGGCTTGAACAGCGCAGGATTCAGCGATAAGGACTATCGGATCGGTGAGTCCGCAAAACCGCAGGTTCCCGAACAGCCAGCAGAACAAATCACGCTGCCTGATCAACAAGGGTGTCCTGAAATGGAACCCCCTTTGGAAACCGCCGAGGACGATTTTTCGGGGCTGGATGGGAAATCTATCGGGGCAGAGTTGGAGCGGCGCAGAGAACAGGCACAAACGCCTGAAACTGCCCCGAAAGCCGACACCATGCTGGACGCTGCCGCAGAGGTCGAAAAGGCATATACAGACGCTATCCAACAGACAGACAATGACCCGATGATGGACAATCTTCCGTGGGAGGTGCGGGATAAAGTGAAATCATTCCAAGTAAACCCGCAGTTCCGGGAGGATATTGAAACGCTGCAAATCCCGCAGTTTTTCCTGAAAGTTGAGCAATCTTTGTTTACGGACGGTTCTTTTGAACTGCTGGACAAGGAAATGCTGGCAGAGGGCTTTACCCTCAAGGGCAAGGCATACGATATTGACTTTGCCGCCGCAGACGATGAAATCCGCGAAATCGACGTGCGGGAGCAGGACGGCGGTTTGCCAAAGGTGTTCAAGATGGAGAGCGCCGAACAGCGGTACTTCAAGGAGTGGTTCAACAATCTGCCGCCGGAAAGCCGGGTACGTCAATGCAAGGAAATGATGTTCAATCAGCTTAACAAGCTGAACATGGTGGACGCCGCCGAACTGAAAGCCTACATAGACCGCATTGTGAGCGATATGGATAAGGCGCAGCTTGCCGCTATGGAGAAAGCCCCGCTGGGCTATGCGGCAAAGATCCGCGCCAAAATTGAAACGCTACTGGAATCCCATTATCGAGAAAACTTTGAAAGGTGGCTGGAAACGGAGCGCATCGTCTGCAAGCCCTATTTCCGTCTGCGCCCCTCTATCCATCCTGCCACATATACCGACATATATGCCCGTTCTCTGTATGCAGCAGAGGACGGTGACATGAACAAACTGGAACAGAAGTTGATTGTAGAGTTGACCGCCCTGCCGAATGTCCGCTGGTGGCACAGAAATATTGCACGTCAAGACTTTGCAATTAACGGCTTTATCAAGCACTACCCCGATATTCTGATTATGACCCAGAGCGGCAAGCTCATCTGTGCGGAAACTAAGGGCGAACATCTGAAAAATGATGACAGCCGGGAGAAAATCGCACTCGGTCAAGCGTGGCGCACAGCAGCGGGCAAGAATTTCCGCTATTACATGGTGTTTGAGAATGAGGAAAACCTCTTGCCGGGTGCGGTGAGCATGAGCCAGTTTATCGACACGGTTAAGGCATTGTAAATCAAATAACCATATATCCGTCACTTGCAGGGGGCGATAAAATCTACCCCCGATAAGAAGCAGTGCCGATTCGGGCAGCAGGAGCAATTCTGCTGCTCGTTTTCTTTTGTGTGACCCCCTGGCTCATGCGCCGCAGGGTAGTCATAAATAACAATCAGCAAGGAGGTTAATTGTCCAATGAAAAACAGTAAGCGAGGAGGTGCGCCGCCTATGAACCACATCGGGAATATCCGTATATCTGCAAGGGAGGGCTTATATGGCAAAGAAACTTGACCCTCAAGAGATAGAGCAGTCCCACCGAAAAAAGACTCGCGCCGATAATCGGGAGGAACGCAAGGAGCGCATACATGACGGAATCCGCAAGAATCGGGAAAGCGGCGGTGTAATTATAATACCGCCACCCCCAGCCGTACAAGCGCAAGGGCAGACTCCCCGAAAAATGCGTGTTGCAGCTTATGTCCGTGTCAGCACACAGGAAGAACAGCAAGTAGGCAGTTTTGAGATGCAAATTGTCTATTTCAAATCCAAAATTGAGAGCAATCCCGATTGGGAGTTAGTAAAAATCTATCAAGATTACGGCGTAAGCGGCACTTCCACGAACAAGCGGCAGGGATTTAAGGACATGATTGATGACGCAAAAGCAGGCAAGATTGACCTAATTTTGACAAAGGGCATAAATCGCTTTGGTAGAAATACGGTTGATATTTTGAACAATTTGCGTACTCTGAACGCCTTGACTCCACCTGTCCCGGTGCGATTTGAAAGCGAAGGGCTGTCCTCTATCGGGGATGGCAGCAACAATCTACTGATAGCGGTCTTGTCAGCACTTGCAGAATTGGAATCACAGCAAAAGAGCGAAGCCATCAAAAACGGTATTCGCTGGCGCATGGCAGAGGGTATCTACCAATTCTCGGTGATAAACACGCTTGGCTACTATTGGGACCACTTCGGACGATTGCTGATCGAGCCAACAGAAGCAAAGATTGTTGAGTACATCTACGAAAGCTGTTTGGAAGGTGCAACCCCCGCAGAAATTGCCGCCGCGCTGACCGAGCAAGGCATCAAATCGCCTAAAGGGAAAGATTTTTGGCGGGCTGCTACTATTCGCGGTATTCTCCGGAACGAGAAATATTGCGGGGACGCACTCATGCAGAAAACTTGTACGATTGATTTTCGGGAGCATAAGTCAGTGAAAAACACTATGCTCAACAAGTATTTCAAAGAGGAACACCACACAGCAATCATAAAAAAATCCGATTGGCAGAAGGTGCAACAGATTTTAGATGAAAAGCCACTACCCGGCAAATCGGCAAGGCTACACGCTATGCCAAAGCGGTTCACGGTCACACGTTCTAAAGACAAGTATTTCAGAGGGTATATCATTTTAGACCCGCGCTGGACAGCTTCGGAACGCCGCGAACTGCTGAAAGAGCTGAAAAATCTCTAATACCGAAAGGAAAATCCATTATGAAATTTGATTTTAACGCACTGAACTTTGAGATCCTTGATGCGAACACCAACGCATACCCCGACATTTTCATTAACCAGAACGGTGTCACCTTTACGAAAAAGGTACTTGATGACCTGAACTATCCTGCTTTTGTCCTGTGCCAGCTTGACGCAAAAAACAAGGTTTTTGCGGTTCGTATGTGTAAGAGTAGTGAGCAGAGGGGCTACAAGTTCTCCAAGCCGAAGGGTGAGCAGAAGGCCACGGTCAGCATCACCAACAAGAATCTGGTTGACCCCATTCGTGCCGCTATGGAGGGCGTTTGGCAAAGCGATAAACGCTATCGTGTGCGTGGCTTTTGGGTCGCAGACGCAAAAACGATGTGTTTTGACCTCTCCGAGGGTGTGCAGGAGGATTATAGAAATGCCGCCAGCGATAATGAAAGCGAGGAATAAATCGGTGAACGGATTGTTCACCGTCTGAACTTCCGAATGACAGTGGGGCAAGCTCATTATGGGCTTGCCCCTTGCTTAAATAAAGGCGGGTATTTGCAGATTGTAACGCACAAGGGGCAGATAAGTGAAATGTAGGGTGGTAATATGGCAGAGAAAAATAAACGGCGCACAAGCGATAATATCCCCGATATTTGCCCCGAAGGACAACAAAAAAACAGGCGTGGGAGTTGTTAGCGTCCCACACCTGTTGGAAAACTGATTTGTAGCAGCGGCGTACCTATATCCCTCGTGTAAGTTTTCTCTACGCCATTTTTACGCCATTTTCGTATAGAGTAGCATAGGAAAACATGAAGTTATATATGGTTGGTTTGTTCCAAAATCCGCTTCAAATCAAGTAATATTCGTATTTATTGAGGATTATTGAGATATAAAATCAGGTAGCGGTCCTCCGATACCGAGTTTATTGCGCTCATTGCCGACAAACTCCAACTGCAGTTAAAAAACGGACAGGTGATCTGAGCGACGTGATACAGCCACTTCCTGTAGGGGCCGATGCCCATCTTCGGCGCTAAGAGCCGCGCGATGCGCGGTTGCG
>ENA-ORRU01001860-ORRU01001860.1-human-gut-metagenome-genome-assembly--contig:-NODE-1860-length-11884-cov-12.983431_pt1 | contig 11884 bp, 11 predicted proteins | sample MGYA00242184_ERZ509151 | MGnify/ENA primary metagenome ERZ509151 (study PRJEB26280, sample SAMEA2338667) | human gut metagenome | biome: human gut; feature: human-associated habitat; material: faeces... | reverse complement strand
AACCTACGATGGGGGAGTCAAAGTCCCCTGCCTTACCGCTTGGCGATGGCGCATCGTGCAAGATATTATACCATATTCTTTGTTTTTCCACAAGGGGAAGGTTCCACTTTTCCGCTTTTGCGGCGGCTCTGTGCCGCCTTTTGCAGCCTGCAATTTGTGAAAAACCAATTTTTTCATCATAACAACAAAATGCGCCCATTTTGTTGCGCTTTTGTTACGCTATATGTGGTAAATATAGGATTGAATAAACCTCCTCTTCCCGGCTTTTTCGTCTACTGCCTCATGGCGGGGACATCGAGGTCTGTTCTGGTGTTTCCGTTCCCGGCATGCACCACATCCCAATTCGTCAGGAAAGCGAGGAGTCATATGAAAAAGATCTTGAAAATGCTGGTCCTCGGTCTGCTCAGCGCTGCACTGCTCTGCTGTGCACTGCCCTCTGCCTTTGCCGCAGAAGACAAGGATTCGCAGGTCTACACCATTGGTCTGGATGCCATGGGCGGCAGCAGCTCCGCTGTGGCAGTCACCACCAATCTGAGCGGCAAACTCAGTGCCCTGCCCGCGCAGCCTACGCTGGAAGGCTACACCTTTGACGGCTGGTATACCGAGCCGGTGGGCGGCACAAAAATCAGCACCTCTACGGTGTTTACCGGTGATACCACTGTGTACGCACACTGGACCGTGAAAAATGCCACCACTTCCACCAGCACATCCACGCCCGCTCAGCCGGAACAGACCGCGCAGGAATACGATGACGGCCCGATTCTGAGCGTTCTGACGGTAGCCGGTGCTCTGATCACCACGCTGGCCGTGGCTGCCTTTATTTAAGTCTTTCCACACACTGTATCAATTTTATCAATAGAAAGGAAAATCTCCATGTCTACTATGAAACTGCCCGCAAACTATGCCTCCATCAGCGAAGAGGAAATGGTCTATCTGGACGGTGGTGCCCGCGACGCTTACAACAGCTTCCTGAATGTCGGTAAGGTGTTCAACGCCATTGCCCGCATCTTCTCCGGTGCAAGCTCCATCATCAACAATGTCAACGTGATCTACCAGTCCTTCCTGACTCTGGGCGATCTGCTGAAGAGCTTCTGATCCGGCTTCTATTTTCATCTGTTTTTCAAGAACTGTCTCCGTTGTGGGGACAGTTCTTTTTGTTTTTAACGCATTTTAATCGTTTACATCAAAAGAAACAATTTTTCTTTGGCTTTGGCAAAAAAATGCACGGAAAAGGCATTTTTGTTACGCTTTTGTTACGTATACTGTGCTAACATATAAGGTGGAAGGTCATTCATCAAACTGGCGCTTTCACGCCGAAAACTGATATATCAAATGTGGTTTTGTGGTGCGAAAATTTTCGTATTTGTCGAAAGTTTTTGTTCGCCTAATCCGACCACTTTTTGCGGGAGAAATCGATCATTATGCCAGACCGTGAACTGCGGCACATGCGCCGCACCGAATTAGTCGAGATCATTCTGGCGCTCAAGCAGAGCGAGGACCAGCTCCGGGCAGAAAACGCTGCCCTGTCTGCCCAGCTGCAGGAACGGCAGATCCATATTGAAAACGCAGGTTCCATTGCGCAGGCTGCACTGGAGCTGAACAAGGTGTTTGAAGCGGCGCAGGCTGCGGCTGATGAATACGTTGCATCGGTGCTCGCAGCAAACAAAAACACCGATGCCGCTGCCAGCGCTCTGCGCGCTCAGGCGGAAGCCGAAGCCCAGCAGATCCTTGCACAGGCACAGACCGAGGCTGCGAACCTGAAGGCCCGCACCCAGCAGCAGTGCGACGCGGAAACGGAAGCCGCCGCACGCAAGCGCGCCCAGACCGAAGCGGACTGCGAGGCAATGCTTGCCCGGACGCAGCAGGAGATCCAGCAGCGCCGGGCCGCTTTTGACCGCCGGGCCAGCGAACTGCTGGACGGCTATCACAGCACGGAATTCCTGCCGGAGGAGCGTGCCAAATGAAAGAGCAAAAGATCAGGTTCACGCCCATTCCATCCACAGCAGAGGTGGAAGCAGAGCGCGAACGTCTGGCCTACCGCAGCCGTTATATGCGGGTGCTGCGCAGCACGGTCTACACGCTGCTGGTGGTCGCGGCCGTTGCCGTGCTGCTGGCCACCCTGTTTCTGCCGGTGCTGCAGGTCTCCGGCGACAGCATGAACCCCACTCTGCAGGACCGGGACATCATTCTGCTGGTCAAGGGCAGCGACATGAAGACCGGCGACCTTTGCGGATTTTACTGGCAGAACAAGCTTCTGCTCAAGCGCATCATCGGCCTGCCCGGTGATGTGATCGAACTGGACGAGGACGGTGTGGTCACTGTGAACGGCCAGACGCTGGATGAGCCATATGTAGATGAACTTGCTCTGGGCGAATGCGACATCAAATTTCCCTATCAGGTGCCGGAAAACCGGTATTTCGTACTGGGTGACCATCGGGCCACCTCCATTGACAGCCGCAGCAGTGTGATCGGCTGTGTGGAAAAAAGTCAGATCGTAGGCAAGGTTTTTTTGCGGGTATGGCCCTTGTCCAACTTCTCGTTGATCCACTAAGGAGGTTTAGGAATCATGCGGGATATCGTGAAAGAATATCAGAAAAAGTTCCGTCGGAACCACCAGCGCGCCAGACGCTATACTGCGCTGCTGCTGGCACTGGCGCTTACCACCAGCCTGTTCGTGAACTGGCAGCTGCACGGCGTGGGCATTGCCAAAACGGCCGAATATCTGTGCGGCGAGTTGGAGCACGAGCACACCGCTGCCTGCTATGAAAAGCAGCTGGTGTGCGGCTATGAGGAAGGCGAACCGGAGGACTGGAACGCCACCATGACGGACGACGGCATGTCTTTTGATGATACATTCGACATGGATGATGATGCGTTGGGCGTGGATGCGGATGATCCCGGCATTGCAGCCCATTCCGCAGAGCCGGAGTACATCTTTGTGCCCCATGAGCACACCGACGACTGCTACCAGGAAGTGCAGGAGCTGACCTGCCTGGAAGAAGAGCACACCCACGACGACAGCTGTTTTGATGAGGATGGTGTCACCTTCATCTGCGATAAATTCGAGCACACCCACGACGACAGCTGCTACACCACCACCTATGAGCTGGTGTGCGGTCTGGAAGAGGGCGAGCTTGTAGAAGAAGTGAACCCCGATTATGACCCGGTGGCCCTGTTTGAGGAGCCGGTGGCCGCAAAGCCCGTGGTGGTCGATCCTGTGATCGAGACCCCGGTGCACCACCACACCGATGCCTGCTACGAGGAAGTGCTGGTCTGCGGCCTGCCGGAGCATCACCACACGGTGAACTGCCTGTCCGACCCGCTGGACGGCACGCAGGACGAGGACGAATGGCTGGCACAGACCGGCACCACGCTGAGCGGCAACTGGGCCGACGACCTGCTGGCCGTAGCCGAGAGCCAGCTGGGCTATGAGCAGAGCGAGCGCAACTTCCAGCTGGACGATGCCGACGGCGAGACCGTGCGCCACTACACCCGCTACGGCAACGACTACGGCAACGACTACGGCCCATGGGACGTGATGTTCCTTTCCTACTGCCTGAAATATGCCGATATCCCCCAGAGCGCTATCCCGCAGGTTTCCAGCGTGCTGTCTTTGCACAGCCAGTTGCGCAGCGCGCTGTACAACGAAGAGACCGGCAGCGGCTATGCCATGGATTTTGACGGTGATCTGCCGTCTGATGCCGCAATGCCCGGTGATATCGTCATTTACAATGGCACCGTGACCAAGGCTGTGGCCGCGGAAAGCCAGCCGTTGCAGGTGCAGGATGATTCCGCCGATGCCGACATTGCCCTGCTCTCCATGGATGCTGCGGCCACCACCGACACCGCGCCCCACATTGAGGAATACACCGTGGATGCCAGCACCGTTGGCATCGTGAGCGATGTGGACGAAGATTTCGGCACCCTGACCGTGATCTCCGGCGATGTGGATGGCAAGGTGGCTAAAGTCACGCTGAATGCTTCGCAGGTAACAACGCTGGTGTCTGTGGCAAATGCGCAGCAGGCCGATTATGGCGTTGCTACGCCGGATTACAAAGTTGAAGATGACGCAGATGCCATTACCACCATCAAAGGTCTGGATGCACTGGATTACCTCACTGCTCTGGAGGTGCAGCGCAAGAATGGCACTGAATACGAGGATACCAACGTCACCACCATTTCGGAGCTTCTGCACAGCAGCCTTACCGTCACAGATATCCCGGCCCAAGCGATCCAGGACAACGGCTACTGTGTCCATGTTAAGCTGCCCAAGAGCTTTGATGTGCTGAACGATGAGCTTATCTCCGGCAAACTGGAAGATACCGGCAATTATGACACCTGCGGCAGCTACCAGCTGCTCAAGGGGAATGACGGCTGCTGGTACGCCGTGCTGCGGTACGACCAAAACTATATCCAGCAGAAAGAGGAGGCAGCCGCAGGCGCGGATACTTCCGATGCCAAGGTCACCAGCAACGTTGCCTTCAATTTCCAGTGGAACCAGAGCGAGGTCACCAGCAGCGGCTTTAATCAGATCGAGGTCAACAAAGATTACGCCCTTGATATCACCATCAACCCGGATAAAACCCCCGATGAGGATAAAAAAGACGATAAGAACTATGACCTTAACCAGAGCGTGAAGGACCCGCGCTACAATGGCAGCGATGCCTACCTGGATTACACTGTTACGCTTGTGGTCCAGAACGAACAGGCCGGCCCGCTGACGCTTGCGGACAGCATGACCCTGCCCACCGGCGTAACCGCCGAATATGTCGAAAACTCGCTCCAGCTCAGCATGAAAGAAGACGATACAGCGCTCCGCATCACTTGGGAAGATGATAATGGTGAGCGCAAGATCACCTTGGGTTCTGCCGGTTCCCCCATTGCCGCAGGCACCTATTCTATCTGCTACACCGTCAAGCTGAAGGACGTTGGCGAAACGGCTGTTGACGGTGAAGTAATCAATAACATCAAGATTCTGGACACGACCATCAGCGATGATGCCGAAGAGTCGGTAAAAACCGACAGCCTTGTGATCACCAGTCAGGCCGATCCGTCCGACTACGAACTTCCCTCTACCGGCGGGGCCGGTACCAAACTGTATACAGCAGGCGGCGGTGCGCTGATGCTTGCCGCTCTGGTGTGCGGGGTTTGCAGAAAGCGCAGACGCGAAAGGGGGGCACGTTAAAAAGCCTGCATCCTTCCTGACACGGCGGCAAAATTGATTCTGCGCCGGAAGCAGACCCTGAAAATAGGAATCAGAAAAACTTGAAAGGAGACTTTCGCAAATCATGATGAAGAAAGTAATCAAAAAGCTGCTGGCCGCACTGCTGGCAGTTGCCATGGTGTGCGCCATGGCGATCCCGGCGTTTGCAGAAAACAGTGAGGGGGACGTCGACTCACATCACACTTACAGCGCTTTCCAGATCTTCAAGGGTGATGTTGAGGGTAATAATATTAAAGACTTTAAGATTTCCAACGTTGATTGGGGCAGCAACATCATCAATAATTCTGATGATTTTCTGAACAAATTGAGGGAAGCTGATCATATCGGCCCTCTGTTTACCAATGCCAAATCTGCTCAGGAAGTTCTTGCGGTTATCAGCCAATGGCATGATTCCGATGATTACAGCATCGCTTTCGCGCGTTTTGTATGCCACTATCTCTACTCGAATGATGCAAACCCGACATACGTCGTTCGAGCTGGTAGCAATGCCCTCACCATTCCCGAGGCCAAGGCAGGTTATTATCTGTTCGTTGATACTACCGACTTTTCCAAAGACGATTCCTATCATTCCTACAATTCCTTCCTGCTGATGGTTACCAAAGGAAACTGGAACGTTCCAATTACGCCTAAGGCCGAAAAGCCCACTGTTGAGAAGAAAGTTTATGACAATCCGGATGGCACCAGCACAGGAGGTTTTGGTTCCAGCGCTGACCATGCAATCAACGAAAAGTTCCAGTTCCAGCTGACCGCTACCTTGCCCGACAGCACTAACCGTGCTTACGATTACTATGATAAGTACTCGGTTATCTTTCATGATACCCTGTCCGATGGCATTACTTATGACAAAGATGACGAACTCGATAGTGTAGTCATTAAATCCAATGGCAACACCTATAATATCACCGATTCTTCGAAGTATACCATTGATACTACCGATCTTGAAAGTCAAAACTCTTTTGTGGTAAACATTGATGTTAAGGCCTGTGCCAAAGACGCAGGGTTTGATTTGAATGACGGCGCTACGATTACGGTTACCTACACTGCACACCTGAACGACAAAGCCTATGTCAATACTGCAGGTGGTTCTACTAGTAACATAAATAAAGTTTATCTTACCTATTCCAACAATCCCAAAGACGAGTCATCCATTGGTAAAACTCCCGAAAGCACTCCAGTCTATGTGTACACCTACCAGCTGAACAACACCAAGTACCGCGATGAAGTTAACGAGAACAACAAGCTGGAGGGCGCTGGCTTCCGTCTGTACAGCAATGAAGCTTGCAATGCTGAAGATGAGATCAAGCTCAAAATGAATGATGACGGCACTTACTCTCGCGACTTTAGCACTGAGGGTAAAGGCGTTGAGATGCTCTCTAACAAAGATGGTCAGTTCAATGTTAAGGGTCTGGACGCCGGTACTTACTACCTGAAGGAGACCACCCCTCCTGCCGGTTACAGTGCCTGCAAAGTAATCCCAGTGACCATCAAAGCAGACCACTCCAGAAATGATCAGGTTAATCTTGAAGGCTCCAACCTGACGAATGATATCGTCAACATAAAAGCCGGCGGCATTACCCTGCCCTCCACCGGCGGCATCGGCACTACCCTGTTCTATGTGGTCGGCGGCGGCCTGATGGTTGCGGCCATCGTTCTGCTGGTCACCAAGAAGCGCATGGAGAACAAGTAAGCTCCATTTCCCCCAAGAACCCGGAGCAAAGGGGCCGCAAGGCCCCCGCTCCTATCCTTATAACATTAGGGAGTAGCCCATGAAAAAGAACAAAAGCACCATCATCCTGATCCTCGTCTTTTTCGTGGGTCTATCCGTGATGTTATACCCCACCCTCAGCGATTACGTCAACCAGCTGCATCAGTCCCGTGCTGTGGCCACCTATGCCGAGGATGTGGACAATCTGACCGATGCCGACTACAGCGCCTATTTCGAGGCGGCAGATGCGTTCAATGCGCAGATCGCCGCCGACCCGGACGCGCTGTTCCATGCCGACCGGTTCACCAGCTACAACGCCACGCTGGATGTCACCGGCACCGGCATTATGGGCTACATCACCATTGAAAAGATCGGTGTGGAGCTGCCCATCTACCACGGCACCAGCGATGGTGTGCTGCAGATCGCCGCAGGCCACTTGGAGGGCACCAGCCTGCCGGTGGGCGGCGGCAGCACCCACGCGGTCATTTCGGCTCACCGCGGCCTGCCCAGCGCCAAGCTGTTCACCAATCTGGACCAGCTGGAAGTGGGCGATACCTTCACCATCACAGTGCTGGACCGGGTGCTGACCTATGAGGTGGACCAGATCTCCATCGTTCTGCCCACCGAGACGGACAACCTCAAGGTGGTGGACGGCAAGGACTACGTCACCCTGATGACCTGCACCCCCTACGGCATCAACACCCACCGCCTGCTGGTACGCGGCCACCGCGTGGAGACCCCGGATCAGTACAAGCACATCCGTGTTACTGCCGAAGCGCTCAAGATAGAGCCTATCATCGTTGCGCCCGTCATGGCGCTGCCCATGCTGCTGATCCTGCTGATCGGTATGCTGCTTTCCACACGCAAACGCAAGAAAACAAGAGGTGAAGAACATGAAAAGCATTGATCTGCGTCATCGTCTGGCAGCTGTGCTGCTGGCTGTGTGCCTTGTGGTATGCTGCGCCCTGCCGGCGTTTGCCACCAGTGCCAGCCTTGTGTCCGGGCGGCTGGGCTCGCTCCACGTCCGTCTGTACGACACCCACAACGATGTGCCCCTGCGCGGCGGCGAGCTGACCATCCGGGTGCTGCCGGGCAAAAAACTGCTGATGACCGGCAGCGCGGTCACCGTATACGAAGGCGTCACTGAAGTTTAAGCATCCCTGCCCTCTCCGTTATGTTTTTGGCTTTCCCTCTGAGGGAGCCGGACGCGGAGCGGCCTGAGAGGGTTTCTTCGCTTCACAAACGCGAATATATAAAATAATATTTCCGCTGATATTGCCAAAGCGAACGCGTCGGCAATTTTAAATCGTCCGGCGGCTGAAAGGATACACATGCAAGAACAAGCAGTTTTTACGCAAAAAACAGAGCCTGTACCGCCAACCGGCCGCTTTGCCCCCAGCCCCAGCGGGCGGCTGCATCTTGGCAATCTGGCCTGCAGCCTGTTGGCGTGGCTCAGCGCAAAAAGTCAGGGCGGGCGCATCGTGCTGCGCATTGAGGATCTGGATGCCGAGCGCTGCCCGCGCATCTATGCTGACCTGCTGGAACAGGATCTGGACTGGCTGGGCCTTGCGTGGGACGAGGGCGGCAGCACCGGCGGGCCGAACGGCCCCTATTACCAGAGTGAGTGCGCGGAGATCTACACCGCAAGCTACAAAAAGCTGGAAGAGCGCGGCCTTGTGTACCCGTGTTTTTGCTCCCGCGCCCAGCTGCACGCGGCCAGCGCGCCCCATACCTCGGACGGCAACGTGGTCTATCCGGGCACCTGCCGCGGCCTGACCGCTGCCGAAATTGAGGAAAAACGCAAAAAGAAGGCCCCTGCCTATCGTCTGATGGTGCCGGACGAGGACATCACATTTGTGGATGGCTGCATGGGCCTGCACACCGAAAATCTTTTGCACGACTGCGGTGACTTCTACCTGCGCCGGGCAGATGGCGTGTTCGCCTATCAGTTGGCCGTGGTGGTGGACGATGCCCGCATGGGCGTTACCGAAGTGGTGCGCGGTGCAGACCTGCTTTCGTCCACGGCACGGCAGCTGTATTTGTACCGCCTGCTGGGCCTGCAGGCACCGGGGTTTGCCCACTGCCCGCTGCTGCTGGCCCCGGATGGGCGGCGGCTCTCCAAGCGCGACGGCGACCAGAGTCTGGAAAACCTGCGGGAAAAGTATACCGCGCAGGAGATCGTGGGCAAGCTTGCCTACGCCTACGGCCTGCAGCCGGAGCCTGCGCCCCGCACACCGGAAAGCCTGATCAAAGACTTTTCCTGGGCAAAGGTGCCAAAGCAGGATGTCTGCCTGCCGGAGGATCTGTTCTGAACAAAAAAGAAATGCGCTGTCCCCCGATGACAGCGCATTTCTTTTTTATAGAGATTTAGATGCGGCGCATCTGCGGCAGATCGTTGGTGTCCATCATACGGCTGAACGCGGTATCCAGTGCCAGCGCCAGCAAAGCGCCCAGCGCTGCATCGATGCAGCTGTGCTGCTTGAGCAGCATGGTGGAGCATACAATGGAGATGCACAGCACATCAGCGGCCGGGCGCATCCAGCGGAACCGGGGCTGCTCAAAGATGCGGCAGCGGTGATAGGCCAGCATCAGCGTGACCGAGTTGAACACATGGATGGACGGGCAGACATTGATGGGTGTGTCGGTGCTGTACAGGAACCGCACCGCACGGGCGAAGATGTCTGTGCCCGGCACATAGCAGGGGCGCAGATTCAGCCCGGTGGGCAGGATCACGTAGCAGGCCAGCGCAATGGTCATACCGCTGAACAGCGGCATACACAGCCGCCAGAAGTCCTCCCGGGGTGCCTTCCACAGAAGGAAGAACAGGGTGAACGGGATCCACGGAAACCAGGCAAAATAGGGGATGGCCGCATATTTGCAGAAGGGAATCAGATCGTCCAGCCGGCAGTGCACGAGGATGTGCGGCATATGGATCTGGGTGTTCAGGAAATTGAATGCGGAAAGATAAAGTATGAGATACAGCGCCATGAAGCAAAGCGGATGGCGCGAAAACCAACTGCGTTTCATTGAAAAAGCCTCCTTTTTGCAGAAGTGAAAGCTCTTAGCACTGTGAAATTATACGCCGGGAATGTGACAAAAACAAGAATGAAAGCAGACAACATTGCTGAAAAACAAATAAATTATTTGTGCGTATTGCGTAAAAAAGAGCCTGCCTTCGCGGCAGGCTCTTATAAAATGCAGAGGAAAGATTCAGATGACCTGCTGTTCCAGCCACTTGCCGCGCACGAAGCGTACAAAGAAGCACAGGGAGCGGAACGCCCAGTCCAGATACATGCCCATCCAGATGGCCAGCAGGCCGCCGTGGAAGGCCAGCACACACAGGTAGCAGAAGCCCACCCGGAAGGCCCACATGGACACGATGCTCACGGTCATGGTAAAGCGGGCATCGCCTGCCGCACGCAGGATGTTGGGCATGGTAAAGCTGGAAGGCCAGATGAACAGCGAAACGATGTTGAACCACACCATCACTTCCAGCGCCATGGCGTAGGCTTCCGGCGAGAGGTTGAACAGGCCCAGTGCAAATTTGTTGGCAAACAGGAAGGCCGAAAGGTTCATGAACCATGCGCCGCAGTAGGCAAACAGCATCAGGCGGCGGGAGTAATACACGGCCTGATCTTTTTCGCCTGCGCCAAGGCACTGGCCCACCACGGTCAGCGCAGCCATGCCCACGGCGTTGGCCGGGATGTTCAAAAAGGTGGTGGTGGTGTTTGCCACGGCGTTGGCCGCAATGGCGGCGGTGCCCAGAGTGGAGGTCAGGCTGGAAACGGACAGCTTGCCGATCTGGAACATGCCGTTTTCAATACCGGCAGGGATGCCCACCCGCAGGATCTGCTGGATGAGCCGTGCCTTCGGGGCAAGGGCCTGCAGGCCGTCCACCCGCAGCGGGCAGGCGGGCCGCTGCAGCAGGTACAGCACAGCCACGCAGGCAATGGCGCGGGACACAAGGCTGGCCAGTGCGGCACCCATCACGCCCATTTTGAAGCCGTAGATCAGCACGGCGTTGCCGCCAATGTTCACCACATTCATTACAAGGCTGGACATCATGCTGATCTTGCTGTTGCCCTGCGCCCGGAACAGGGCCGCACCGGCGTTGTACAGGCCGATGAACGGGTAGCTCAGGGCCGAGAGCAGGAAATAGGTCTCGGCGTAGCGCATGACGTCGGCGTCGATGGAGCCGAAGATGCCCCGCAGGATGGCGTGGCGGCCCACTACGACCACGGCGGCCACCACCAGGCTGAAGCTGGCCAGCACAAACAGGATCTGTGCGGCGGCGGCCTTGGCGTTTTTGGGCTCCCGGTGGCCGATGTACTGACTGGTGACCACGGCACCGCCGGTGGCAAGGGCGCTCATCACCTGGATCATCAGGGTGTTGAAGCTGTCTACCAGGCTCACGCCGGACACGGCGGCCTCGCCCACCGAGGACACCATCAGGGTGTCGGCCAGGCCGATGGTCACGCTCAGGGCCTGCTCGGCGATGAGCGGCAGCAGCAGTGCCACCAGCGCCTGCCGGGTGAAGAGCGGGTTGATTGGTTTTTGGGTGGTTGACATGGAAAACCTCCGCAGGATGAAAGGAACTTGATTCAGACACCTTTATCATACAGCGGATGGCGCAGAATTACAAGACGTTGTATACAAGAAATGGCAAAAAAGAATGAAGCTGGGTGCGTTTGCTCTACTTTACCCCCGCAGATAATTGTGCTAAAATAAATCCACAGCCTGTGTGTTCGTGCAGGGAGCACACGGCCGTACAACATGATAAGAAGCAGACCCGAAAAAAGGGGGAGAATTATGCCCAAAACAGCCCATAAAGTCGTGGTCATCGGGCACCGCAACCCGGACACCGACTCCATCTGCTCGGCCATTGCCTATGCAGAGCTGAAAAACAAGACCAGCGATCTTGTCTGCGAGGCCCGCCGCGCCGGCAAGATGAACCA